>Ga0160423_10000414_pt1 | contig 34594 bp, 49 predicted proteins | sample CRUFie14St8metaG_FD_108191 | JGI IMG/M metagenome (GOLD analysis project Ga0160423, IMG submission 108191) | Marine microbial communities from the Costa Rica Dome - CRUD Field 142mm St8 metaG | ecosystem: Environmental > Aquatic > Marine > Oceanic > Photic zone | place: Costa Rica: the Eastern...
ATGTTGGTAATCCATATAAAAGGACGGATTTTCTTGTCAGATTGTCAGTAAATCAGTAAAAAAAAGCGTTAGAATCGTGAATATTTGTATAAATAAAGAAAATTTGTAGACAATTATTTATAAAAAAACGCCTTAAGTTAATAAGGCGATAATTAACACAATTAAAATAAATAGTGTTGTCGGCGTGTAATTTTCTAATTTGTTTATATCATAGGCAATTTAATTTTTTATTGTTAGTATCTCTCTAATCCTTTTTGTAAGTTGGTAAGGATTTAAAAAACCATCATCAAACAAGTCTATTGCTAGTAGTATTTGTTTTTTAATAGATTGAATGTCTTTTCTAGTATTCATAAGCAATTTAATTAAAGTTAATAAATTAGTTTCGTATGTCATCATTATGTACATAGCTTTCTATGTTTCCGTCTATATAAGTAACATTTTCTGAAGCGTACCAAACATCATCAACGCTTGAATATACTGCACAATCTTCGCACCTTGTCTCTTGCACATCTTCACACCAATACTCTGTGTCCTCATCTACTTCAACGCCACAACAATCGCAATAACTCTGCTCTATTTCTTCATAAGTTCCTCCCGTGCAGTTTAGTTGGTAGCAGGTATCTGAATCCTTATCGGTTTGCAAATAAACATTATCAGAATATTGAAAGGTATCCATATAAGGCAACGCCCCAAAATCATCAATTTCCATTTCATTTTTAATATGTACAAATTTAAAAGAGGGGTAAGAACTATAAATTGTGTGAGCGTCATCAACGCTCAAATTTAAGTTTCTACAATTAAAAGCATTGATTTTTGTTTCTTTGCTTATTTTCTCAATCTCTCGAATCTTAAAAATAATCTTTCTGTACATTATTTTTGTAATTTCATCATTTCCGAAACTATATATTCTATCTATATAAATGTCAGTTGTTGTATGTCTCTCATTGTACCAAACAAGACAACGAGCGAGTAACTCGCCATTCTCAATAAGTGCAAATAGTTTTACAGGCAGATGCTCGTAAATCTCAAAATAACTCTTGTGTTTTTCCTGCATACAGGAAGACGCCCCTAGTCTATGCTTACTCATATTGTAAATATCTGCTATTTCTGCCCCCTCAAACGCTTTTAAATCTATTTTCTTTTGCTCTATGATATATTGGCTTAATTTATCTGCATAAGGTTGTAAATCATCTGAATCAATGTGTACAAACTTTTTTAATAATTTAGCAGGGCTAGTATGATAAAAATATTTTTTTCTGTCTTCCTTTGTAAATTGCTTTGACTTTACAACATCATTTTCAATGAGCTGATTTTGTCGTTTTTCTGTAATGTAGCTAATTTTAGTAAAATCTGATTGACTAATCCCCAATTTTATCGGAGTAGTTTCTGAATATTCTTTCTTGTAATATTCTTTTAATATATCAGATATGATAGAATCAATTTTCTGTTTTAGTGTTTGCTTTTTCATAAGATTAAAAGTTTATAATGTTTATATATCTTTCTTTTTTAATTTCTTTTTTAAAGTTTATTAGTACATTCATACCGAATAAATAAAAAAATATTTGTCCGTTTCCAACAGGAAACAAGGCAATAGATAGAATACATTTATAATTTTTATATATTTTTCTATTCTCACTAGGTTTTAAATAAAAATATTTGATTTTTGTTAGTTTCATAAGATTAAAAATTTAGTTTAATAATTGCGTTAATGGTAGGGATTAAAAAGATAAATACAAAAGCTATGCACATCACTACATTAGTTCCACTTGGCTCTACTTCTGTTTGTCTTTTTACCTTGTCTAATAAATTGGGGTTTGTGTGTAATTTCATAATATATAATTTGATTAAAAACTTTAGCAAATATATAAAAAAATTATATAAAAACTAAAAAAGTTTAAGCCCTTAACAAATCTTTTTTAATATCCTAATAAAAATTAAAAAATTTAATACAAACATAAATAAATGACACATTGACAGATGCAAAAAAATCTAGGAAAACACACCCACCATATATACTATAGCAGATGCCCAACAGTTACTTAGCAGTTTCTTCAGCAGTTACTTGGCAGTTTCTTGACAGTTTCTTGAGTGTCGCAGTTTCTTGCAAAAAAAATTTGGCACAAAAAAAAGTAGGTGAGGAAATTACACATAAACCCACCTACTCTCCTGAACTCTAGATAAATCTAAAGTCACTAAAAAACAAACACTTTAATCAATAAACTAAAAACTTTCTAAACAATAATTACATCTTCTGATGTCTTCATCAAATGATGCACCACAACAAGACGATTCTTTTTCGTCTGCATTTGTAAGATAATCTTCAAGCTCATAGTTCTCATAGCTATCCCAATCTAAATCGTTGTGTGTATAGAATATGCCGTGATATGTAAAAGAAATATCTAAATCGTTGTCACCTGTTCTAATATCTATCTCATCAAAGCCCATAGACTCTAAGTAGTTTTCTACTGATGAATCGCTTGGTCTGATGTCAATAGTATTGTTTTCTCTCCAATCGCTATCGCAATATCCTATGTCACTTCCTGCTCTACACATAATAATATTTTTTTTAAGGTTAGTTTTTTTGGTGTTTTTTCTGAGGACACCCCCCCCCTATACGCCCCTAGTGTACCCCCCTTTTAGGGGTAGCCCCACCCTCACCGTATAAATCTTTTACAAAGATACAAAATTATTTATAACTATGCAAATTATTTTACATATGTTTTCTTTCTTAGTATCATATTTATAATGGGCTGAGACACATTATACTTTCTAGCAAGTTGGTTTTGAGAGATGCCCCCCTCGTCATATTCACATCTTATTTCTTCTGCCTCTTGCAAAGTAAACTTACGCTTTGCAAAGCCACCACCCCTGCTATCTTTTCTTTCAAATGGATTAACACTCATTTTCTAATATTTCTAGTTCAAACTTTAAATGTGCAATAGCTTTCTTTAAATCCTCAACACCACCATCACTATGCTTGTTCTTGCTTCGCAAAATGTAAGTGGTGGCAGTCCCACAGTTGTAAGACAAATCAAAGTTAGCTACCACATCTTTAGCCATATATCCGTTCTTACCTTTATAGTAATCAGGAATATCAGGGTTGTCATTATCTATTCTTCTGCACAGACAAGCACCCCCACAGGAACAGTTGCGTGTGTAGTCATAGTAGTATTTACTTTTACTCATAGTTCTTCGTTTAGATATTTATCAATCAGTTCTTTGCACTCCCTGAAACCTTTTGCACAAGTTGCGTAGTACCCCCTGTCCGAAGCCCTTGATATAAACTGCTTTTGTTCTGCAGTAGGATAACACTTTCTGTCTCGTTTCAATTCTATAAACAAACCACAGTAGCCACCTCTCGGCTCGAATATAAGCAAGTCGCTTACACCCTTTAAGTAGCCTGTACGCTTTGCCTTTAGTCTTTGAGAGTAGTGTCTTTGAAACTGACCACCCATTGTTGCAGTAAACAACAGATTTGGATATTGTAGTTTTAAGTATTCTACTATACTTATCTGTATGTTTTCTTCTGTCAACCTTACTTTTATGTCCTTCGATTTCAAGCTTTCTGATTCTTTCTGAATTATACAGAGATGTTGACTTCAACTTATCTATCTGATAATGCAAGTCGTTTACCTCTGCAACAATACATCTGTGCTGAAATATAAGGTATAAAGTAATAATAGACAAGAAAATTATAAGGATAGTTTCCATTAGTCGTAAGATTGTATCATATCCCTACTTACAAGGCAATCACATCCATTGCAATACCCATAGTCCTCTCCAATGTCGTTAGAGCCATAGACTTCATCTAAACAATACTCACAGCTACCTATGATTTGTAAATCACCTATGTCTTCTTCCTTTTCTTTTTTTTTAAAGCTAAAGGATTCGTTCCAAGCATCCATCTCATCTAAATCATCACACCAATAGCTTGGGTCGTAGTTGAAGTCATAATCCCAATTATATTTCTTTTTCCTGAAAGATATGTTTTTTCTTTTGGGTTTGTGTTGATACAGATTGCAACCAAGAACATCAATTAGATTTGATATGAGGTCAAGACAGTTCATAGCATCTGCAACATCAACAACTTCTTTGTCTGTGTGTGGTGCATAGTAGCCACTAGACATATTAGCAACACATACCTCTAGTCCATTGAGTTTGAGTTGATACACATCTGTCAATGCACCTGATGTTTCTTTGTAGCCACATTTGTGTAGTGTATCTGATATAGCAAGAGAGAAGTCCTCGCTGAATAGTTGTACGCCATAGATGTCTCTAACAAAGTCACGATTACCTCTACGGTCTGATTGAAAGCAGTAACCAACATCTTTGAAGAAAGACATATCTGCATCAGAACTACCAATGCAACCAACTTCTTCGCTATGAAAGAAAGCACACTTGACAACATCTTTGTAAAGAAGCATTGCTAGTCCAATCCATACACCAACCTTGTCGTCGCCACCGATACCGACCTGCTGCTCAACATCATTGCTGAAAGCAAACAATACGCCATCTCTATCGTAAACTCCGAAGTCTTGGTACATATCGTGTACTGTATCTGTGTGTGCAACAATACAAGGATAGTAGTCTGCCTGTCCTTTGGTTACATATACATTTCTGTTTTTTACTTTTACAACTGCATCAGGAACATACTTAGAAACAAACTGCTTGATGTAAGCAATCATCTTGTCTTCTTCGCCTGATGTAGTCTGAATTGAAAGGGTGTCCTTGAGTAAGGACAAATAAGTGTCTGTCATATATTAGTGTTTTAGGGTTAATAATAGTACAAAGATACGAAATAATTTCGTAACTACCAAACTTTTTTACATAAAAATTAAAATAATTGTGCCTGTTGATATTGTCTTTGCAATGTGTATCTAGCATATTTACAGGGCTCACCAAATCTATTTGTGCTTTTTTCTGTGTCAGACTTTATGTTATAGCCCTCGTCTCTAAGATTAAATATGATTGCACTCAATCTCATTATTGCATAATCTCTGAAGGCATCTAATGGTGTTATAGTACCATAGTGCTCAAGGTGTCTTAATACTTTATCTTTTTGTGTCATCTATTCTTTTTGCTTTAGTTATCGTAGCATCAATATACTTTTGATTTCTTTGATGCTTTTGATAGTCGGTTATTAACTTTTGTTGTCTATTTAATTGTGCTTTGGACTTGTGTTCCTTTAGCCATATGTTCCAATTACGAACATTGATAAAGCCACCGTGCTCAGAGTTTCTTATACCCTGTTCAAATGCAAATGAAACTTCATCCATATCCATAGAGCCATAGTATCTTGATAAGTCATCTACTAAGAACTTAGCCATCATTACAACTTGCTGTGTATCAGGTCTTTGCCCTAACATCATATAACACTTGCTAAGTAAGTCAACGCAATCAACATTTAACTGCTCTATATCATTGCTAAATCTATACCATACTTGTCTAGTCTTATCCATTGTTTATCATTTGTCTTGCCTCTTGCCAAGTATTTAGAGACTGTTCTACTTTGCTTTTTGTTTCCTCTTTGGTATTTTTTTCCCAAGTTCTAACTGCAGCCCTCCAATCTTTCATAGGATTCTTTCCTACCTTCCAACCATTACTTTCATAATAGTTAAAGAACTTTTGAATATCAACCTTATTGTTTCTTTCAATACAGTAATGTTCTAAGTCATTTAAAGTTGGCTTAACAAATCTTTTAACCTTAGCTTTATCTTTAACTATAACCTTATCTTTATCTTGTACGGTATTAGGTAGGGTTTGTAAACCCTTCACATACCCTTCAAGGCTATATCTTTCCAATAACTGTATTACTGATTTGTGAACATTAGAGTTTGGATTTAGTTCGCCATATTGAAAGTCAATGAAGTCAGGTATAAACCACTTGTCGCCATTGTCAAACGGTATAACTTTTTCTTCAAACGATGATGGTAAGCTGTCGTGTGACAAGTCAAAGCCTACCCTGATGGAAGCTACTTCTAAATCTACTTCCCATATTCCTGCGTGGTTGCAGTCATCAAGTATATAAAACCACAGAAGTTTGTGTTGTGGTGATAGGTCACGGACAAATCTTTTCTTCCACTTGTCCGTATCGGTCATTCTTTTTGCCATAATTATTTGTTTTAGGGTTAATAATTTTACAAAGATAGTAAATATTTTACAATCCTACATCTACCATCTCTTTTTCTATCTTATCTAATCTTGCATTTATATCTGCTCTTGCTTTACTCAATCTTTGAAACTCAACTTCCCAACGCTTTAGCATAACATCTTGGTCTCCTAAGAACATAGACTTAACCTTTTCATAGTCATCAATATAGTCTTGATAAAACTTAGGATATTCATATGCGTTGTTGTGTTGCTTTTGATAATGATAGAAACTACTTCTATCTTTATTAAGATACTGATTCATCTTGCCAATAGGTATCTGTAGTTCTTTCATCAATATATTTGAGTAAATCACTCTAGCTCTAACAAACTCTTGTTCTCTACAACTTTTATCTAAAGCACTTCTAGGTATATTAAGTTGTATAGATATAATTTGTTTTAGCTTTGCTAATTCATTATCCATATTTACTTTATTTTTAACATATTATATTCAATCTCTAACAATCTTTTAAGTAACATTCTGTGTTTCTTTACTAACTCACTACTATCGTCTTTATACTGCTCAAGTTTTATTATAGTTCTTTGAACACTATGTATAAGTAATGAAATTTCTTCTCGCATTAAAATGTTTTCTTCCATAACTAAATATTTAAAAGGGAAGACCCTCGTCTTCATCTGTTTGCACCTGCTTTGGTTTTGCATCTGAATCAATCTTCCAAGCCACAATGTTATTGTAGTATGTGCCTTCCCAAAGCCTACCATTTATATTGATAGAGCACTTGATAAAATCACCAACACTTACACCATCAAGCTTATCTATATTATCCTTGTGTGCTTCTAGTTTTATTGTTTGTGGGTAATCACCACCTGTGTTTATCACAAACTCTCTTTTCTTAAAACCACTTTGAAACTTCTTTGTTTCGTATTTAGCCTCTAACTTTCCTTCTAATTCCATTTTACTTTATTAAATAGTTTAATAATTCATTTTCATCACACTCTATCTCATCTGCATTAGCCAAACATTGTATATGCTTTACTCTCAATAAAGATGGGTTTGCAAGATACTTATCTACAGTAGTACCTTTCGTTTCTGTGATTTCACCAAATCTTTTCTTAGTTATACCAAGAGTTCTTAGCATAACCTCAAAATCATTTCTTGCTTTCTTTTTCATTTTTCTTCTACAATTACTAATTCAACATCAAAGGTTTTTTTATACAGCTCCTTTATCTTGCTGTCTTCTAGTTGCATATACAAGTCTAAAAAAGTTTTTCTTATCCCTTGTATATTTTTACTGTCAAGCTCTTTCACTTGATGTCTAGTGATGCAAAGTATTGCACCCTCTTTTGTCATAGCGTGTTTTCTAATAGCCATATCTAAACATTCTTTTGTATTGTTCTTTTGGGTCTTTTGGATTGTCGTTCTCATAAAGATGCTCTATTATTTCTTCTGCTTTTAGTATAGAAATATTTTCAAAGTCAATATCTCTATATTCATCTGCAACAGATGAGGTTTGCATCAGACCTTCTATAATAGTAATCTGATACAAATCACATCTATCGTCTAATAAATCATCTATCCAATCCATTAGCCATCCATCATTTCGTCTTGACCGTATATGCCTTGCTCATAGAATCCTGTAAGCATCAATACTGCTCTAGACTTGGCTCTCTTTTCTGCCATAGCAACAGGATATTTACCTGCTAGACCCATAGTGTTTTCTTGTGAGCACTCGCCAAAGCTTTCTACTTTAGTCATACCAATTTCTTTGCCCTTTACCATTTGAGCAACACATCTTAGTACAACCCAATCTCTTTCCATTACAATAGGCTCATACTCAAGTTGTATAGAACGATTGCTTACAATCTTATCAATACCTGTTCTTGTAATAATAACAAAGCCACGCTTGTCCTTATACACATCTTCTTGCACAAGACCATTTGCTTCAAACAATCTTCTTAGTGCTTCTTTTCTAGTTTCTTTTTTAAGTTCTGACATAACTATTTTTTTATTTCTGAGGTTAGTTGTTTTGATAGAATCTCTGTAGATATAAAGGCTAACTCTAGCCACGCCATATGATATGCGTGTGCTTCATCATACCTTTCCTCGTTATGAGCTTTTGTTTGCAGATTCTTAATTCTATCTTTTGCTTCTTCAATTACTTTCTCAACATTAGACATATATACATATACCTCTTTGTTTGAGACCTGCTCGTAGTAGTTTGGCAGGGTTTTTTCGAATAGTTCTTTCAACATAAATTCTGTTTTTGTGGGTTAATACTCTGCAAATATACAACAAATTTACAAACCACCAAACTTTTTTATGTTTTTTTTACTTTTTTTAGATATGTACTATCCTACTTCCTAAGTCCATAGGAATAAATAATGCAGTTTTTCCTTCGTCAAGAACGACTCCACAACCAAGAGTTGGCTTCTTTGGAAAGTTTTTACCATATGAAAAAGCCATAGCATCTACATCAATGCCACACCCCACATTCATACCATATATTAAATCATTACGAGAAGCCATATAGTTTACGCCACCAAAGGAATGACAATGCCCTATAACTGTAGATTGCCTATTAGCAGTAGCCCTGTTAACTGCAGCTCTTGCTCCACTACTTCCTGTTCCGTGTTCATATAATACATTGTCTATTTGCCATTGCAACTGCCACTTCCAACCTTTGGGTGCGTTCCATATTTCTTCATACGACTTCATAAATCTTTTAGGAATACCTGCAGTTGTAGCCTGTCTAAATGGTAGTGCAGAGTGATTTCCAACACAAACTTTTACATCAGGAAATGTTTGATACCACTTTTCCATAGCTAGTTGTGCCTTCTCTGCTTCGCTTTCAGCGTTTGGCATTTCGGTTTGTTTCTCGTGATATGATAAGGCAGCGTTATCTACCTCGTCTCCAATGTGTACTATTTGAGTAACACCAAATCTATTAAATACTTCGTAACAAAAATCTCTGTAATTAGGGTGGCAAAAAGGCTCGTGAGTGTCGCCTATAATTCCTACATTGCTAGTGTTTCTATGGTTTTCCACCATTTCAACTTCTTGTGGGGTAAGTCTTAGTCTTTTACCATAAATTTTTTTCATTAAATTGTTTTATTGGTTGGGGCAATATATAAAAAAAAGTGAGAAATCAAACGGAAATCTCACTTTTTTACCAACCCTAAAACATTGATAAGCTGAATATAGCTTATTTGGAGCACCAAATATAAGCATATATTTATAAATAAATTAGAAATTGTTAAGGTTTCTTTTTAATTTTTTCAACAGACCTTCCACCAAAGTATGCTCCAAAGGCTGTGAGTGCTAAAAGTTGCCAAAGGTCAATCCAACTGTCTTTAATATGTAGGTCAACATAACCAAAGTCAACGAGAGTAAATACAGTAAGGATAACAAGTAAGAAAGCCAAACTAAGAGGTCTGATAGATTTAGTAAGCCAATTACCCTGCATATCTGCTTCCCAACGCTTAGTAACTTCTTTTTGTATGTTGTAATCATAGTCTAATATCTTTTTCTTTATCTCTGATTTTATCAGTTCTTTTTCCTCTGCACTTGTATGAATTTTATCTATAGCACTACCAACACTTTCTACTAAATCTTTTGCACCACTACTAAATATTTTACCTAAAACACTCATATCTTTATATTTATCTTTAACCTTATCTTTATTATATAGGGTATATATAACCCTTTACAAACCCTTAAAATTGTTTATCAAAATCTATATATTCTATGGTTACATCTTCACCACTTTCTAATTCTTTTGATATATCTTGATAAATTCTTTTGTAGGCATTTGTAGATTTGCCTATAAAACCATCTTTAATTATTTGGTTATTTTCTTGAGAATCACCGAGAAGCAAACATCCTGCAGTATTTTCATCAGTATTACCACAATGTAACAAAATGTAATCAAAATTTGGAACATCCATAACTTGCAACATTCCTTTATGAATATTAGAAAAACGCTTACTATATTTATTATGAAAGCCACCTTCTTTTCTATATTGTATAAAATATTTTCCTTTTGGTATTCTTGTCTCACCTTTTACTTTTAAAACTCTATGTTCGTCTTCCAATGTATAACATAAAAACCGAAGACCAAAGCTTTCGGTTTTTTCAAATAATATACCATTAGTGCAATCTGACTCGCTACTAATTCTATATACAACTAAGTCCATATTAGCTATTTTTCTTAATAAACTCTAAGATAATATCTATCTTACTTTTTATATACTGCATATCCTTAGCATTGTTCTCGTGATATTTTGAAAATTGAGATTTTACCTCATAAATGCTAAAAATAAAAAAACGATAAAGGGCATAACAACTACCTATAAGTAAAACTAATGTAATACCATATGTTTCTACTAATTTTAAAATATCTTCCATTATAGTTTGCAGTATTTACAGTTACCAAAACAAATTCTTTTGAATGATATTTTATATAATAATATACACGCCAATACTTTAAATTTTTCAATCATTTTTTACAATTTTTAATTGTTGCTAATTCTTTTTCTAATTCTACTATTCTATCTTCACACTCGTTGATTATCTTAATCTTTTTTTCAAGTCTTTTGTCTAGAACATTTATGTCTTCATCAAGTTGTGCTATTTGACTGTAAGCAATTCCCATTGTAAATATTATACCTATTATCCAAATTATATTACCTACTGATAATGTCAAATCTTTTTGTATCACCTTCCTTGACCCCTATATTTTTTTCTGTACCCCTTTTGTCCTTTAGACGAGTTCTTTGAATGAACTCCTTTACGCTTAACTTTTGGTTTTGCTATAAAACTAATTATTACCTTTCTTGCCATTTTTGTAATCTATAAATCTTTGTGTAGTATATATGATTGATATACACAATAACACAATCTGTAATACCTGCTCAACCTCTGTAAGAGAAATGAAAAGAGTTAAACTGTTTAATCCTAATACATCTGCGTTTTGTGTAAGTAAAGTTTTCATATCTTAATAGTCAAAAGTCAATTCTAAAGTTCCGTTCCACCAAATAGATTTACTACCTGCTGTTTGTTTTCTTAATACTTGTATAAGTACATCATTCTCTGCAAATGTCAATGTCCCTGTCAATCCCATCTCTACTTTTGTAACAAACTTGTTACCACTTGCACTATTTGTTAAATTTAATGTTTCACCTAACTTTGTAGGGTTTACATTAGCTCCTGTTCCTGATGTTACAGAAACCTTGTATAATTCCAAGTCCCAATCTGCACTAGCACTACCACCGTGCATACAAACCCACTTTGTAACTGTACCTGCGTGACAACATACAAATTCTGAGTGCATATGTGCCCATTGCATACCACTATTGATACTATTATTTGTAGCATCTGCAGGGTCAACTTCAACATTTAGATTGTGATAATCTGCAGAAAACTGCTTTGCATAATAAGTTCCTGCACTACCACTACCATTATGATATCCACCTGTAGATATATAATGCCTTGTTTTATTTCCTGACCAAACTAATGAGCCACTAGAGTTTTTTGTTAGATATGTATTATTTGCAGCATTAGCAAAACCTTTTGGGTTGTGCAACTGACTATCATCTAAACTACTATGTAAATTACTTGCCATATTATACTGAAGCTACTAAAATTTCTACATCTACATCATTACCTGCAGGATTTACCTGAATACTTGCTATATCAGCCATTGTACCAAAAGAAGGGCTTGTATCTGCTTCTGCTAACATAAGGTCGTCAGGAGCTCCTAAAATGTGTGATTCACCTGCTCCTAGTCTTACCTGATACAATGTTGCAGCTCCAACAATAGCTAGTTCTATAGAGTTAGAATCATCAAGGTTTGTAACTCTTATATATTTTGCATCTTCTGTATCTATAGCATTATCTGAAGCAAAAGCATTACCACTAAATGTTGCAATAGTTGTTGTTTGACTATTAACACATTTTACTATTCTTTTGTAAGCCTCATTTATTCCTGTAATTTCTAGTTGTTTTGTGCCACCAAACTGAGTTCCACCAAGAGTAATTGATTCTTGTATAGTAACTGTTAATGTAGCTGATGTTATTGTTGAAGCCATTATTTATCTTTTTTTATTAGTTTTATTTCTGTTATTAAATCTTCTTTGAGTATGTTCAAAAACTTAAGAAGCTCTTTCTCATCTACCTCATTTTTGTAGCCACCACCACCGTGTCTTTTTCCACACATCCAAGAGCCATCAGGCATTTGGTGCTCATATCCATCAGGGCAATTTGGGTTTCTTCTTGCATTATCAGTTTCTTTCATAGCCTTTTTCATTGGATGCTTTTCAGGAAGCAAATCAGTATCGTGTGTACCACCTTGAAATCTACCTTTACGCATCACAAAAAGGAAAGAATTTGTACGAGCATACGCCCACTGCTCCTCAGATTTTACATTGGGTCTAACCGATTGTCTGTTCGTTCTGTAAGCACCGACACCCCTGTCAAACACTTTTTCTAACTTCTTATAAGTTACTCTTGGATTCCAATCAACTTTTAAGTCTTTTACATCTTCATTATGCTTTTCAACTTTTGCTTCAAGTCCTTTCTTTACTGTTGGGCTAACATTTTTCATATTATCTTTTCTTCCTTCTAGTTTTTTAGTCAACTCTAGTATTACATCTTTCATTCCCTGTACTCCTAAGTTTCCAATCACACCCCACTTTATTTGTGCAACCACACCTGCTACATTTGATAGGTTTGGCTCTGCATCACCCTTGAACTTTTGACCATCTCTAAAATGTCTTTTAGCCCAACTCTCTCTTTCTTTTATCCAAGCTCTTATAGATTCAGTATCTTCACCCTTTCTTGCCCTTCCCCAAAGCATAAAAGCATCATTACCACGAATGTTACCACCTGCCTTCCATATCTTTGGCTGCTGCTCTTTTAAGTTCTTTGCAAACTCATAAGGAAACTGTTTTTCCTCACTATTACGCAAAGTAATCTTTTTGTCATCACCTTTTTTTGGAAAGTTTGTAGCCATTAGTAAAATATTATTCCGTTAAGTTTTGTAGCGTGGTCAACATTAGGCATTGACGAATCTCCATCCTGCCCAAACAAAGGATATTTACTTGTTTGGTCTTCGTGTTGTATAAAAGCAATCATATCGTCAAGCATAACTTTTGCCTTTCTATATGTGTCTTGCTTCATCTGATTAAACTGCTCTACATTTACAGGGTTGCTAAACTCTGATATGTTTGTTACAAGTCCTGCAGATGTTGTGTTATACTGTATCTCATTCATAACTTCAAATCTAACAAACCAACAAAGTGCAGGTTTTAAAAAATCAGTTACGAGTGTGTTGTTATCAGTAGTAAGAGATGAGTTATGATTTTGCGTTTTTAGTTCTTCATAAAAATCAAGACCAAGTTCAGGCTTGATATGTGCTAACTCTGCTATATCTAATATGCTATCACTAATCAAAGCTGTATCTGTAGCTTGATTTGTAAAAGAGTTTTGTATTACTTCTGATGCAGTAACAAAATTATTTAAGTTTCTTACATTAGCCATATTAAGTTCTTGTTATAGTTTCTTCTTTTTCTACTCTAATTAATTGTCTATCTGCAAGTAACATATCCCCATCATCTAACTTGCCTAAATCTTTGTGTAACATAGCTCTTTGCTCGTTTATAGTAAGAACTTGTTTTGGGTCTATGTCAGATAAGAATGATATTGGTGGCTCATATATTACAGTTAAATCTTCTGTATCTATACCTAGCTCTTTGTTAATCACTCTTTTTATTGGCTCTAACAATATGTTAGTTGTGTCTTTGATTACTGTTGACATAGCCAATTCATAAGCTATTCTAATCTCACTACCTGTGTTGTTCATCTTTCCTGAAGAAACAATACCACTTAACGCAGGTTGCCATCTGTGAGCAGTAATTATATTTTGGTCAGTTAGCTTTTGTAAATCTAAGAAGTCACCATCCTCTTTGTTGTTAAGAATCTGAACATCAGTACCTCTACTTTCATCTGCGTTCTTAACTAAGAATAGTATCTTAGAGTTGTTACCACTACCTGTTAAAGTGTCCTTAGCAGTTTCTACAAACTTTTCTGCTTCAGCTTCACCAAAGTCGCCATTTACAGTAACTATAGCAGAAGGACTAAATCCATTTTTAAAGTTTGTATGATTAAACTTTCCTATTTCATAATCTATTGCAATGTGCTCTAAAGCAGCTACATAGTCAGGTAAACCATAAAAGTTAAATGTGCTTTCATAGTCCTTGTAGTGTATTACAAAGCTACTATTAGAAATATTAGGATAAATAGGAATTACCTGCTTCTTTTCAGGATTTCTCTTATAGTTATCCCAATCAGGATGAAAGCAAATACTTTTCTTGTTTTTGCTAACTCTGGCAGTAGCAGCATCTTTGTGGTAAAAGTTTATACCACCATCATAGACAACACCCTCTAAGTAGGCGTTACCATATGTGTAGTAATCATCTGCTAGTTTCTTAAAACAATCCTTAAGAGATTCTCCGTTAGCATTTACATCAGAGATAAACTCTGCTAACCTATCGTTTTCTGTCTTAAATCCACTACCTGTTGTAAAAGTAGTTTTCTGTGCAAGTACAGAACGGTGTGTTGAAGAATGTCTTTTTAAATCTGCTAAATATTGTGGGAAAAGATTGTCTTTACCAAATGGTATATATTCTTCTCTTACCCTATCTATTTGCTTTACTTCTCTATCTACATTAGGTGTACTAATGTTTACGAAAGCATATTTAGTATTAAAATTACTCTTTGTCTGAACTGTCTTTACTTGACTTCTTTTTGCTTTTTGTTTTCTTTGGTGCTGCATCTTCTACAAATTCTATGTGTTTTGTGTGACCAAGTTCATAGGCTTTTTTAAGTTCTTCTTGTGTAGCATCTGCCCACATAAAGCCTTTCATATTGTTGAAACGAGCCTCACCTTTTTTTACTTTTGATTTATACATATTGCAATATATTAAAAAAATACATAGCTAGGGGCATTTGCCCCTAACTTGTGTATCTTAATTACTATAATTATGCTATAGAGTATGAGCCGTCAGAAGCATCAATAGTTACAGCAGGAGTTAGTAAGTATGGTAACTCACCTGACATAGCAGTAAATGTTAATGTAACTCCGTTCTCATCACCTAAAGCAGCACCTGTTGCAGCTTCAACACCTGATAGTCTAGCATACATTTGGTCATTTGAAATATCTCCTGTAAGAGAATACTTGTTAGAAAGACCAACTACATAAGTAACATCATTGAAGTCAGTAGCGAAAACAACTAAGTTCTCATTACTTAAAGTATCAATAGCAGACATATGTGCATCAGACATATTTGGTATATAAGCAGAAATAGTGTGTTCAAACATAATTGTTCCACCCTCTTTTGTTCCTGAGCTAGTTAGTGAGCCTGTACCTTGCTTAAGTTCAAATAACTTAACATTTGCTTCTGTGATAGTAGATATCGTGTGATTTGCAGCAGAGTCAAAAGCTACAGAACTAATATCAGAAAACAAGCAAACACCCAAGTGCTTTAGACCACCTCTCCTTTCCAAGTCGGAGTGAACAACGCTAATTTTTTCTATTGCCATTTTATTTTGGTTTTATTGTGTTAAAAATTATTAGGGGGAGTATTTCATCCCCCTAAATTATTATGCCATATTATCAGGCGTATAGTAAGCAGCTAATTTAGCATCTTTCAAAGCTACAGCTATAGAGTAAGCTACTCTAAAACGATACTCTTTGTTATCGTTAGAATACCATTGCTCTACAGAGTTTTCGTTGATGTCAGTAGCAACAACAAAAGCATCTTTAGTAGTTAACATAGCTCTGTGAGTTTCAGCAGCATTAGAAGCACCGTTAATGTTTGCAACATTAGAAGCGATAGCCACATCCCAATCTCTACGAACAATAATAGGAATACCTCTATAAGTTAATTGCTGAACACCATTAACCAAAGCTCCATATCCTGCAGCAGCATATCCTGAGTTCTCAAGAGTTTGTGCCATATAATCATCAGCAATATCACCTGATACAAAGTAAACGTGATTTCCTGCTTCTAACAATTCAGGAGAAGCAATATCATATAAACCTTTCATAATTTTCAAGCCATATCCACTATCTAAAGCAGCATCAGTTGTCTGCTCAGGAGCGAAACTACCTCTGTTTAATTTGTTAGCAGTTACATTGAAAGCTGCATCAAATAAACCATCATATTGGTCAAAAGCACCTGTACCACCTGCAGCACTTGATAACCAAATCTGCTTGTTAAAATCACCTTTTATACCTTGTCCGATAAGGTCTAATAAAATGTTTTTTACAATAGTTCCATCAACATTATCAAATTCGTGACCACCTCTCATAAGTTGTCCTTTGATTTTGTTGTATAAAGAGTTACCTGCAAACGCAACCTCTGCTTCTCTACGAACAGGAGTTAATGTTACAGTATCACCGATTTCCTCATTACCTGCTGATGATGAGAAAGCTGATGAAGAAAAAGCAGTTGTAATATTTCCTAATTGCTTGAACTTATCAATAACGATAGTTCCTGATACATTAGGCATTACATCCATATAAGACATATAGTCTTGCCCCATAAATAGAGGCTCAATAATTGATTTACTTACATCATATTTATTTACTGTAGGTAAACTTGCACTTGTTAAAGTCGCCATAATTTTCTAATTTATTATTTTAATAATGATTTAGCAAAAACATCCCATTCATTAACTACAACATCAGCTTCGTTAATTGCAGGGTCTTTTTCTGCTTCTACTTTAGTTTCTGTAGCGTTTAGCTTCGCTAATTCAGCTTCTAATTCAGACACCTTGTTTTCTAATTCAGAGATAGAAACCTCTTTGTCAGAAATGATGCTTGATAGTTCTTCTTTCTCGTTTGACAAGTCTGTAAGTTTGTTTACAACTTCTTCGTTATCAGAAAGAACAACGGAAACTTCCTCATTAGCAGGGGCTTCAGCTACGCCTTCTCCCTTCACAGCGTTAATGATTTCTTCTTTAACACCGTTAAACCAATTTTTCAATTCGTCAGTCATTTTCGTTTTCTTAATATTACTAATTAGTTCCAATCTATTTTTAACTTCTTTTTCATCTACATTAGTAAACTTTGAAAAGTTAAAACTAGCAGCTACTTTGATAGGCTCTGTTATAGTATCTATAAAACCCATCTCTTTAGCCTCTTGACTTGTCAGCCAAGTCTCTTTATCCATCATATCCGATATTGTCTCATCTGAAAGTTGAGTTTTGTTTGAATAGATAGACACAAGCTCTTGCTTGATTTTATCGAGTAAATCGGCAGTCTTACGCATATCATCTGCTCCACCTGCAGACTTACCAAAAGGATTGTGTATCATAAAGAATCCATTTTCTGCCATCTCTATATTATCACCTGCTAAGGCAATGATACTAGCTATTGATGCAGATAGTCCTTCAATCTTAACATTAACATATCCTCTGTGTGAACGCAAAACATTGTAGATTGCAAGTCCATCAAAAACACTACCACCTACGGAGTTCATTCTGATGTTTATATCCTTGTCACCTGCCGACTTTAAGTCGTCTATAAATCTTTTTGCAGAAGTGCCGTAATCACCTATCTCATCATAGATAGATATTTCAACAGTTGAACTTTCTGCTTCATTCTGAAATTCGTACCAATTATTCATTTTGCAAATGTAATTATATCAATAATAGCTCTTTAGAAAAAGTTTACAAATTCTTTCTAATATTTGTTTTTGTGTAAAAATTAGACTTAGTTTTATATAAAATATTTTGTACTGTTCTTTCCGAAATATCGTATTTAATACCTAAGTCAATCATAGTTACACAAATCTTACCATCATTCTTTTTTAAGAAATCAGCGTAATCTTTTATAATCATATAATCTCGTAATCTTCTAGGCTCTATCAGGCCTCTCTCTGCTAGGAACATCAAAACATCTTTTATTCCTGCTTCTTCAGAATGTCTATTTTTGATATCTACATAAGCACTTTCGACAAATTCTTTGACAACAGTAAGCTTATTATTTTTTATCATATCGCAATATATTCTTTTACAAAAACTATATAATTTTATTAAAATTTATTTATCAACAATCTGTTGTTAAAACGAAGCTTGGCTTTCTAAAGACGAAACTCTGTTCTGTGTTGAGGTTACATCACTCTCCACCATTACAACCTTTTGTTTTAAATTACCACCTGTAACCATTTGTTGTATGTTTGCTAGTTCACCACCCATAGCAAATTTCTCACCTGATGATATCAATCCACCATCTGCAAACTTTACGCCATTGCCGTTATAGGAGTTTATAGCAGATAGTATAGGTCTAAACCTAGCAGTTGACTTTTTATTTATTATAGCCTCACCACCTTCTGCTTCGTGTATTCTGCCACCTACTGCAAACTTAACACCACCACTAGCGTGTGAACGACCTTTAAACATACCACCTTTTGTAAGACCACCCTTAGCAAATCTAAATTCTTCACCCACTTCATCTACATTACCACCACCAAATCCACCAAAAAGAGAAAGTGCAGCAACTAAAACGCCAATAGTAGCAGCAATAGCACCTAAGTTTGCAGGGAATGGTGTTGTTGTTGCAGATTTAGAAACAGTTTCTGCAGCGTTTGCAGTTGTTGCTGCTGCCGAAGTAGCAATACCTGTAGTTTTTGTTTTTATGTTTAATTTTTCTTGTAATGTTTGTATTGAAGTAGCAAGAGCAGCAGCCTGTTGTAGTTTTGTTCCTATCTGAACAAGCTTATTGTTTTCACCCATAACACCACCTAATTGCTGCATAGCACCACCCAAATCATTTACATCTGATATTCTTTGTGCTATGGCTTCTTTCTGTGTTTGTATTGTGGTTAAATCTATCTGTCTTTGTTCATCAGCTAGTCTTCTTTGCTCCTCTAAATCACCTACTAATATATCTTTTTTAGCAAGTAAAAAATCGGATTCTAATTGTAAAAGCTTTTGCTTGTGTTCTGCTTCAGTAATAAATTTTTTAGCTAATTGCTCATCTATATTATGTTTTTCTGTTTTAAAATTTTCTTCTGCCTTGAGGAGCTTTTCTTTTCTAATTTCTTCAAGAACTTTTAGTTCAGCTTTTTGTATCTTAAGATTTATTGCTGATGTATCTTTATTCTCCTCTAGCAATAGTTTTTTAAGTTCTTCTTGATGAAATATTTCTTCAAATAGCTCTGCCCTTTTTAATGCATTAGAATCATTTTTAAATTTTTCTCTTATTCTCAACAACTCCTCATTGTGTCGAGTCATCTCCATCTCTCTCCTTGTTGTAATACCTAATGGGTCTTTATCATCATCTTCACCTGTGCCTTCAGTACCCAATATACTTACACCCTCACTCATTTGCTTTTGTAAACTCTTTTGAATTTTAGATGTTTGTTCTTCAAAGAAACCTGACTCTATTGCTTCTGCAAAATCTTGTAGTGTCATACCCTCTGCCTCTAGCATATCTCTTAGCCTTGCTGCTCTTTGACGAGTAAAATCTTCTTGTGATATTTGACTTATATCGGTAGTAAAGTTCGTGTTTTCTTGAAGAAATTCAATAGCCCTTCTAGCGTTTGCAATTTCATCATTTATATCTTCAAATGTTGAAAAAAGTCTATTATTTCTCATTTCAAGAGGAGTTGCTCCTTTATTAAACTCCTCTAAAAGTAAATTAGCTCCAACTGCTTGTTCAAGAAAATCTTTAGATAATTTCTGAAAACTATCCTGCAACATTCTGTCTTTCATTTTAGTAATCAAATTGTCTGTGGATGTTATAATATCATCTATTGTTGATTTTTCTGTAAGTAAAGTTTGATTATATTTTCTGTTTATCTTGTTTACATTAACAAGCTCTAATCTAAACTTTTGTTTTTTATCATTATATATTGCTTGACCCTGTGCAGTATTATTTATAAGCTTACCCTCTTTATCAAGCAACTCATTCAGTTTTCTTTTAGAATTAGCTAAAGATTGTGTTTGTATTACGGCTTCCTGAATATCTTCACGACCTTCTTTTTGTGCCTTGTTTAGTCTTTCTTGTACGTCAACAACATCAAATATGGCAGACTTGCTTTTCATAAGATTTACAGCAAGTTGACCTAAAGCTACAACCAAAAGACCTATACCTGTGGAAGCTATAGACGCAGTTAAAGCTCTAAAACCATTTCTTGCAACAACCAAACCCCTCATCAAAGAGCCTGATAGCGTTGCTCCTGCCCTTAATGAAACACTACTAAATACACTTGTTGCTAAAGATGCTGCTTTTACACCGATAACATATGTAGCTATAATTTTTATTAGACTACTTGTTGCTTTTGCAAACTTTGTTATTCTATTTATATTCTTTTCATTAGCTATAGTATTAAAAGCTTTAGCAAAAGCATCAACAATATTTTGCATCCTTTTGCCTAAACCATCCATCAATGCAATTCTAAGTCCATCAACTGCCGATTTGAATCGTAAGAAAGCACCCTGTAAACTATCTCCAACAATCGCAGCCATGGCCTCTGCAGCTCCTTCTGAGTTTCTTAAAGCTTCAGTAAGCACTTCTACAGACTCACCACTATCTAGTATTCTACCAAAAGCTGCTGCAGTTCTTCTGTCAGTAATACCTAAAACATCAGATAGTGCAACACCTGAATCTTTTAGCTGTTTTAGTTTTGGTATTAGTTCATCAACAGAGCCCACAGAGCCACCTAGTCTTTTTGATAAATCAGATGTAGGGTCAGCCAATCTAAGCAATATGTTTCTTAAAGATGTACCTGCAATAGAAGCCTCAATACCTGCATCAGTAAGGGAAGCCAATATTGCAGTAGTGCCTTCAATTTCAAAACCTGCCATCTTAGCAATAGGAGCAACCTTAGTCATTGATGTTTGAAACTTCTCAATATCTAAAGCAGAACTTGTAAAAGCAGTAGCCATAACATCTGCTACTCTTGTTGCTTCACTAGCATCAAGCCCAAAACCTCGTATAGCAGACCCCATAACTGTTGCAGTCCTACCTAAGTCTTCACCTGCTGCAGTAGCTGTTGCAAGTGTCGCTGCCTGTGCATCTAGTATCTCAACAGATGTAAAACCAAGCTTTGAAAGATTTGTTTGTAGTTCTGCTACTTGTGTTGCAGTAAAGAATGTTGTTCTACCAAGTTCTTCTGCGCTAGTCTTTAGTCTTTTAAATTCTAAATCCGTTGCACCACTAATAGCTCTAACCTTAGCCATCTGAAAGTCAAACTCCTTGAATACTACAACACTTTCTTTAATTTGGTCGCCAAGAAACTTTGTTGCTTTTTTAAGACCATCTACTGCTAATGATGCAACACCAAAAGCAGTAGCCATCTTCATAGTAAAGCTAGTGCTCTTTTTGGTTTGTGCCTGTACTTCTTTTTGAACTTTAGAGCCTTCTCTAAATTCTTTTCTTTGCTTTTTTAGTTCATCTGTGAGCTCAAGGACTTGCTTCATATTTTCCTTTTGAGCATCCTTATCACCCTTTAAAGCTTTCTTTTTTTCACGAAGCTTTTCGGTGTTTGCTTGAATATCTTTATTGAGCTTAACAAGCTCATCAATACCTAATACTCTTACTCTATACTTTAATTCTTCAGCCATCTTGGTTTGCTTTTTTTATGGTTTTTGTAAACTGTAATTTTATATTATCTCCAATAACCTTTTGTAATCTTTTTTTAATCTTAGCCTTTTTAGGATTTATAGCACGATTTATATAGTTTGTTCTATGAGTTGCTCCTGTTCTTGCAAAACTACCTTTCGTTGGAGTTCCCTCTATTTGTATTCTTCTAATAACAGCAGTTGCTATTCTTGCTTTCTCTGCTTCGTTTGCATAAGCTATACCCTTATCATCTATCCATTGCATTATCTTATCAAATGGTGGTGAATGTGGTCTAGTGCCTTTATCTATAGCACTCCAATACTTTGCCTTTGATGTAATGCGTACTTCTGCTTCAGAGTTGCTTACATTAACTTTATGCTTAGTTGATGCAGCAAGTTTACCTGTAGCAATATGTTTTTGATTCATTAACTCATTTACAAGTGCCTTCTTGATATCTTTACCAATCGTATCTAATTCGCTATTTAGTATTGTTTTTATATCCATTAGTATGGTACTTTTGAATTTTGTTTAATAAGAGCACTTTCTATTTTATCTAATGACAGGCTCAACGCACCATTCCAAAACTGAACACCACCAATACTACCACCTAAAAATTCACCACTATCTATTGCTCTACCTAATGTATTTATTGTTAAATCATTGCTTGTAACACTTGTTTCTGCTTGTTTTACACCATCAATTCTAGTAGTCAAAACATTTGACTTTCTTACCAATGTTAATACATATGGTCTGTTTAATTCTAGTTTTGTAGATGTTGAGATGATATATGTGTTTCCTGAGCCAAACCCAACGTGTAAATTTGAATCTGCATTTTCATTGAAAGTTACAAAAACATCTGCATCAGAATTATTTCCAAGAAGCCTTGCTCTTTGTTTGACGTGTAAAGAAAACATAACAAATATTGTAAAGTTGTCACGCAAAAGTATATCTGAAGAACTTGTCATAAAAGAACTAAACTTATCAAAATATGGTGCTGAAGCACCTACTATACCACCACTTCTTCCACCAACATATGGCTGATTTCCTGTTGTAGATTGCGTAAAAGATAAATCTGACTTTATAGAGTTCCAATCACTTACCCTTACACCTGAATATTTACCATCAGAATCATTACTTAATACACCTCTTTTGAATGTAAAAAATGATGAGTTAGTTACAGAAACACTTGTGCTTGTTGTTGTAGTACCTTGTGCTGTTTGATTTATTAAAACTTCTAACTCATCAAAAGTAGAGTTTGAATTGTCTCTATTAACAATAGGTTGTTGCTTTGATACTCTTTCAGGGTCGGTAACCAAGACTTCACTATAGTAGTATTCACCATCAGACTCTTGTTGCTCATAAAGCATAGGCGTATATACACCATCTATAAGTGTGTACAGCTTATTTCTGTTTCTTCTTAATACTTTTCTTCCTGATATACCTGCTTTCATTATATATTCAAACCATTAACTAAATTCATAACATCTCCTTCTAACACATCATCTTTACCTAAATCAAAGAACTCCATAAGCTCTACTTTTGTAGATTCTTGAACGTGTGGCTTATAATCAATAATTTTATTTATTCTATAATAAACACCATCTAAATAAACTAACCTTCTAAAATCTAACCTTAGTATGTCTTGATAGCTTAATTTAAAATAAGAAACTCTAATCTTTGGTCTTGATTTTAATTGTTTGAACATTCTGTTGTAAAAGTTGTAAAAAAGACCTCTTAACCTATGAGTTTTGTTAGGGTTTGATGATGCAGTAAAACCATCAGAAAACTCACCACCTTCTTCGTGAAAATATACAACATCATTAAAAGATAAATTAGGGTCAATATTTATATGTGTATTTAAAGGTATATGAAACGCCTTTTCTTTAGTGTATGACCCAATACTATATTGTAGTCTAAATCTATTACTTGCTCCATCAGGGTCTCCTGTATTATCAAATGTTATAAAATTAGCCCTAGTAAATTTAAAAGCAGCAGCGTTTGAAGGGTCTAGTTGATTTGTATTATTATAGCTAAAAGCTGTTGCGTGACCTGTGAGAGCACTATCATATTCAGTTAATACACCACCTGTGTATAATGGTGCAGCTAATAGTATTCTTGCCCCTATCTGAAAGTTTTTGTCTGCTCTATCGGCAAACCTTTCTGCCATTAGATAAGAATAATCTCTATGATATATTGGTATTAAAGGTGCTCTAGACTTAGAGTGACCAACATCAGAATCTATATATTCAGGCTCATACCAATTAAATGTTGGGCTAAAAAACTTATTTTCTATAGTATATGTTCCGTCTTGAAAAACACCTGATGTGTTGATTTCTTTGTACTCACCCCAATCTATTAGATTTCTAGAATTGAATCTTTCTAAAAAGGCATCACTACTAGCGTCTTTGTATTTTACCCTTATTTCTGATTTAAGTTCGTGTGGGAATTCTTCTACCGTGTTTTTGCTATAGTCAATTTTATCTGACCAATCAAAAGCTTTTAATTTAGATTCATAAAAAAAGTCATATGGCTCAATATAAACTTTCTTTTGTATTGGGTCTGTGTGAAATTGTAAATTATACATTTGTGCTATACCCATAACAAAATCAGATTGCTTTCCATCAGGAAGAAAAAAGTGTGGGTCATCTATTGGCTCTCCAACTGTCATATCTGCTTTCCCACTTATCTGCAAGAAACTATCTGTATCAAACTGAAATGTAACACTATCACCATTATAATTTGAAGGATATTTAGGCTCTACAGATAGTGCTATTATATACTTATTTCCAACACCACTAACAGATATAGGACTGCTTGGAGACCAAGTTCTTACAATATCTTGAGGTGCTTCTGCAGTATAGCTTTGCGATTGATACCATTTTAAAGTCCAATTTGCGTGAGCCGTGCCTACCCCATTATACACGTGATTAGCAGTTTGATAAAGTCCGTTAGCAGCAGACCCTTCATCATTCGGACATTCCCAAAGCTCTACCTTTGCAGTAAATGCTAAATGGTCGTCTGTTCCACCTGTATCTGCATCTCTTACAAACCTTGCTCTAATATTAAAATCTATTTCGTGGTCTCCTGCTTCATTTATACAAACCATAGTTCCACTATATGTGTTTGTATAATTCGTATTACCTGCACTAGCTCCCATCTGAACATTACCTGTGCTTTGTGATGATGGCTCATTATAGTCATCTATAATCTCATTGCCACCAAAAAGAAACCTAGCAAACACTCCAGAATTTGTTCCTGATGGATAAATGTATGCACCTGTGCTTCTGTTAACCTCACCATTACCAATCATAAAAACTACTGCACTTGTGGTTTGTCCATTTTTAAAGTATGAGGTTAATTTAGTAGTCTGAGGTGGGTCAATACTTGTTAAAGATATTTTTCCAAATTTATTATTTACTTGCTCTGCTCTTTTTTCAAATTCAAAAGGCATTATCAAGCTTTTAAAATAATCACTATTACAAAAAGTGCTTTCTACAGTATATCCCTGACCTTCAAATATCTTATCCCAAACATTTTTTACATAAAAAGCAGGAACAAAGTCACCAAAAGTTACTTGATTTCTGTCACTCAACCCTTCGCCTACAGACATCAAAGGCCATAGTATTCTATCAAAGTTGCTAGAGAAATGATTGTGGTCATTACCTATATGATTTAAATATGTACTATTAGCGGTTGTATTATCACTTGGACTAGAGGTGTTTAACTCAAAGCAGTTATCATAAACATATCCTTGCCCTGCAATACCTGATATTGAGCTAAATCTAAGGTCTTTAAGCTCTAGGTTTTTAATCTCTGAAGCCCAATCCATATTATCTCCTACAAATTCACAACTATAGCTTAAAGGATTGTCAGACCTAGTTACTTTGTTAACTCTTAGTTTACCTGAAACTATTGGAACATTATCGGCATATATTACTGCATCAATTTTACTAAATACATTTGTGCTTGAATCATCATAACCTTGATGAAAAACATTTTTTAGTATTCTGTTATTGTTATTAGTTGCAGGTATATCAAATGTTTTAGAAAAGCTTCCTGACCTAGAGTTTATATCTCTTATGTCAAAGTTTTGTATCGTTAAAGATAAAGGAAAGTCTTCGCTAGATGTTACATCTAACACTCCTATAACTTCTTTACTACTTGAAGCATCAAATTTTCTTAATTCTATTGTAATCTCAGCCATTATGTAATTATTGTTCTTTTCTTTCTACTCTCAACATAATTAACAGTAACAGAAGTAGGGTTTTCAGAATCATAGGTGTTTATATTACCATCTTTTAGTAAAACAGGAACATAATAAGCTTTGTTACTAGAAGCAAATTGATTACTCTGATGAGGCTCATCAGTTGAATATTCAGTAACCTTAATATAGTCAACATAACCTATTCCTGCATTGTTAGGGTGGTGTAGCAAAAACATAGGGGCAAAGTATTCTACTACTTTATCATCATAATTACTATATGCTCTTGCGTGATTTATAGGGACGCTCCTATCAGACCCATAAACTCCACTATCCCTTATATATCCACTAATATATCCTCTAGCAACTACCCACTTTGCTGAATTAGATAAATCCTGTGCTTGTAAAGTAATGTAGTGTTGGCTACTATATGAGTCACCACCATCATTAGCATTGACTTTTGTTCCATTAAAATCGCCATTACTACTTCCTGCATAACCTGTCAAACCACAATAATAATTCCCTGCTCCATTTTCATCTCTTAATCTTATTTCTACCTCGTAAAGCTTATTTGGGTCGTATTTAAAAAGTTTTTTACTTGATAACCAAGCTTGGTCATTACCACTATTATTACCTTTTTGATAAGCAGAATTTCCTGTTATATGACCCTTATCAGTAACAAATGATGCATCTGTAGTAAAATCTCCACTATCTGAGCCATTAACCCAATTATTTCCAATTTCTGAAACAGAGCTGTATGAGCTAAAATCTTCTTTAAATATTTCTTTTGCTCTCCAACCTCTTTCTACCCAAACATTAGGACTACTCATCATATCTTCTATCATTTGGCTTTCATCAAATGTTATAGGTCTTGTTGTTGCACTTCCGTTTCCATAGGCATCTACCGTATGTTTTCTAATAGATGGGTATTGGTCGTCTGTAACTCCTGCAATTCTTTGTATTAAAGCACCACCATCAGCACCTGCAGTTGTCTGTTGTATGTGATTTCCTATAAAAAAAGTGTTGTCAGTATGAGTTCCTGATAATTGTCCTCTAAATTTAGGGTATATAGTTTGTTGATATGTAGATGAGCTTGTTTGCAATCCTCTAGTAGTAGTACCATCAAAAGTATAGCTATCTATACCACCTAACCTACATTGCCAATGGAATCTTGTGGTTTCGTTATAGTTTCTTCTTTTATGGTCAATAGTATATCTTATAGTTTCACCAATTCTTTGGTAAGGAGATGAGTTATTTCTAGTAACAACCTCATAATAAGCTACATTAGAAAAGTCAGATAATGGTTGAGAATTTTTAAATTTTCCTGAGTGTGTAATCGCCGTTTCTTTTATGTTTCTAGTGCCCACGCCTATCTGAATAACTGCGTAAGGTGCATTAGCATTTCCACCATCACCATAGCTAAATAAGCCTTGATGACCTGTAAGTGTGCCATCACCATCTGCAGTTCTATTTATGTCAATACCATAAAAACTATCAGTATGTGAGTTTGGTATAGTGTTGCCATTAAAATCATAAAAAGTTATTGTAGCATATATTCCACTTGCACCGTCTTTGGCTGCAAAAGTTAGGTATTCAGATTCATCAAGTCCTATAATTCTATTTTGTGGTTTTACAGATAGATACTTCATTCTGTTGTAATGCTTTTCTACATCATTAGAATCGTGAACATATATCTTTTCTATATGACTATCTTGTCTTTCAGCAACAAAATCATCCGTTTCATTATTATGAGCTTCTGCAAAATATCCATAAATTTCTTCGTTGTGTGTAAAAGCTGCATTTAATGCTCTTGGATAACAATACGCTTTTAAGTCAGGTCTTCCACCATTTCCATCAGCAAGAACTAACTTTCCTGTGGTATCTATGTATTCAGGAATAAAACCTATCTGATATCTAAAAAATAAATTATATGCTATTTGACTTAGCGTTATATCTCTATGTATTCTAGGGTTACTTGTATCGTGAGAGCAAGGTCTTAGATTATAGCTTAGGTAATTTCTCATTAAAGGAGCACAATCCAAAGTAAAGTATCTGTAAAGAGCACCTGTACTAGCAGGAGTATTTTGTTTATTTGGAGTGCTATCAATAGACCATCCGTGAATAAATGGGGTATATGGTACGTGTACTGCAAAAGTTTCATTAGGCAATGCAGTATTAGTATAAGAACTGTCATTATTATTATTTAGCCATTGGTCTGTTGTTTCATTGTATGGAGTAAAGTGAAACCTACCACTTACAAAATCTTCTACATTACCTGTTAACCCATCTACATCTCCACCATTAACCCTAAAGGTTAGTTTTATGGGACTATACACACTTTGAAGTCTATTATCTTTTGGATTATCTATTTTTTGTATTGTAGCCATTATATATTATATTTTTGCTGTAATTCCGTACTTATGTTTTGAATAACTGTATCTGAGAATGATTGGTCATATACTATCACTTCTTGAACATCATATTGCCCAAAATAATCAGGAGAGCCACTACTATTTAAAACAGAGCCCAATATAAGCTTGTTAGTGTCATCTGTAGCAGAAAAATTAAAACTAGCATTATCTGAGCCTTCTGTTTCTGTTCCATCTACATAAAGTGATACATCATCTGTGCTACCATCTAACCTAAATGCGTAAGATGATATTTTAGTAGAGGCATCTGCAACTAAAACACCTTCAGTATCACCCTCATTATCTTCTACAATAAATTGCATTTTTAACTTATTAACTAGACCACCACCTATGTATATGCTATTGTTTGCTCCTGCTTGATTTATACTTAATAAACCATTATACACCTGACCATCTGACCCTGTTGCTTTAGTTACTATAAAAGCAGTAAAGTTTAAAAATCCTAAGGTTGTTATACCTGAAGTAAGTCCGTTTAAAGATAAATTTTTAGACTGTAAATACTGACTTGTACCATTAAATGAAATATAAGGCTTACTGTTTTCAGAATGTGACAGATAATAGTTTGGAAGACTAGATGAGCTTTGGCTTGTATCTATTTCAAAGTGATTGTCATTACCACTTTGGTCTTGCCAAAATCTTACTCTTTCAGTTCCACCAACAATTTGAGTTGATACACCCTTGTCTGCTCTTAACCAAATTACAGGGCTATTATCAATAATGATACCACCATAGCTTGGTATGTCGTGAGTAAATGCGTTGAGAGTAAAAGATAATCTTACTTGTATTAACTTATCGTTATACATTTCTTTCTCTCGTTCTATTGATATACTATCAGGACTTAAAATTACCTCTTTTTTAGTGTAATAAGCAAGTACGCTTTTTATCCATAGTAAAGCATCATCTTTAAGTGTATTATAAGCAGATTCTATGCTTGTATTAGAGTTTTGAAAGTTTGGTCTAACAAAAAGACATTCAAAAGAATATTCTTCCTGAATATCTCCTTCAGCACCAATAACCTCTGATGTTGGGGGCAAAACTAAAAGCAAAGGATATGTGTTATTGTGCTTTTCGTTTATTTCGTTTTCATATCCAAAAATAAAGTCACCTAAGCTCCATCTATCTTTAAATACCTTAACTATTTCTTGCAGCGTGTTTATTGCCATTATTTAATATTTTTTTGACTTTCTTCTTTTACAGCTATTTCAAAATCAGACTTGGATGTTTTCCAAGCTATGTATGTTAAAACCTTATATAGTTTTTCGTCTTTAACGCTTTGTATGGCATCTTTACCGTCTTTTGTAAACAAACCATCCATAGCAACATCATAAAGGCTGTTAAGCCACCCATATGGCTTCATAATCCTACTAGCCTTTACGACTGCAACAGACTTTGAGTTTCCTGCTCTGAAAACATTCGGATAGCGTTCAGACACATTGTTGTTCGTTTGTTCAAAAAAAAACTGAACTCCCAAACGATATCCATTGTAAGTTTTCTAAATTTAGCGACTTTATCGTCTATATTATCTAAATCTACTTCCTCATCAACTGCTTTGCACATTATAGCCATTTGTTCAGGCAAAATGTCAAACCTTCCGTTTTTCAAATACTCAACTCCCATCTCTAGCTGATTTGCTTCAATATATTCTCCAAATGTTCCTTCGCTAAAAAAGTTCATTGGAAAATAGTATTTTACGCCATCAACATCAAAACTATCTATTCCCTTCGGCTCATAATCTTTCATTATATTATCTAATGAAGAAATTACAGCATCTACATCATCAACAGGATATTTATTTACATCTTTTTCGCTTACTCCTGTCATATAGCAAAAAAGCTCTCTATACATCTTAGTTTGTTGAACAAAGAAAAACTTGCTCAAATCTTTACCTTCATCTTCTTTTTTCTGCTCCTCTGTTCTTTGATACTTTTTGATTATCTGATAAATACCACAATAGTAATCTATTGTCATTTCTTCCCATTGACAAGGTATAGACTTTTCTTTACCGTTAATCTCTAATACTAACATCTTCTCTAAGTTTGATAAACTCTTTTTCTAGGTTTTCTCTTTCTTCGTGCTCTTTTAGTACATCAGAAAGGTTTCCTACTAAATTTAGTGTTGACTTTATAAATCTATCTTGCTCTTGTTCAAAATCAACAAAATTTTCTATTTTTTTGTTTTTCATACCTGTCAAAAACCCTAAACAAGCATAAAGACTTAAAGTTGGTATCATATACATCCATTCATCTTTACTTCTTTGTTTTTCAGTAAAAGATTTGAAATCATTGGAATATGTTATGATTGTATCTAAAATTTCTTGAAAATCTTTGAACTTACCATAATTTTTATCGTGCTCAGTTATTTTATACAATCTAGACTGCAAAAACTTCAAATGACCTGTAATAAGCCTTTTATGTGCTGAGTTTAGTGTTTTTACTCTTTTCATAACTATACAGTTAGTGTTACTGTTTGTTTTTTACCACCAAAACCTGCTGAATATACTACAACATCATATCTGCCACCTCTAGGTATTATTGTTTGTATTGTGGTAGCCGTTATATTTGATGGTGTAAATATTTTCCAAGTATTTCTATCAAATAAAAATTTTGTTTTTTCCGTTCCTGTAGATGCTGAAGCAGTCCAAGTTACAGTATCTCCCTCTCTAAATTTTAGAACATTTGGTGTTAATTTTATTGTTCCTGTTCTAGTATAATGTACTTTTCCGTCAACGTGTTTTTCATAAGACTTTTCATTTTTTAGATATTCCATTTCTGCATCTTGTTCTCTTAATACTTTAAGCTTTTCAGATGTAGATAGTGAGTTTTTTTGTGTTGCTCCATCAATAACACACATATATATGTCGTTTGCAGCATCTAGCTCTGTAGGAAAATCTATACTCTCCCCTGATGGCTTTCCTAGTGCTGTATTAACTCTATTTATTGCAGCTTGACACTCTGCCTGTGTTCCTTTGAAAAATTCTCTTGCCATTATATTCCTACTCTTGTTTTTATATCATCTATTACTAAATCAAAATTTGCATCAGAAAGCCCTGAATTATATACTGCTACTTCTGCTATGGTAATTTCTGTTCCTGAAGCAGATTTAGTCCCCAAAACATCTATATCAAATGTAGCAGTTGTATTACTTTCTGTTGTGCTACTTACAACATTTGACCTGCTATTTCTAAAAAATTCCAATGTTGTGCCACTTCTTCTTACTGCAAAAACAAAAAGTTGATTATTTACGTGAGGAAATGCTGTTTCAACACTATCTGTGTGGGCGTAATTTTGGTCACTAACATTTCCACCAAATGAATAATAGCTTCCTGTTAAAAAGCTAAGATTACCTACAGATAGACTATCGTTTGTTGTACTACCACTTATTACATTATTTATTTTAGTTGTTCCTGAGTTAAAAGGCATCCTTACTGCCATAAATGCTGTAAATTCGTTTGTGTTTGGAAAATCACTATCTGTACCATATGTACTATTCAATTCCAAATACTTATCTGAACTAAAAATTACTGTATTGTCATACGCCGTAAACTCAGGTCTTCTGTTGGTAGCAGTAATATTTCCCATTTTTCTGTTATTACCACTACTATCATCCCAAAGTGATACCTCTGTGCCACTTGTTGTTATACCTGTATTGAATTTATACCAAGCTTGTAGTCCACTAATATCTGTTAAAGCAAACCCACTTGACCTAACTCTAGGGCTACCTACGCCCATATGTAATCCTAAACTAAGCATATTAGTTTCTAGGATATCCTATTACTACACCACTTGTAAGAGTAATCGCTGTTACATTTAGCATCAATGTAGTACCTGCAGGTAAAGTTGTCTGTAAACCTGCTGCATTGGTAACCTCACTATCGCAAGTTATAGAAGCAACAACAGTTTCCGTTACGCAATAAACGCAATAGAAGTCCTTACCTGTATGAGCATTTCCATCACTAATAATCTCAATGCCTTTGGTTTCACCCAACATTCTCATTAAAGCAATGTTATCATCTAAAAATTCGTAAGCCATATCGTTTCAATTTTATATATTATTATCCATTTTTGCAAAATTGCCACTTTATTTTCTTGTACATTAGAAAATTTGTTGTGAATTTACAAATTATCCAAAATAAAGCACTTTTCCACCTCTAAAATGCTTATTTAGTGCCATAACTAAGCAATCTACCATATCGTCGTGCTTTGCAGCAGGAAATTGTTGACATTGCAACAAAAACTCCTCATTCCAAGCACCTTTGAGCAAAGACACCCTACCACTCTCTATACTAGCACTAATATCTTGAACTCTGGCGACTTTATCCTTAGTTGGTGGCTTATCTTCCTTAACATTCAGTCCTGTTTCCCTAATTAGTGTCTGAACAATGGATTTACCACTAGCTTTTGGCTCTACATATATTTTTGACCTACTTGAGTAACCATTTTTATGCACAAACTTACCTATGTGCTTAATTAAATCAGGAAACTCCAATCTTACATTTTGAACTTCTAGTATCTGCCACTTGTTCTCAAAGAACTTATAAGCCATAAGTGCAGATGGGTCGTTCTTCTGACTAGCAGTATATGCAGGGTCAATAACAAAATGCACATCACCATCAATTTTATCAGTATCAATTCTAAACCAATTTTTTTGTATCATACCACTATCTGCAGGTGTAGGTCTTTGTTGCAGTTGCCCTGCATACCCATAAGAGCCAAGAGCAGACTTATAGTCATCTAATATCTCTCTACCAAACCTTTCTTCCCAAAAAAGTCCATTTTTATAGTTTTCTTCTAAGTGTTGAGGTTTTAAATCATCAGATAATTCTGCAGGAATACATATATGCTTGTGCTTATCAGGTGAATTGTATAATAGATAGCCACTAAGGTCATCTTCGTGAACTCTCTGCATAATTATTATCCTTACCCCTGTCATTGGATTGTTTAGTCTTGAGTATAGTGTTGACTTATACCATTCGTTAGCATTATCTCTTTCTGTTTCGGATGCTGCATTTTTTGGTGATGTTGGGTCGTCAACTAAAATTATATCCCCCCCCTGTCCTGTAACAGAGCCACCTACAGATGTTGCCCTGCGAACACCAAGAAAAGTGTTCTCATATCTAGCCTTGAGGTTTTGGTCTTTTTTGATTTGATATGTTTCGCCCCAATGATTTTGATACCATTCGCTTTGAATAATATCTCTACTCCTAGTTGCGTGTTCTATACTAATCTCTGCAGAATAGGAAGCAGTAATAAATCTCATTTTGGGGTAAACAGCCCAACACCAAGCAGGAAACATAACTGTTACAAGAAGTGATTTGGTACTACGGAAGGGTATATTGATTATTATGTCTTTATCTTTCTTTCTGCCTTCTTTGATTCTTTCTGCTTCTGCTTGTAATATATCACAAAGGTATTTATGGTGAAAGTTTGTTGATAGGGGTACTGATGGCTCTGCTATATCCCAAGCCTTTACAAAGAACTCGTAAAAGGATTTTTCACAAATGGCTTTTTCCATAGCCATCATCAGTTGCTTCTTATGATTTTCTTTCATTATACTTCTTCAAATTCTGTATCATCTGCTTCCATCTCAGCCATCTTTTCTTTTAGCTGCTCAACACTCATTGAATCGTCAAGAGTTATTTCTATTTTGGTATTACCATTGGCACTAATCTCAGTTGCCTGTAATTTAGGTATAGCATAATTTAAAAGCTTGGCTACTGCACCAATATATGCTTCAGGATTTTTCTCTGCTAACTTTTCTAAAGCATTCCTAATATTTTCTTCCTGCCCTGCTAAAGCCATAGTCAAAACTTCTCTTGAAAATTTTGTAACTCTATTCATTGAGCCCTTAGTTCTGCCCCCAACAGTATTGCCAACTGCAAAAGGTTTACCAATAACTTTCTTCTTTTTTTCTTCCATAATGCAACTATACTAATAAAATTGAAATATCTCTCACATTTTTATTGCAAACTGCACTTTTCACAATGCTTTTTCTAAAAATTAAGTTTTCTAAACGCTAACTTCGTATCTCTATTCCAAAGTGTTTTAATCTAAACAACTTTTCTAAAAATAACAACATATAAAATTGAAATAGGATTTGTTATGGTTGCATATATGTGGCTATGTTGGTAATCCATATAAAAGGACGGATTTTCTTGTCAGATTGTCAGTAAATCAGTAAAAAAAAGCGTTAGAATCGTGAATATTTGTATAAATAAAGAAAATTTGTAG
>Ga0160423_10000415_pt1 | contig 34575 bp, 31 predicted proteins | sample CRUFie14St8metaG_FD_108191 | JGI IMG/M metagenome (GOLD analysis project Ga0160423, IMG submission 108191) | Marine microbial communities from the Costa Rica Dome - CRUD Field 142mm St8 metaG | ecosystem: Environmental > Aquatic > Marine > Oceanic > Photic zone | place: Costa Rica: the Eastern...
TAAGAACAATATTCTGAGTCCCACAGTTCTCTGTTGGAGTATATTTTGACCAGTAATTACAAGAACTCTGCTGAGATAGAGTTGTGACCATGGTCATTATAATTAGCATATGAATCGGAGCCACAAAACAGTAATCTCATCATGGGGATTACTCTTGAGTGTAACTTTAACCTCATTATTTACAATCCGGATTGGTCTTTCTTATATCAGCGAAGCTGAACTGGGACTGTGGATTGTAATTCGGCAGACGGTGGGGTACCTGATCATGTTTGATATGGGTGTGGGGATTTCGATCGCGCGCCTTTATGGTAAAGCTGCTTCAAAGGGACCTAACGAGGCCCAAGATGTCATGACAAACAGCTTTGCTGTTCTCTTACTACAAACAGCATTGATCATTGTAATTGGGTTTGCTTTAGGACAGAAAATTGGAGCTTGGTTTAATATCGATGTTGCACTGCAAGCAACGGCAGTTGTCATGCTCTATGCAGTCTGTTTCACCGGTTCAATCAGGCAGCTTTGTCGAGTTGATGAAGCTTATCTGTTTTCAGTCAACAAATTATACCTGGTGCATGGTGTTACTGCCATCGCAGCATGGATAGAGTTGATTGTACTTTGGATTTTTCTGCACAACGGTTATGGTCTTAAAAGTTTCATTGCCAGCCAGATTTCCTTGGCCACGATAACTGCTGGAGGAATCATCATCTTTGCCAAAAAGAATTCTTTTAAAAAGAGATTCAATTGGAAGAACGTTCGGACAAGAAAAATAAAAAAAATACTGGGTTACAGCATGAATATGTTTGTAATTAACATATTCGGGCAACTTCTATTTGTTGGACAGCCATTGATTGTAGGTGTTCTACATGGATTGGAGGCAACTGCACAGTATAGCATCAATTCAAGAGCTGGGACATTTTTACGCATGATACTTGCGCGGACAGTCGAGTCCTTTTTACCTTATTGGCAGATCCAATTTGATAAGGGGAATATCACTTCCCTGAGTGAGGATTGGGCAGAGAAGCTTAGACAAGTTTTTGCTCTCTCTCTTGTTTCGTCAATATTTTTTGTCGCGGGGAATGAGATCTTCACAGGCCTGATTTCGTCACCTCAATTGTATATGTCCTCCTTGTTTGATTCCTTCACAGCCTTGTTTATTATTATTCATGTTTTTATAGGGGTGCTGACTTACCCGTTTCTAGTTGCGATGAGGATACGCCTGAGAGCGTTCATTTCGTGTTTACAGATTATGGTTGCTCTCCCACTGGCAGCATGGATGGGGCTTCTGCACGGGCCTCAAGGGGTATTGATAGGGTTGTCGATTGGTATCGTGATGGTGGGCGGAATATACAACATTATTTTCTCTCCAAAGCAATTTAACAAAACCGCATGCTGGCTATTTGTAAAAGTGATTTATCCAAACTCGATGTTGCTGATACTTTCCGCCATTGTACTCATCATTCATGCGAACACATCACCCTCGGTAATGAAGATTATGCTCGAAGTTTTAGTAGGACTCGTAGCATCTTCAGCTCTAATTTATTATGATAAAGATCTTCGCGTGAAGATGCAAAATCTTTTTAGCAGGAATTAGAAATGGTTTCCGACATTGAAAATTTTTCTTTGGCAACCCGGCCTTCCAGCGGGGACTTTGATCACCTGTATGCTGAATTGATCGGGCTATCAGGAGTAAGTGTCTATGTCCATGGAAGCAGATCGGATGGAAGGATATGCGCATTTTCTGATTTTGACGATTTAATCGTCTATGATTCGGAGAATGAAGATTTTTGTGAAGATGGATTTGAGCGAGCCTTGCAAATAGTAGAAAAACGGATCTATAAGATGGACCCGCTTCAGCACCATGGTCATTTTATAATCAGGAAAGAATCATTGGTTCATTTTTCAGGGCTTCCCCTACCGATACATTTGCTCGGCCACGTAACTTGTATCTCTGGCGAAGAAAAAATTACCGTTTCGATAGATGTTAAGCAGGTAATATCAAATAGTAGAGATGGACTGATGGCAACGATTCAAGGGCTTTCAGAGAATCAATTTTTTTTAGAGGGCGAAGGGGTGTCTTTGTATAGGTTGAAGTGTTTTATTAGCGGATTAGCACTAATTCCCTGTTTGGAGTCGCAGGTAAAGGGCGGGAAAAAATCCAAAGTAGAAGCGATCGAATCCGTTAGCCAATCGAGCTCTGTTGCGGGCGATTGTATCAGGTGGTCGACTAAGCAGCGGGCGGATTGGGCCCAGTATCTAAACTGGTCGTTCAGAATTTTTGCACCAATGATCAGATGCTTGCCTGTGAGCAGTTCGAAAAAGTGGATCCAACGAGTTGGGCCGAGGCTGCGGGCAGAGGACCTCTCGGGTTCGTTTCCGGGAACTAAAATTAAAGAGTATTTGGAAAAAGTATCTCGTACAAATGCACTCGGGTTTCAGCCGAAGACAAAAGAGAATTACGACTCTGGGACGGAACGTTTGAAGTCATGTCTTAGTGATGAATTTTCTATCAGTGGATTTGGGACATTTGGCGATCCATCATTCCCCGGGATTTCAGATTTGGATGTTGTCGTCATCGTTGCAGAAGACTGCTTGATCAAGCCGGTACAGGTGAGGGCCCAAGAGATTATTGAAAGTGATGCGAACTTGAAATATTTGATGGAGCCACATGGAGTCCTCGTGGTATCCGAAAATTCTACGGAGTTCCTTAGGAAGCTGCACAGTTTGTACAATTTAGATATCGATAATAAGAGAATCGAGGTGGGTGCAGGCGATGCTACGAGGGTGAAAGTGATCGAGGTTGTCTGGGCTTCATATATTCTGAAAGAAGTTTTGAAAGTTGTTGCCAATCCTCTTTCCGTTTCAACGAGAATCAAATTTTTAGTCGGGAAAAATGCTGCTCAGGCTGTTGATAACCTGTCGTCATCTCATGATGACAGCTCGATGGTGAATGAAAGTTTGGAGATGCGCCGCAAATTTTTGAAAACCCCGGCAGTTTTTGAATCGAGCCAACTCGACGATTTTCTTCGTCGATGTTTATCAGGTATTGCGGAGAGCCTCGAAACGTTCGCAGGATCTCATCAGATCTCTTTGATCCGAGGACCGCTCTACGACAGAGACGGGAGTGTTTGGAGGAAATTTTCAAAAGCGGGTGTGGCTGTGAAGAAATTTTCGAGGGGTGGGTACGAATTCTTTGTTCCAAAAGGAATCCTAGGTTTGATTTCGGTAATGTCAGGACTCGACAGAAGCCCTCCTCCGATGTGGCGGGACTATATTGGGGATCTCAGAGAGGCTTATTCTTTCTTTAGATCCCAAGGGGCACAATTTCCATTTTTGCCTCCTCCAGTGTTTTCCTTTAGGGCTCCCTCGAGGGGCTTTGGCCTTTCTATTCAGCGAATCGTGAGGCGAGTCAGAGCAGCCAGAATGAGAGGTCCTGCATCGAAATTGGTCCCAGTATATAGTGATCGCTAGAGGCTCTAAAATTGGCGTTCTTGGAATGCCAAGTTTGAATGCACCATGACAAAAACACCTAAGGCAACAGGCGTAGAACCAAAATTTGTAGTCTCCGGCGCGATGAACTGGCATTTGCACAATACCGCGAAGGGTTTGGAAAAGTGTGAAGGTCTGGTTGGTTTTTGGAGTACTTTGGGAAATAAAATAGGTATTGAAAAATCGAGGTATCGAAGAATCTGGCCTTATCATCTAGTCAAATTACCATTTTACTTATGGGCTCCACAGGATCTTGAAGAAATAATGCGTTGGAGGCTTACGCCTCTGTATGATTTGTGGGTGAGGAGCCAGCCTTTACCGGCAGATTGTAATGTCGTGATGGGACCAATGGGGTCATGTAAACCTCTATTTGATCTTGCTGATCAGTCTTCGAGAACAGTGCTTAAGGTTTTTGATGCACCTAATAGCCACCCCAATTGGCTGCTGCCCAAATGGCAACGAGAATGCGATGAGTTTTATCCAGGCTATAAAATTCCCTTTCCGGATGCCATGGGCAAGCGGATTTCGAAAGAGATTGATCAAGCTGATCTTGTCTTATGTCCTAGCAATTTCGTCCGAGATTCCATGGTTGAAAATGGTGTTCCTGAAGAGAAGTGCTTTATTAATCACTTTGGTGTAAATACTTCGATATTCCAGCCTCGGGAGATTGTTCCTGAGAATCCTGTTTTTGTGATAGTTGGAAGTTTGTGTCTTCGGAAAGGTTATCAATATCTTTTTCGTGCATTTAAGACCATTAAGGAAAGTCATCCAAAAGCCCGTCTGATTTGTATTGGGACTTCTCGCCCGGAATTTAGGAAAGAGGAGCCTTTGTGGCAAGATTTGGGAGAATTTTATGAAAGCTTATCGCAGTCTGAAATTGCTAAAATCCTGAAAGAGGCTACGGCATTTGTATTGCCCTCTGTAGAGGAGGGATTTGCTCGAGTTCTCTCAGAGGCGATGGCCGCAGCCGTTCCAATTATTGCAACATACGAAACCGGGGCGACAACGGTCATCACAGATGAAAAACAGGGCTTAATTGTCTCCTCCCGTGATGTAGATGAGTTGGTGAATGCGATGGAGAGACTAATTTCGGACAGAGAACTCAATCTTACACTAGGTGAAAGTGGATATGCAGCTGGTGCAATCGATAATACATGGGACGATTATTCGAAAAGAATATATGATCGAGTTTCGACTCAATTATTAAAAAGTGTTAATTCTAGAGAATGATTCTTTTCTAGTGGCCATACTATTTTAAGTAATCAGAGTCATCTTAAAACCAAAATTCGAAGGGGAAAATATGAATTTACAAAAAATTGGACCTCTGATCGCCATAATCGCGTTGATCGTTATTGGGTCGTCGATTCTCGGCTCTTCAGCGGCCAAGGGAGATCTTGTACAACTCGGAGGTTTTCTTGCGATCGTGGTGTCAGTGGCAATCTTTGTCATTTTTGGTAAGAGTACTTGGGTTCTGATTCCCGTGTTTCTTCTTTGGGATGGCAGGATAGCCATCTTACCTCTTCCCTTTAGCGTGAGTAATTTGGCGATTATCTTCTCAGTAGGTGTCTGGTGTCTCAATTTGCTCAGCCGGAGGGAGGTAATTCGGTGGGATCTTAAGAAAATCGACATTTTGGTGGGTTTAACATTGTGCTCGGTCTTTCTTTCATTCGCAAGAAATCCGGTTGGAATTAGCGCGCTTAGTGCGACCGACCTTGTTGGCGGGCGACCCTATTTTGAGGTAGCGATGGCCTTTGTTGCCTACGTGATGCTCTGTTCCATTCGGCCCGATCTGCGCTGGTTTAACCGGATTCCGATCCTTTCCGTTGCAGCAGCAGTGATTCTAGCTGTGGGAGGGGCAGTTGCATTTTTTGTGCCACAGATAGGAATCTATATGTACCAGTTTTACAGTGGATTCATGCCTAATATGGAAGAGTTCAGGAGTCTTGGAGGAGGCAAAGGGGAAACCTACGGAGTTGGACGCGCTGGCTATTTAAGTCCACTTTCGTTTACCTTGGTATTTTATTTATACGCCATAAGAGCTCCAATCAAGAATGCTCTTCCTACGAACCCTTGGGGTTTTATAGGGCTCTCAATTGCGGCACTTTGCGCACTTTTTTCAGGCTTCAGAGTAGTTTTGGGATCGCAGGGTGTCTACTTTCTTCTGGGATCTGCGGTTTGGTCGGGAGTAAGGGGTTTTATTCTGACTGTTGCTGCCGCCATAGTTGTGATTACTGCGATTTCCTTCTCTTCCACCCTGGTGACCTATCCCGACAAGATTCAGAGAGCGGTTTCGTTTTTGCCGGGAGACTGGGATGATCGAGTGGTTCGTAGTGGGCAAGAGAGTACGGACTGGAGGGTGGAGATGTGGGAGGAGGCGATTTATGGAAAGGGAATTCGGAATAAATGGTTGGGTGATGGATTTGGACTTCCCCAGAGTGAAATTGATTACTTTCAGGAAAAAGAACTTGCCGGGACTGCAACAACTGAAGATCAGCATCATTTCCATATTCTTGCGGGAACTCTTCACAGTGGTCCGCTCACCGCGATTCGTTTTGTGGGCGTTGTGGGTTTAATTTTGTATCTGTTATTGGCGATTTCGATAGCAGTTGGCTTTACCAAATTGTGGCGAAGCTGTATCCGGCACCGGGAGAAAATTATGGTGGGATTTTTTGCTCTAGGCGCACTCTATCATCCATTTAAGTTTATTTTCATTTTTGGGTCATACGACGTGGATTTCCCCAAATTATTGGTGAGTGCCGGGCTTTTGGTCCTTTGTAGAAATCTGGTGAGCAACCAACGGGAGGAAGAGGCAAAGAACGCCCAGGAGGAGGAAATGCAAGCTGCAGTTTAGCGCTTTGTTAAAGTGCCGGTTTTGATCAGCAAAACTAAGTCGGGAAAAATGATTAGGAATATTTTGCGAAGTGCCTATCGAGTGATTTCGAGGAAACTTTCGATACGTGGTGGGGATGTCAAAATTGGAGACAATGTTTGCTTTCAAGGGCGGGCTTGGATCAAGAGCAGAGGAGGTTCAATTGTGATTGGGGAGAGAGTAACCATTAATTCGTGCCGGTGGTCCAATCCTCTGAACGCTGCCGGGGCAACTTCCCTTTTTGCCGGCGATGGCGCGAAACTAATTTTGAATCCCGGATGTGGAATTTCTGGGTGTCAGATCATTGCGCATACCCTTGTGGAAATTGGTGAGCGCTCTCTGGTGGGAGCTGGTTGTTTGATCTGTGATTCTGACATGCACGAGGTGCCGCTTGGGAGCCCGGGGGGGGTGAGGTCTTCACCGATCAGGATTGGATCTGGAGTCTTTATCGGGGCACGATGCATTGTTTTGAAAGGCGTTACGATTGGGGATGGCGCGGTGATCGGTGCTGGATCAGTTGTGGTGAGTGATATCCCTGCAAATGTGATTGCAGCCGGCAATCCGGCTGTTGTTCATAAGGAGCTTTGAGGGTCACACCCTTCGCTCAAATTTCTTCTCAAGACCAATTTATCAATATGAAAATTGCAATATTAGCGGCATATCCTGTCCATCTACTTCCGGGATTTGAGGGGCAGTCATCAGGTGGGCATTATGCAACTTGGTTGCCTCAGCTTTCTGAGAATTTTGAGGCATTAATTCAACCGGCAGACGAGATTCACTGGATTGTGATGTCGAAGCTCGTCGATAAGAGAAAGGCAGTGATTTTCAACAACCAGACCTTTCACCTGCTTCCTCGTAAGAAGCTTTCACTTTCGATTGTTAGCTATTTTTTGTTTGAACGGAGAGCGATCGCATCGGCTCTCAACGAAATTGGCCCGGATGTCGTTCATGGGTGGGGGACCGAGGATGTCTATGGCCCTGCTCAAGCTGATTGGAAGGGGGCGAGCATTTTGTCGATGCAAGGAATTTTGTCTCATTATTGGAAGATTTCAAAAGGAGGGTGTTTAGCACGCCTCTTGGCACTTTATGAGCCAAGGACGATTCGAAGGTCGAAGGTTGTGACTTCTGAATCCCCTTGGGGAAGAGATCAGGTCAAGATGATTTCGTCACAAACACGGGTTGAATTGGTGGAATATGGAACCGACAAAAAGTTTTTCGGAATTGAGAGACGGTTATCTTCAGCACCAACTTTCCTTTATGTTGGCAGCCTAGACTATAGGAAGGGCACCGATTTGTTGGCCGAGGCTTTTCGAGACTCCCGGTTGCAAGAGGTCCAGCTCTTGGTTTTGGGAGATGGTCAAATGAAGCCGGTTATGGAGGAGTGTGGTGGAAATGTGAGAGTATTAGGTAGAGTAGGACCTAAGAAAGTGATGGAATTGCTCGAGAGTTGTTGGGCTCTAATCCATCCCACACGGGCAGATACTTCGCCCAATTCAGTAAAGGAGGCCCGCGTTGCTGGCTTGGCGATAATAACAACGAAGGCTGGAGGGCAAACACAGTATGTTGAAGATGGCGTGAGCGGATTGTTTTTTGATCCAGAGGATGTGGAATCCTTGATTGAGGCGATCTTGTCCTTTTCGGCAGATCGGGAATCGGCTCGAGAGATGGGGGTCCATGGATTGTCGAGTTACCAGGAAATGCTGCAACCAGCACGCACCGCTGGGGAATTTTATGCTCTTTATCGTGAGATGGTTCTCTCTTCGTAGAAAACGAAATTGTCCATGCAGTCAAGTAAAGTAGATTTTATTGACCAATATTGGGGTGCTTTGGCGGACCATGGATGGATTAGTTTGATCCTCCATGATTGGCAAAGAATTCCCCACAACGTGGTGTCGGATATCGATTACGTCGTTTCCGGTCCCGAGCCCAAGGAACTGATCAGGGTTCTTCATGAGTATTGCTTGGCTTCAGGTTGGCAGCTGGTTCAGATTCTGGAGCATGAGGTAAATTCGCTCTGCTGTATCTGTTTTCAACAGGAGGCACCCTTGGAGTCGGTGAGTTTCGATGTGACGTGGGATTACCGTCGAAAAGGCATCGATCTCATTTCCAATTCGGTTCTTATTAAAGGAGCATGGCAACCAACGGGGAAAGCATTCCACGTTCCAGCACCGAAGGTGGAGTTTTTATATCGCCTCATTAAGGCGGCTGCCAAGTCGAAGGATCTCATGAATCAGGAGGACTTGGTGGACGCACTTTTCGAAATCCATCAAGAGGATCCAGAGGGAGTAGATCTTCTCCTGAAAGAACATTCTGGTGAGATGATAGGGGTTCAGAAAGATCGTCGAAGTTTTCTGAAGAGAGTGAATGAAGTTTTGTCCGGGAAATATTTTTCGGCAATTGAAAGCGGACGGGCCTATGGTGCTAAAGAAATTGCCCGACGCTTTAGACGCGTTGTTCAACCCACCGGCATCCTTGTAGGCTATCAAGGTGAGATCTCCGAAGAGATCCGACAGGAGGTTTTTTCCATTCATAGTGAGACGTTCAGAAAGTTCGAAGTCAATGAAGGGGCTGGTAGGTGGGCTGATGATTGGATGGCGCGAAGAAAGAGCTTTTTGATGCTGCGGAAGGCGCTGGCAAAAGGGGGAGAGGATTTGTTGGTTAAAGAGACCAGTGCCGAGGGAATCGCATCTCAAATTTTGCTGTATCTTGCAGAGCGATTAAGAGGACGTTGGAGCTTATGAATTTTTATGAGAAAATAGAGTTTCCGCCAGATGGAGAACGCTAAAACAACAACAAAAAAGCAGGGTCGCAGATTGCGTGTACTTATGTCGGCATACGCTTGCGAGCCTGGCAAAGGAAGCGAGCCGGAGGTGGGTTGGAAGGTTGCTATTACCATGGCGAAACTTCACGATGTCCAAGTGATCACTAGGGCCAACAACCGGCCCCTGATTGAAAAAGAAGTTTCGAAGCTGGAGAGTCCATTGCCGGAGTTTCTTTACTACGACTTACCAAAGCCATTTTTGCTTTTAAAGAGGCGTTTTAAAGCGGTGGCGCTTTATTATTTCCTCTGGCAAATAGCCGTTCGTTGGGTTTTTCGGAAAGAACTGAGAAAAGTTGATTTAGTTCACCATGTAACTTTCAACGGATTACAGATGCCGGGGTTTTGGATTGTTACTGATACCCCTGTTGTATTGGGTCCTTTGGGTGGAGGAATGACTTGTCCGGCCGGTTTATTGCCTTTGTTGGGAGTAAATCAGAAGGTCGAAGAAAGGCGAACCCAGATGATTAGGAGGCTGTCCTGGTTGCCATGGTGGAGGTTGGTGATGTCAAACGCTTGCGTGGTTTTAGCTGCAAATCAGGAGACGGCGGAAACCATTGAAGGCGAAATTCAAACTCGTGTATCCGTGATGTTGGAGACAGCGGTTGACCGTGATGTTCTCATCGGGAATGAAGGTGGGGAAGAGCGGTTACCTCGATTTACCTTCCTTTGGTTGGGCGGTTTGATTCCGAGAAAGGCTGCAAATCTGGGAATTCTAGGTTTGAAGGAGGCTATCAGGAATGGCGCGGATGTTGAACTTTGGATTGCCGGAAATGGAAGTGAGGAAGAGCGGCTTAAGAAACTTGTAAGTGATGAAGACCTCAATGACCGGGTTCAGTTTCTTGGAAGAATTGACAAGGCTGAAGTGAATGCCCTGATGGATCGCGCAGATGCGTTTCTCTTTACCAGTGTGCGAGACACGTCGGGAAATGTTGTTCTGGAAGCAATGTCGCGAGGGTTGCCTGTATTGGCGCTTTGTCATCAAGGGGTTCAGGTGATGTGCGATGCCGAGAGCGCGTATTTGGTTCAACCTGGACGTGTCGAAGAAACTATTCGGGAGATAGGTGTCGGAATGCAAAAATTTCAGGAAGATCCTGCGCTTGCTACGCGATTGTGTGAAAGCGGAAGAAAGAAGGTGGCCCGTGAGCTAACCTGGGATTGCTATGCTGTAGAAATGGATACCTGGTATCAGAAAGCGGCCAACGATATTTGAGATCAGATGAGAGAGATTATTTTACCCGGTAGTAAGGTTGTTTTAAAGCAGGCAATTATTGGGACTAGTCGGCTGGGTGCGACTGTTCAGCACTACAATAAAAACTTGGGGATGATTTTTCCTGGAAGGCGCTGAATTAAGATAGGGTATTTCAGGTGGGTTTGATTGAGGAAGTGTTTTTTGAGATTGGATTCTGATGTTGGGCCTTCGATGATGATGGAGTTTAAAAGTTGGGAAAAAGATCTAGATTTGGTCTTTCCACAGTTGCAGCGGGTAGCCTTGGGGGGACGTACTTTGAATGTATTGACGATAGGCGATCGGATTGCTTTTGGGCTTCCGAAGAATCGGGGTTTGTCCAATGAGGTGGTGAATCTGTATCGGCCGATGAAGTGGAAAGCCAGAAAGGTGGCCGGTCTGGTAAAATGGTTTATTAAAATGGGGGGAGTCGGATTTCTAAAATCGAAACCTTCGAAGATAGTCCGGTCGGAAATTTCATGGCTCAACAATGGTGGAGAAATTGGTTTTTTGGGATGTAATCCGGGACATGGATTGAGGTGCATTTTTCTGAGCAGCGTCGAAGGGCAGCCGATCAAAGTCACGAAAGTGGCGATAGGCAACAACGTTGATCCGGTGGTGGCGGAAGGGAAATGGTTGCAGAAAATTTGTGGGAAATATCCTGGAGTTCCGAAGTTTGGTGGAAGCGAGACGGGATCGGATTGGGCTGCCTTTTGGACAAATTATATTTCGGGCTCCGGTCCGAAAGAGTTGAGGGGAGAGTTGGAGTGCGAGTTGTTGAGAAGTTGGCTTCGTCCATACCGGGTTAAGGTTGGTGAGGTCTTGTGGTTGAAGCCTTTGTTGGAGGAAATGCCGACAATACTTGCATCCAAACTACAAGATGAGGTCGTTTCCGGGGCTCTTGTGCACGGGGATTTTACCTCCTGGAATTTGAGGAGCGATGAAAGTGGATTGGTGGCAATCGATTGGGAATGGGCCAGAGAAGATGGGGTCGGCGGATTGGATATGGGACATGGATTGATCATGGAAGCGATGCTGGTCAAGGGGCTTCGAGGAAGAGGTTTAGTAAATGATGTGTTTACAAAGATAGGGAGCAAATGTCTGTCAGACTATTTGAAAGAGTGCGGCTGGAGGGATGTGAATTTATGGATGGCTCTGGCATTGCAGTATGTGGGGCGGCAGATGGGGCTGGATGTTGGGAGCGAATTGGGTTTCCTCAAAAATAGGGTGGAGCATCCCACCCAAATCTGAATAAGCTAACAAGGTAGTCGCGACGAGTAGTTCCCGCTCGTAACTTGCGACTATATCGAGCGATTGTATATGAATGTTCCCCCTAAGGATCGAAAGAGAGTTCTTGTCTCTGCCTATGCGTGTGCCCCCGCTCGAGGGGCCGAGCCGGGAGTTGGGTGGAACTTGATTGCCTACATGGCAGGCGAATACGGATACGATCTTACTGTTGTGACCCGGACCAAGCACCGTGCGGAGATCGAGGGGAGTGATGATCCGCGGGTAGATGGAGTCAAGTGGATCTATGTTGACCCGCCTGAATGGATTTCCTCGTGGAAAAGGGGAGCTTGGGGACTAAGAGCTTTTTACATGATGTGGCAGCGTAAAATGCATGCTGCAGCGGCAGAGCATCTCGAAAATCATCAGGTAGATCTTGTTCATCATCTGACATTCGGGAGTATTTTGCCGGCGACCTCTCTGGTTGATTTCGGCTTGCCATTGGTTGTGGGACCGGTGGGAGGTTCTGAAATGAGCCCCTCGGAGTTGATTCCCGATTTGGCGCCCAGACTTTGGATTCGAGATCGATTGAGATCAGCTTTATATCGATACGGATGTGGGTTGGCGATGACTCGAAGAACTTATGAAAATTGCTCGGTTGCTCTCGGGGCGACGGAAGCTTCCGTGGAGTCTCTGAAGGAGCTTGGTGCCAAGGATGTGAGATTGGTTCCGCAATCCGGGTGTGGGGATGACGAGGTTGCGGGATATGCGGCAGCCCATCCTCCGAAGACCACTGTTCCCACGGGGTCGATAAATTTACTGAGTGCTTGCCGTTTGGTGCATTGGAAAGGGGTGGATCTAACAATTGATGCTGTTGCGCGGGCTGTGGATTTCGGACTGGATGTGAAGTTAACAATTCTTCAAGAGGGCCCGGAGTTGAGATCCCTGATAAAGCTCGTGAAAAAACTCGGTCTTGAGAAGAGAGTGAAGTTTCTCGGAAAACTGCCTACGCTGGAGGACGTTTACGGAGCGATGCGAGATTCCGATGCGATCATTCATCCGGCTGTGAATGAAGTATTTGGACAATCTGTGCTGGAGTCACTGGCCTTGGGCAGGCAAGTAATTTGCTTGGATTGGGCGGGTCCTGGCATGATTGTAACCGACAAGTGCGGCATCAAGGTGGAACCCGGGAACCGGGAAACGATCGTGAACGGCTTGACTGACGCGATCGCTTCGCTGGAAGCCCGTCGCGCAAACTGGATTGAAATTCAGAATGCCGCGATTGAAAGGGCTGGAAGATTTACCTGGCGGACTGTTGCTGAAGAGTTGGACCGGGCTTATCGAGATAGTCTCTCTTGAGTGTAAACCCATTCAAAGATTCGTTTTTGAAGCCGTCGGATTTTCGGGTGATGGGTGGAAATAACTCTTTTCTGAATCGATATATTGGCTCGCATTTATGAAGCTTGTTGTATTCGCTCACGTCCCTCCACCACACCATGGCCAAAGTGCAATGGTGAAGTTGATGTTGGAGGGGATTGAGTCGGGGGAGTTCGGAGAGTTTGAAATTTATCATGTCGATGCCCGGTTTTCCTCTACGATAGAGGATGTCGGGACTTCGGGGTTGGGCAAAGGCTGGTTGGCTTTGAAATTTGCATTTCGAGCGATTTCCTTGCGATTGGAACATGGAGTTAAAGCCCTCTATTATGTCCCCGCCCCCCCCAAGAGTTCCGCGATGATAAGGGATTGGATTATCCTCGCGTTGTGTCGGCCCTTTTTCCCACAGCTAATATTCCATTGGCACGCTGTCGGTCTTGGGCAATGGACCGAATCCCAGGGGCAATCCAAGGGCTTAAAAGGGCGCGTAATGGCCCGATTAAATCGATTGATATTTGGAAATCATGTGGCTTCTTTGTCGCTCACAGAGTGGGCAACAAGGGATTCGAATGTGTTTTCGCCCCGCAAAAATTTGATTGTTCCAAATGGAATTCCAGACCCTTGTCCTGATTTTTATGGGAAGCTTCTAGAGATTCGTAGATTGCGTAGCGAGGAGTTGAGGTCGCCACAGAGCGAGTCGAAGTATCAAGTTGTTTTTCTTGGTCATTGCCATGAAGGGAAAGGGCTTTGGGATACGATGAAGGCGATCAAGATTGCCAACAGTCGATTGGAGAATGAAGGGAATCCAATTCGGTTGGAACTTTCCATTGCCGGCGAGTTTCCATCGGATGAGGATCGCAGAAAGTTCGAAAAACTTGGGAATGAATTGGGTTCGGACCAATTCAATTATGTTGGATTTGTGGGGGGTCAGGAGAAGCGTGAGCTTCTTGAAAATGCGGATTGTTTGAGTTTTCCAACCAAGTACGAAGCGGAAAGTTTTGGTCTGGTGGCTGCTGAGGCTCTGGCATTTGGAATTCCGCCGGTGTGTTCGGATTGGAGAATGCTTCCGAACCTGATGAACATGGTGGGATTGCCAGTTGCAGAAACAGGAAATCCAGAGTCTTTGGCTGGAGAGCTGATCGATTCAATTGGGCGTGATGATCCTGAGTCACTTAGGGCTTCTTTTTGCGACCATTTTAGTGATCGGAGACATTTGGAAATATTGGCAGAGTCCTTCCGGGAGGCGGTCAAGTAGTGGGCAGATGTAGGAACCCTTTAGCCCTCGCTAATTCATAGAATTTTACTAATGAACCCCGATTTTACAATCGTCACGGCCAGTTACAACTACGGCCATTATATTCGCGAGTGCCTTGAAAGCGTTGCTGGGCAGGAGGGTGTTACCATCGAGCATTTGATTTTTGATGGAGGTTCAACTGACGATACCGCAGAGATTGTAGCGGAATTTCCCCACGCAAAATTTGTGCAGGAGCCGGATGATGGGATGAGCGATGCCATTAACAAGGGGTTTGCTGCCGCGAGGGGGAAATGGGTGATGTGGTTGAATACGGATGATCGTCTCAAGTCTGGGGCCTTGAAAGCGGTATTGGATTTTGCACAAGGAAAGGATGATGCAGATGTGATTTATGGCGGGTGGGACTTTATTGATAAGGTGGGGAAGCATATGCGGGCGATGACGATCTTTCCGTTTCAAAAATCGATGCTTTGCTATCTGGGGTGCTATATTGGTTCGACCTCAGCGTTCTACCGGAATGCCACGGTAATTTCTGAAGACCTGCATCTAGATGTCAGTTATCGATATGTAATGGATGGAGAGTTTTACAACAGACTAGCCGCGCTTGGGAAAAAATTTGTTTATATGCATGCTCTTCTGGCGGATTTTAGAATTCATGGAGCGAATCTGAGCTTTCGACACAAGGAATGTAGTAATGCTTCGGAGCAATTGGTTTTGGAAAAACAGTATGCGGAGTCGATCGCGATTCGAAGGGCGTATGGTTGGCACAGCGTGACAAAAGTTCCCTGGGTTTGGTTTGTTGACGGGATGGTATTTGGATTTTATCAGGTCAAAAAGTTTGTTCTGAAGCGGCTTTACCGGGCATTTGTTCCCTTGATCGAAATTTCCGAAAGTTCAAACGCGGATCGCTCTTGAACATGAACTTGCGATCTGAAAAAGGCCTCCTCGAATTTGTGGGAGCGAACCAGGGGAATGTTGCGTTCCTTCGGTATAGACGTGGGGGGTTGAAGCAAGGGAAGTACAGTGATTGGGATGTGGCAGTTCGAGATCGCGATGTGGCGATGGAGGCTTGCGAATCTCTCTATGGAGAGTCGTGGTTGAGAATTCCCCGTCGGTATGTGGTTCAGCACTACTATCCGTGGGGACAATGCGATCTATTGCCCTGTTTTGAATGGAACGGGTTTTCGTTTCTGGACCAGCAATTGTTTTGGAGTAAGGTAGAGGTGGGCGAAGATGGGATTCCCCGGCCGACGTTGGGGCATGATGCGTATATTGCCTGGATGACAGGATTGCTGTGGGGGAGGAGATTCAATCGTCGTTATGGGGATTTTATCCAGAGAGCTGCCAGAGTCGATAAGTCCAACTTTTACGAATGTTTGCGTGAGGCATTTGGTAGTAAAATGGCAGGGAAAATGATTCGGATCGCTGAACGTGGCGATGGAGCCGTGGCAACTCACTGGGTAGGGACATTGCGAATGGCTTTGGCGAACCGATGTCTAAGACGGATTCCTGCGGCTACGGTGAAGAATGTTTTTTCCCATTGGTCGTGTGAATGGGGTTTCCATCGTAATTTGCCATTCCCATGGGTGGGTATTCTTGGACCCGACGGAAGTGGAAAATCTACGGTGATTGAGAATTTGAACGAGAGGCTTCGCTTGTCTCGGTTGAAGGTTCTTTCAGTTCATTGGCTGCCATATCTGAGTCCAGAAACCAAGCCCAGTCATGGGATTGTAACCGATCCGCATGCGCAGGTGCCGAAGTCTTCTTTTCTGTCCTGCCTTCAGTTGGTCAAAATATTTGTTTTTTGGTGGGCTGCCTCATTCCGCTATTTGTTTCACCTCCGCGCGAAGCGTGAGATGGTGTTATCCGATCGTTTTTATTTGGACTTGTTGGCTGACCCTCGGCGTTACCGGTATGGTGCAAGTTTGGGACTCGCAAGGTTTGCTTTCCGATTTCTTCCAAAGCCGGATCGTGTGATCGTCCTACACACTGATGCCGAGACAATACTGGCTCGCAAGGAAGAGGTTTCAAAAAGTGAGCTCAAGCGACAATTGGGGAGCTACCGTGATCTTGTCGAGAATGACGAGGACGGGGCGGTATTGGTAGATTGCGGTGGAGATCCAGATAAGGTTTCGGAAGATGTCCTGCAGCACATTCTTGTCGAGTTGAAGAAAAGAAGCCGATGATGAGAGTCGCACACATATTGTCTTATTACCCAGGACAGGAAGGGCTAACCAGTTTCTGTCGGGGGCTTGGAACGGCATTTGGAGACATCGAAGAAATAGAGGTTCCGATCATTACTTTCCGGTCCCAGCCCCCCAAGAATCCGGAGTTGGAGCAGGGCCCTCTTTTAGTGAGATTTCCGCATAAAAATCGTCATCCTTTTGATCTTCCACGAAGTTTTCTGGCCGCCTTGGATGGCGGGGAATTGAATTTGAATGGGGTTGTTTTACATGGGACATACAGCCCTCAGGTTTTCGCATTAGCGAGGGCTCTTCATAAGCGGAGAATTCCATACATTTTCATGCCCCATGACCCTTATGTGGAGAAGCTCCGGAAGCATCATGCGATTCGCAAATATGTGTATTGGCATTTGTGTGAGAAATGGGTGATCGCGAATGCAGCGGCAGTGCAATTATTGTCTGCTTCCCATGAGTCAACGTTGCGGGAACTTGGCTGCGAGACACCTGTCCATACCCTACCCAATGGTTGTAATCCGGGAGAATTGAAAAAAATTGGTCCTGATGTCCGGGTGCCAGGTGAGGCGGAGGATTTTGTGATCCAGTATCTTGGTCGAATGGATCGAAACCACAAAGGTCTCGATTTGTTGATTCGTGGATACGTAAAGTTTCTAGAAAATATTCCCGATGGCTCGAAAGTCAAATTGGTCTTAAGCGGCAACGATTGGGAGGATCGGGAATATTTGGAATCCTTGGCCGGAAAGTTGGGTTTGGGCAATCGGATCGAATTTACCGGGAGGTTGGAGGATCATTCGGTGGTGGTTCATTCTCGAGCCGATATTTCTGTTCTCTGTTCCAGATTTGATGGGTTTGGATTGACCATTGTGGAGGCAATGCTGGCTGGGCGCCCTGTTCTGGTCTCGAGCAAAGCGGGAATTGCGGAATTTGTAAAAGAGGGTGAAGCGGGGTTTGTGGTGGAGCCGGATGAATTTCGAATTCAAGAAGGCCTAGCCATGGCTTGGAATCAACGTGGAGATCTGGCTGCGATGGGTGAACGGGGGCGGCAGTTCGTCATGGAGAATTTGACTTGGGAGAAGGTTGCTCGCCGCTCATTGGATATTTACGCAAAGGTGTTTTGCAACAAGTGATCCATCTTGTTTTGGATTCGTTAAATATTTTGGGCGGGTTGACTCCTGACTCCGATTTGATTAGGTTTCTCTTCTTCAAGACCAGTAAAATAAGAGATAGTGATTAAGGAAATTAGGGTAAATATGCCCTTAATTCGGGTCATGTGGGATGCATTTCGATTTGGAATAAGTCTTTGCCCCGGGTTTGCGATGGCAGCTGTGGATTTGGATGGAGATCAGGCGTCTGAATTTTGGGAGTCCCGGTATCCCGGCATTTTAGTGGACGAGACAGATTCAGATTTCGACGGGTGTTCGAACTTTGACGAGATGGTTGCTGGAACAGATCCACTGGATCCTCAAAGCCTTCTGCAGCTTGCTCTGCCGATTCTCGACGAAAATGAGTTTAAGCTTCAGTGGGATGGGATTGCCGGGAAAGTCTATACTGTCCAGATGTGGAATGACGAAACTTCATCATGGGATTCATTGGTGCTTTTGAGACCATCTGTAATTGACGAGGGCCGTTCCATCATGCTTCCCGTTAATGGGACAGGTGGGCTGTATCGTCTGACGGTGGGGGATGTCGATGAGGATCAGGATGGCCTAACAGCCTGGGAGGAATCTCTTTTGGGTTGGGATGACGGAAATGGGCATGGATCTGGCTTTCCGAACATCCCTGATTTCGAAATGGCGTTGAGCCTCATGGAGCAGCCGGAAGGGGTGACATTGGCAAATGGAGAGAGCTTGCCACAAAGGTTACCAACCGAGGGGGAGGCGTCGCGTTTTTTGGTTCAATCCACTTTTGGTCCGACTACCGAGTCCATTGAGGAGGTCATGCAGAATGGGATAACAGGGTGGCTCAATTCACAGATTGCTCTTCCCGCAACCAAGACGCGACAGGAAATGGCTAAGACGGGCCAGTCTCTTAGCGCGTGGTTATGGCGGCATGGCTGGTGGCGATCAGTACTCGTCGCGGATGATCAATTGCGTCATCGAATAGCTTATGCACTCAGCCAGATTTTGGTATTGAACAACGAGCCTGGCTCTGTAATTGGCGATAATCCTCTTATCCATGCATCCTACTATGATCCATTTATTGAGCAGGCATTTGGCAGTTATCGGGATATTCTCGACCATGTCACTTATAGCCCGTCAATGGGCTTCTATTTGTCCCATATGAATAATCGCAAATCCAATATGCCGACGCAGCGATTCCCGGATGAAAACTTCGCTCGTGAGGTAATGCAGCTTTTCACGATTGGATTGTGGGAATTGGAGATGGATGGGTCCCGCCGTCAGGATATTGAGGGGAACGATATTCCTACTTATGACAATTCTGTGATTACGGAACTTGCCAAGGTCTTTACCGGGATGAGTAACGGAACGACAAACAGGGGGATTCCGGCAACGAGCTTTTATGATCCAGCAACTGGAGATGATTATCGGTGGCCAATGAAAGTATGGGATGAGGAACATGAGCCAGGCCCTAAGTATTTGTTTAGCGGTGTTGTTATTCCAGATGGTCAGACAGGTGAAGAGGATGTGCAACAGGCATTGGATGCACTTGTAGCGCACGATAATACGGCACCATTTATTTCTCGCTTATTGATTCAACGTATGACTTCGTCCAATCCCAGCCCGGAGTATGTGCGGAGAGTTTCTCTTGCTTGGAAAGCGGGCAGTGGGAATTTGGGGAAAGTGGTAAAGGCGATCCTGCTCGACCCTGAAGCAAGGACACTGGACCGGGGAGATGGAATAAGAGGGAAGGTTAGAGAACCATTAATTAGAATGACGCACATCATGAGGGCATTTGCAAAGTCTGATGAGTCTGGGCCTTATGGAGTTTTTGTTTCTACTTTGAAAACGGAACTTGGGCAATTTGCAATGTCCTCTCCAACAGTGTTTAATTTTTATCAGTCTGATTATTCACCAGTGGGAGACCTACGCTCAAGAGGCTTAGTCGCGCCGGAGCTACAAATCGCGACTGCAAGTTCGTTGTTGGCAACACATGATAGGTTAAGATACACCACGAATTCAGGTCACTGGGTGCGGGGAATAGACTACTCTGAAGAGATCGGAATGTTGGATGATATTGACGCGTTGATTGAGCATCTGGATACCATTCTGACCTATGGGACGATGAGCTCCACTACTAAGGCTGGAGTCAGGGAGCAGCTCTTAAATCAACTCACCAACCATAAAAAAATCTTCACCGCGGTGCATTTGATCGTCACTTCGCCAGAGTTTACTGTTCTTAAATAGATGGTAAAAAAACATTTGGAGTTCTTAAATCGCCGCCGATTTTTAGGCGAAGCGAGTTGTGCAACAGTTGGCTCTATTGCGGCGTTGTCGACGATTTTTAACCTGCGACTTGCGGGAAATTTGGCGGCTGCAGATGATACCACGGAGGAAGATTACAAGGCGCTGGTTTGTGTCTTCTTGGCGGGTGGCAACGATTCATTTAATATGCTTATTCCCAGCGGTGGTGAGGCCTACGGTGATTACGCTCTTGCAAGAGGGAGTTTGGCCTTGTCCCCGGGAGATTTGTCGACTTTATCGGAGACCCTTCCCGATGGACGTCAGCTTGCGCTTAACAATAGCATGAGCGAGTTGCTCGCCCTTTATGAAGGGGAGAAAGCCGCTTTTGTTGCGAATGTCGGGACCTTGGTTGAACCAACAACAGTGAGCGGAATATTGGATGGTTCCGCAAAATTGCCTTTAGGATTATTTTCCCATTCGGATCAACAGCAGCACTGGCAATCAGGACTTCCAGATAATCGCTCGCCGGAAGCCGGGTGGGGAGGGCGGTTGGCAGATTGTCTTAGAGAAACTAATGGAGTTAGCGGGGTTTCGATGAATATTTCCCTGGCAGGGCTTAATCTTTTTCAGACGAGCGCAGGCACTAATGTCTTCACAAAGAATCCGGGGGATGTGCCGGGATTAGCGGATTGGGATCAACCTTATTTTTTGAGTAGACGAACGGCGATTGAGAGTATTTTAGATGCCGAATATCGAAATGTTTTTGAGAAGACATTTGTAGAGCGAACAAAAGGTGCGATTGCTGCGGGACGGGAATATGGGGAGGCTTTGGATGCGGCAGATCCGTTGGCAAGTTCATTCACGACTTCTAATCCTATTTCGATACAATTAGAGGATGTGGCAAAAGGAATCTCTGCCCGGGATGGGCTAAACAAGAAACGTCAGACGTTTTTTGTGATGGCACCCGGTTGGGATCATCATAGTTCGCTGAGCGGACATCCTGCCATGTTACAGCAGCTCAGTCAGGCCATTAATGAATTTCAAAATGCCGTTATTGAGATGAATCTAGAAGACAGTGTGACTTTATTTACCGCTTCAGATTTTGGGCGCACCCTCTCTGCAAACGGTGGAGGGAGTGATCATGGATGGGGAGGCAACCAGTTTGTTGTGGGAGGATCGGTTAACGGAAAACAAGTCTATGGTGATTACCCTGACCTTGGCCCGGGAAGCTCGTTGGATACCGGTCGGGGCCGCTTGATGCCTTCTACCTCGGTTGATGAATATTTTGCCGAGTTGGCGTTATGGATGGGAGTTTCCAAAAGTAATCTGCCAATGGTTCTTCCAAATCTTGGGCGTTTTTATGATGTGACCAGTGAGAGCCCTCCGCTCGGATTGATGAATTTGGGATGAAGAAGTGGGTGGTTATCGTTTGTGCTCTCGTGACGATTGGTGGCTTCATCGCTCAATCCTTTGATTCTTCTGAAGGGACTACTCTGGCGGAAAAGGTTTCCATTTCGAGCATGTATGCGGAGCCATCATTGCGTGTGATCACCCGGTCTCTCTTTCACGAGGAATATGCTGCAGAGGGTAGGAGTATTAAGAATGATTTGGAGGCGGTTTCATTCCTGCTAACCGACTGTCAGCTAATCATCAAAAATTTTGACACCTTTTTCCTTCCTGATAACGAAGCGATAACCTCCTTTCTCCGAGGAGCAAACCCAGAGAGAATCGCTTGGATATCGCCCGATCATTCCTCGGTAAATCAGCAGGGTGAGTTGCTTGACCGGAACGGGATCCCCGTTTTATTTCATCGCGAAAGCAGTTCAAGAATTCAAATCCGTTCTGCTGGGAAGGATCGGGTGATGTGGACTTCCGATGATGTGGTATACCCTGATTGGAAGACTCTTTCCAAAGTTGATTGAGCTTGTTGGGAAGGAATAATGACCCTTAATCATAACATGAACATGGCGAATAATAAACAACAGAACACACAGGCTAAGAGTCCGGTTCTTTGTAATATCGCGAGTTTTCGAACTTCCACATTGATAATGGGAGTGGGGGCGATCGTGACTCTCTTCCTTATGTATGTTGCCTATCCGGCATATCCAACCGCAACCGGAAAGACCCTCGCCACGTGGACGTGGATGGGCTGCAATCCAATTAATGGATTTCTTCATGGCAGGTTTATCCCGATCGCATTTTGTGCGATGATCTGGATTGCCTGGAAAAATACAAAGGGCGAAAAGATTTCTCCCTCGTCGTGGGGTTTGATTGCTTTGGTGTTTGGATTACTTTTATACCTCGCTTCAATTCGCACCATTCAGCCCCGTCTCGCGCTTATCGGGGTGCCATTTGTGATTATTGGAATCACCCATTATTGTTTTGGATGGAAGATTACCAAATCGGTGATTTTTCCGGCCTTTTTCTTTTGGTTTGCAATTCCGGTTCCCGGGTTGGAGACCCTGCTTACCGGAAGACTTCAGATTTTGATTACGAAGTTGTGCTACCATGCCGGGATGCTGATAGGGATGGATTTGACGTTGTCGGGATCGACAGTGTCGGTCAAAGGGACTGATTTGGAGATTGCGGCTGGGTGTAGTGGCATCCGCTCGTTGATGGCACTGGTGATGATTGCGGCTGTTTACGCCAATTACACGCAAAAGACCCTCTGGAAGAAGGCGGTTCTCTTCGCCTCCTCCCTGCCGCTGGCGATTATTGGTAATTTTGGAAGAATCTTCACCATCCTGATCCTTGCGCAATTGGGGATGGGGGAGTTTGCGAAGAAAACGTATCATGACTGGGCGGGTTTATTACTCTTTTTCCCAATTGCATTATCCGGACTCTATTTGATTGATTATCTCTTGAATTTTAAGAATCGACGAAGGAGAAAAGTGAAGCGGTCTGTAAAAAGTTCAAAATCAACGATGAAAGGGGCGACGGCAGAGTGAAAAAGCGAGCTGCGATTTTACTAGCTGTAGTACTCACTTTTGTGGGAGTTGTCATTGCCTTTCCTAAAGGGGCTCAGATGAGAGCGTCGAGGCTCTCCAAAGAATTACCTGAGCAGTTTGGAGATTGGTCAGGGAGGTCGCAAGAGGCGGGACCTCGTGAAAAGGCGGTCCTGGCGGGCGATACCGAATTTGAGAGGATGGAGTATCGTCACCTTGGGCAAACCAAGCCGCCCGTGCAGGTGTCGATTGTTTTTTCGGGGAAGAATTTGAGTCAAAGTATTCATCGGCCTGAAGTTTGTCTACGGGCCCAAGGATGGGAGTTCGCCAGCGAAAGGTATTTTACCTGGGACGATATTCTTCCAAATGGAGAGAAATTGCCGGTGAAGGAAATCGTCTGCCGAATCGCGCGAATGGAGAGGGATGAAAGTGGTGAGCCGGTCGCTGTGTTGTTGCCTAATGGAGAGCAGTCGTATGAATGGAGAGCTTTTTATTATACCTTTTTCGGACATTCTAAAATTGTCTCGGGGCATTACCAACGGACTGGTGAAGATATTAAGGATCGCCTCTTCAAGGGCTACGACCAGCGTTGGGCTTATGCAACGGTTTCCTCATTCATTTCCCAAAAATTTGTTGATCAAGGTTTCGTGGTAGGATCGTTGGAGGTTATGGATGAGGTAGAAACAAAGCAACATATCGTAGAGTTTCTAAAGGAGCTACTGCCCCTTATTGTAGCTGATCCCGGGGAAGGAACGGACCTATCTCTTTCTAAAGGAGGGATATTGAATCATGAGTGAGAGAGGGGCTAAGCAGAATTTATCGATTCAGGCTCTGCAGGTCTTTGATGCGGTTCTTGTATGGTTTTCTTTTGTTTTGGCGGCAGCAATTCGCGAGCCCCTTCGGTCAGTGCTGGGAATGACGGGCGGGGGAGAGACTGGTCTCGAGGGGATGACTTGGGTTGTCTTTGTTGCCGTTCCATTGACGCCCCTTCTCTTGGAAAAGTTTGGGCATTATGATCGCCTCTTATCCAAGAGCGTCTCCCAGAGTTTTAATGGTCTTCTTCGAGGTGTTCTCTTGATGGTATTCGTCGTTGGGTGTGTGTCCGTATTTGGAAAGTTCGAAGGGACGAGACGGTTAATTTTTGGAACGGGTTTCACAATGGTGTTTGCCCTATTGGCAATTAGAATGCACTTCACGACCAAGTTCTTGCGAAGAAGGGCGAAGGATGAAGGTTTTCTAGAGAGGGTCGTGCTCGCCGGGGGAGTTAAAGAAATCGAGGGCTTTCTTCACGAGGTGGACTCCGAAGTCTATAGCGCCTGGCAAATTGTGTCTTACTTTCATATTGATAAACATTCGATTGAAGAGCTTGAAAAGTTAATATCCAACGAATCGGTTCAACGAGTGGTTTTTCTGGCCGGTCATACCGAGTTTGAAAGAGTAGCGCGGGCGGTGGAAGCTTGCGAAATCCAGGGGGTGGAAGCGTGGATCGGAGCGACATTTTTACGGACTCAGGTCGCGCGTCCCAGCTTTGATGTGTTAGGCGGACAGCCAATGTTGGTATTTCGCTCAACCCCTGAATTGTCATGGCAGTTGTTTGCTAAAAAGGTGATCGATTATGTTGGTGCCTTTCTTTTTGTGGTTTTCACCAGTCCTCTATGGCTCGCAGCGATCATTGGGATTCGTATCGCAAGCCCGGGTGCTCCGGCTATTTTTACCCAACAACGTGCCGGACTTTATGGAAAATCTTTTCGAATTTATAAATTTCGGACGATGGTGCCAGATGCGGAGTCGCTTTTGGACAAAATTAAAGAGGAGCACGGGAACGAAGTAGATGGGCCGGCTTTTAAGTTGGAAGGTGATCCCCGAATTTTTCCTTTTGGGCGTTTTTTGAGAAAGTTCAGTATCGATGAATTTCCTCAAATGATTAACGTGTTGAGGGGCGAGATGAGTCTCGTGGGTCCCCGCCCTCTACCCTTGCATGAAATCGAGGCGATTGCTGATTCAGCCCATCGCCGCCGCTTGAGCATGAAGCCAGGCATTACCTGTCTTTGGCAAATTGGTGGACGAAGTAATATTACCGACTTTGATGAGTGGGTGAAGTTGGATGTCGCCTATATTGATCGTTGGTCGCTGTGGGAGGATTTTCGAATTCTCATTATGACGATTCCCGCAGTGTTGTTTAGCAAGGGAGCTCGATAGAAAATTTCTCATGAGGAAAATTGATCCGCTTGTTGCAGTTTTGGGGGTAATCGGTTTCATCCTGATTGCTGCGGCTGGAGTGGACCTGGTCTATACCCGGGTAGGTGCCGGAATGCTTGTCTTGAGTGGGGCTCTCGCCTTGTTCGCGATACGTTTGAACGCGGGATCCGGGCGGGCAGGATTGATGCTGATGGTCTTTTTGGGAGCGGCCTATTTTGTTGCAAGAGCATTGCTGGTAGGTCCCCTTGGATTGGCAATTCCGGATATAGTGCAGGTGGTGGTATTTCTTGGGGTGTATTGTCTGGTTTTGGGTTCCAATCTTCTTTTCAAGCGGGCAATGATCGCGGGCTTGGGTGTGCTATGTGCGGTGAATTTGGGGGTGGCCGCATTTCAAATGCCCGAGGGAAATAGCTTTTTTGTGTGGAAAGAGAACCCCGAAGAACTAAGATTTGTATCGGGACTATTTGGTCACTACAATCCATTTTCGGCGCTTCTCAATGGCTCTTTGTTCTTTTTTCTCTCGTATCTTTTTCTTGGGAAGCAGCGGCTTTTGAGAGTTTTTTGTGGGTTGATGGTAGTTGGACTCTTATCGGGAGTGGTTCTGAGTGGCTCGCGGGGTGGATGGGTTTCTCTAGTGATAGGAGTCGCAGTTTGGCTTTTCTTGCTGATGGGATACCTGTGGAGCCGACAGAGCAAGTTGCTGGGACCGGTAGTATTGATAGGCACTTTATTTGTGGTGCTGGGAGCCTTTACATCGATTTGGGCGGTAAAAAAGATTTCGCTAAATCGAGCGGAGCAAGCGGGTAGGGAGGTTGGATCTGTAGCGGAAGTTCAAGTGAATGATGGTGGGAGGTTGGCGATGCAGCAGATGGCATTTGAGATTTTTTTGGATTCGCCGATTCTTGGGCAAGGCCCCCGCTCGTTTTCCTATCTTTCATTGGAAAATTGGGATCCAGATATGTTGTGGATTCGCATCGGTATTCCTGATTTTGCGCACAACGAGTACCTGCAGGTCTTGTCTGATTATGGGGCGGTAGGTTTCCTTATTATTATTGTGCTCTTGATCGCCCATGGGGTCTTGGGGACATTTCAAATTATTGGGAATCATGATGGGAGAAGAGAAGAGGATGATTCGCTAATATGGCAGCTTGGTGCGGCAGCAGGTTTGGCTGCAATATTGGGGCAGTGCTATTTCAGTTTTTTGCTTCATGTGCCGGCGTGTGTGATTTTGGTGGCCTTGCAGTTGGGGATTTTGGGAAATGTTGGGGGATCGGGAAGGGCGCCGTTTGGTGTAAAGGCATTGGGACGAATTGTTGTTGTTAGTATTGCGGTGATTTCGGGTATCATGGGGTGGAGGTTTTCGAATGCTTTTTGGGAGACTCAGGGGGCCATGGAGGAGTTCGGCAATGTCGTGGGCGAATCTGATGCTTTTTCATTGGTTTCCAAATTGGAGGAGGCGAGTCGTTTGAGTTGGAATCCCATAGCCTCTGAGAGCGCCGGGCAGACGTTGATGAGTTTTGCGATGGTGTCGGATCAAAAAAGTGATGGGGAGCAAGCGCGACGATTTCGTGAGCGCGCCAAGGTTTCCTTTGAAAAGGCGCTGGAATTAAATCCTCATTCTCTGGTTGCGCTGAGTGGAATGCCTCAACTGGATGACGCTCTTGGAGATTTCGAATCTGCAGATCGGGGACACCGTCTAGCGATGGAAAAGTTGTGGCCGCTGGAATTCCATCTTCGACCACAGTTTTTTGCTGCGCGAAGTGCATACGCCCGTGGCTATGATGCGTATAGGAAGGGGCTTAAAGGTCGGGCCGAGAAGTTTTATCGACTGGCGAAAGAGCGGTTAGAAATGCGTGGAAAGGTTTTTGGTCAGGAGAGGAAGGACTCTTACAACATGCGGGTTGCCCTCGAATCTTGGTTGGGCTTCCTGGAAGGGGAGCGGCTTTATCGAGAGGGGGATCGGGTTTGGAAGGAGGCGAGGCCTCGTGATCCTGAGCGTGCCCATGCTCTGATGTTAGCGGCGGAAACTCGTTATAAGGCGTCTCAGCAGACAATTGAGCCAATCGAGCCGCAATGGAAGAAAGATTGGGATAAGTTGGAGCAATCGTTAAAGATTTTTAAAATGGGGCGCGTGAATCCGGCCGAGTTGAGTTCGGAGGAAATAGAAGCTATCGCCAATGCAGAAGCGGGTCTTGATTCCTCGTCCGAGAACCGTTAGTCCTCGCTCACAGATGATCGCAAATTTCGGCATGAAACTCTTCTCAGGCACTGCCCACCCCACTTTGGCCAATGACATTGCCTCCTGTCTTGATGTTCCCCTCGCCGATGTGAGCGTAACGGCTTTTCCGGATGGCGAGACTTTCGTGAAGATTAACGAGAACATCCGGGGTGAGGATGTGTTCATCATTCAGCCTACCTGTCCGCCGACCAATCACAACCTCATGGAGCTGATGATCATGGTGGATGCAGCGAAACGCTCGAGTGCCGGTCGGATTAATGCGGTCATTCCCTTCTTCGGATACGCCCGTCAGGATCGTAAAGACCAGCCGCGGGTACCAATTACCGCCAAACTCGTGGCAGATCTTCTCTCAGCAGCCGGAGTTGACAGGGTAGTAACGATGGATCTCCACGCCGCTCAGATTCAGGGGTTTTTCAATATTCCCGTCGATCATCTATACGGAAAGCCCGTCGTGATTAGGGAATTGCGAGGACGATTTGGCGATGGATGCCAAGATCTAACCGTTGTTTCTCCTGATGTCGGAGGGGTCAAAATGGCCCGGGCCTATTCAGATGCCCTGGGAGCTCGTCTGGCAATTGTAGCAAAACACCGCGTTTCAGCCACCGAGGTTGAAGCGATGCAGGTCATCGGCGACGTCGATGGCCGGGATGTCGTCCTGATCGACGATATGACTGAAACTGCCGGAACTCTCTGTGCCGCAGCGGAAATCCTGAAAGCAGGGGGCGCCAAGCGCATTTTTGCGGCGGTTTCCCACGCTGTAATCGGGGATTTGGGGCACCAACGGATCGAAGAATCCGTGATCGAGGAGGTCATTACGACCAATTCCACTCCGGTCGAGGCGATCGGAAAAGTGAAGCCAGCTTCCATCGCTCCGATTCTTGGGGAGGCGATCCGCCGCATTCACATTGGAAAATCGGTCACTTCTCTCTTTGACATTGACGGTCCTTCCGAGTAATCAACCGCCCCGCGCGGCACCATCCGTCGGCAACCAACCCATTTTGACCATGGCTAAGACCCTTACCTTATCAGCAACTACCCGCCAGCGCACTGGTTCGGGCGCTCTCAAGCAAATGCGCCGCGAAGGCCAACTTCCCTCCGTGGTTTACGGTAAGGGCCAAGAAAATCTCAACATCAAGGTCGATACCAAGACCCTGACTGACATGCTCGCACATAGCGCTTCCGAGAGTATTTTGGTGGATCTTGAAATTGATGGGGGCAAGACCCAGTCGGCTTTCCTTCAGAGCACCCAGCACGATGCCCTGACCGGAGCTTTAGTTCACGCTGATTTTTTAGCTGTAACCGAAGGCATGGTGATTACCGCGAGCCTTCCTGTAGAGGTTCACGGCGAGCCAAAGGGTGTGAAAGCTGGTGGTGTTCTTGAGCAGCTGATCCGCGACCTTGAGATTTCCTGCTCGCCTAAAGACCTTCCTGAGATCATTCACGCCAATATTGAGCACCTTGCAGTGGGTGATTCGATCTCAATTTCCGATCTCGACCTCCCTGAGGGCGTGACTCCGACTCTTGCTGGTGATGTTCTAGTTGCGATCGTTAACGAGTCTCGCGTGACCAAGTCCGAGGAGGCTGAAGAAAGCAGTGAAGAGACAGAAAAAGCTCCAGCTGAAGAGGCCGCCGCTGAATAAGCTCTTCTCTCTACATTTTTTACAACGTCTGGTTGCCTATGGTAGCCGGGCGTTTTTTAATGTCTTCTTCCAGAAACCCCCTAAAGTCCCGCCGTGAGATTGAAATGTATCGTGGGATTGGGAAATCCTGGAGAGAAGTATCTAAATACCCGCCACAATGTGGGCTTCCGGGTGCTCGATGTTCTCGCTGACTGGTCCGGGGCTTCTTTTCAGCCGGTGTCGAAATGGGAGTCCCGAATCTGCAAGGTTGGAGATCTCATGCTGGTGCAACCGCAGACTTTCATGAATGAAAGTGGCCGGGCCATTGGATCCCTCGCCCGGTTTTTCCGATGGAAACCGGAGGAGATTCTCGTGGTATTCGATGACGTGGCGCTGCCGCTCGGAACTTTGCGTTTCCGCGTTAAAGGCGGGCATGGAGGCCATAATGGCATGCGTTCTCTGCTGGCTCATCTGCCACATGACCAATTTGCTAGGTTGAAAGTCGGCATCAGCGGAGCCACCGGGGAGGCTCTCGTGGGGCATGTCCTAGGCGCATTTAGCCTCGAAGAACGCGAACTCCTCGAAAACACGCTTGCAAGAGCAGCCGATGCTGTGCAGCTTGCCGCTTCGAGTGGAGTCGAAAAGGCCGCTAACGAGTTCAACACTCGTTCACAAAAAAACCCGCCAAAAGAAACGGAAGATGAATCGCAAATACGAGGGCATGATTGTCCTGAACACCCAGGGGAATGAAACAAGCGTTGACGAGCTCGTTAGCACTGTCGGTAAAGAGATCGAGGAAGAGGGCGCCAAACTCGACGAAATTAAGCAAATCGGTCGCCGAAAGTTTGCTTACAATGCCCGCAAGCTCGACGGAGGTCACTATGTGAGCTACAAATTCGAAGCAGACTCAGATGTTGTTGAGAAGATTCAGGCCCGCCTGACTCACAACGATGCGGTGCATCTTCAATACTATCAGCGTCTTTCCTAATAAAATTCTCACCCCTCAAACATTATGGCCAGCGTCAATAAAGTCATGCTTCTCGGGAACCTCACTCGCGATCCTGAAATCCGCTACACCCCGAAAGGTACTGCAGTCACTGACCTGGGGATGGCCATTAATCGGATTCGGACCGGCGATAGCGGGGAACGCATCGAGGAAGTCACTTATGTGGACGTCACCCTCTGGGGGCGCACCGCCGAGCTCGCCGGACAGTATCTCAGCAAAGGCCGCTCGGTGTTCATCGAGGGTCGTTTGCAGCTCGACCAGTGGGATGACAAAGCCACCGGTCAGAAGCGTAGCCGTCTCCGTGTTGTCGGAGAGAACATGCAGTTCATCGGCGGTCAGGGACAAGGCGGCGGTGGCGGAAATGCCCAGGGTGGCAATCAGCAACAATCGAAATCCGCCCAGCAACAACAGCAGCCGCCCGGAGATTCCGTCCCACCGCAAAGTGGAGGAGCAGCGGCATCAAGCTTCGACGATGATGCCGACGACATTCCGTTCTAGGATCTGAGCAATTTCAGACCAAAATTTTCAGAGGGAGCTTTTACCGGCTCCCTTTTTTATTGGCCGGATTTGTTCCAGTAGATGACGACATTCTTGGTCGTAGGTTGATCACGAATTCACTGGCGTGCATAGGTTCGGTGGTGAACCATATAGTAAAATAAATCGGTTTTTAAACTGAGTCAGGGCATTTCCAGTAATTCGAATCCTCCGATGGTAGCTTTTGTTTTACTGTTGGCGTTCTGAAGCACGCCGACGACAGAGCCAAGTCCCACGCTGAAAACTGGAGAGCCGCTCATGCCGTCGGCATCGAATGCCTCCCCGGTTTCGAGGTAGTAGTGGTGGTCTTTGGAAGTTGGAGTCTGGTGCACGGTACCGGAGATCTTCTGACCGCGATTGAGGATGACAACTTCGTTACGGACGGATCGGGGTTGTAGGGCAGAGCGGTTTTTTCGTTGATGTTGGCGGAGTTGAATTTGAGAACGCGGATGTCTTTCTGATGGTGGATTCGTTTTCCGACGATGACAAAGTCATCGCTTTCGTGCCGAACGAGTTTGATACCCGGACAATTGTTTCCATGATGAATGGAACAGGCGAGGTAGAGTTTACCTTCGTGATCGAAGTGGAAGAAAGTGCCTTTGGCATTTTCCCGATGGAGGGTGTGGTAAGTTGGGGGCAAGGCAACAGCGGGTTTTGGATCCGAGCAGGCGCAAATTAGAAGAAAGATGAGAAGGGAAAGTTGTTTCACGTTGTTGGTCTTTGACCTTGGGATCGAGTTTGCCGTGACAGTGTTCATTGGGAATTGGGGGAGCGCGATGAACCGCAATGCTGGCAAGGCTTTTTAGGTGGATAAATTTTGCGGCCGTTACGTCACCTGATTTTAGTACGATGAGCATCGAAGAAACGCCAAATCTCTTCGGCAGTACTGACGTCCTTATTGCCAAGGTAGGTTGGCCAAGTGTGCCCAATACTCTCGAACTCATAAAGTTTCATTTCGGTATCATTTTTTTCTGTTTGCCATTTCTTGAGGACAAGGCCTTTGCGGAGTTGGCGACCTCGCGCTTTGTCGTCTGTCATTGCGGGTGTTAGAGCGAGGCCTTTGGCCCATAGATTCATGACGGCCTCGATACCGTAGTACGCGCCCCAGCCGTCTCTATTGTCGAGGTCACCTTCCCACAAAGTTATTTTGTCGTCTCGACTGTGGATTGCTAAAATCGAGGTGTGCTTCGTTGGATTGAGTCCTTTTCCCCATGATACCATCATCGTCCCGGCGACTGGGGCTATTGCTTTGACAAAGGGATTTTTTTGGCTGGCCAGGAAATAACTCATGTCGCCACCATTTGACATACCGGTTGCGAACACGGCGTTGGGATTAAGCTTTAGGTCCTTGACGAGTCGATCCCGGAGGCTCTTGATAAAGCGGACATCGTCAACATTGCAGCCGCGTTGGAATTCATAGTCGACCTGAAACTGAGGCGTTTTGTCAGGATTGGTTTCACGCGTGGCATTCGGATAAACAGCAACGAAGTTTTGGCTCTTGATGAGCGCGCTAAAGCCATAGTTTCGTTGCGCCGCTGCGGCGGAACCACCAGTTCCGTGGAAGACCATGACGAGGGGAGCTCCGGCTTTGAGCTCCGGGGGAATTTCGAGGATGAACGTTCGCTTTCGCTCGTCGACCGTCAGGGTGTGCCTTCCGTTCCTCCAGGGGGATTCATCTGCTGAACCTGCAGTTGGCACGAAGCATACGGCGGAAAAGAGAAGAGGAGCTTTCCACTTGAGAGATAGCGTCACTTTCCTGATCGCTTGAAAAAAAAATTGTATTCGTTTCATCACTTTTCTTTCAGTCAAACCATTCATCCTCGGGATTAAAAGTGGGGACGGCGGTGTTGATGAGTTTCATTTTTCCGACGGCGCGGTGGCGGCAGCCGGGTTGAATCATAATGGTGGTCATGGGTTTGACCGGCAGGCGCTCGCCGTCGAGCTCGATGAAGGCCTCACCTTCCACTTCCAGGATGAGATAGATCTCGGTGAAGGTCTTGTGGTAGTGCGTTTTGGCATCGAGAGAAATGTCAACGTAGTGAATCGACGCGGTCGGATTATCTGGTGTTGCAAAGGCGCGCTTGGACATTCCGCAGGGGCAGGGGACGGCGTCTATTTCGTCGAAGTGGGCGATGCGGTAGTTCATGTTCAGATTACCGAAGGGGGTTTTCGATTGTTTCAAGCCGATATGGCACACGGAATTTTTGCTTCTTAGATAGATGAAAATCAGGATTCCGCCATGTTATTGATCAGGTGGTTTGCCGCATTCCTTATGTTGGTTGGATCGGGTTCTGACTCATATGCAGGATGCACACGGAGGAGGAAGAATTCTTATCCCTTAGCTTGATCGAGAATGTCGGAGCGAGAGGCCGTCAGTTCAATTCCAAGGGCCGCTGACTTGTTCGATCCAATCGCGGGCGATGAGTTCGTATCCCCGGGGCAGGGGATGGACCCATCCCAGATCTATTGCTGGGGCGGAGCGACTTTGGCGGCGGCGTTAAAAATTTCCTGAGTTTTGGTATGAACCGCGTGGTAGTCTTTCGCGAGAGAGGCGACGATAGGGGTGAGTTTTCTTTGCCCCGGGAGTGGATTTGCCGGAACCCTTTTTTCGAAATTTTAGAAAGTCCACCCGAGCTCCACACTCACCCCTCTTCCGGGCTGAGGAGAGGTTTCTTTTCGAAAAGAGGTGTGCTCGCGGATTTCTTCGTTCAGCAGGTTGGTGCCGCGCAGGGAAATTGTGAGGGCGTCATCTGCCCACGCGGGTTGCCACGTGGCTCCTGCGTTCAGAAGGGTATAGGGTGAAGTCGAAAATTCAGGAATCGGCTCCAGCGGGGTGTTCCCACTTCCAAAACTTCGCCTGAGCTCGAGGTGGAAATCCCACGATGGCATTTCGTAAGTCAGCATGCTTGATATCTTTGCGGTTGGCATGCGGGGAAGTTCCTGTCTTCTTTCAAGGTCCCAGCTCTTCATCCAATCTCCCGACAGTTCCAATTCTAGTTTTTGCTCTAGGTCTTTTGATTCCCACAATGAGAATCTCGTCATCGCTTCGATTCCTCGAATTTTGGCGTCTCTCGCGACATAGACTGCAGTGTTTTCGAATCCGAGGTCGGGTCTGGATTCCAGAAAGATGAAATTGTCGAAATCGGTTTCATATCCTGTTAGAATCGCGCTTCCCCAGCCCCAATCTGCCGCAAAGGAGAGCTCAATATGATTTGCTTTTTCATTATCAAGCGGGCCATTGATGTCATCCAAAAAGACCGCTGCAACGTCACCACCAATAATGATGTTGCCAAGCGATTCATTGTCCCAAAAGGCGTAGCGCTCCACCGCTGAGGGAGCTCTCTCTGTGAGAGATGCGGTCAATTTTGCACCGAATCGCACCAGGCCTGGGATTCGGGCGGTATCCCACCCTAAAGACATCGATTGCGAGAAAGTATTTGTTCGCTCATCGACAAGAGCGTTGCCGGGATCTGTTCGTGAGACGTCTCCAAAATCTCCACGCACTCCAAGTTCGAGACTCCATTCCTCCCACGATAACTTTTGCGTGGAATAATATGCAGCTGTTTCTTGCTTCAGAAGCGTATCGTCCGTTCCGGCGACTTGAAGGGTGAACCGTCGGGCGTGGAGACGACTCTTCTCGAAGTGGGATCCCGTGATCCCGTGAAGCAGGGAATCACGATCTCCGTTGTGTAGTTCAAATCGAGCCCCCGTGGCATCACGCTCAAATGCGATACCGGTAAAATCGGTTCCCTCGTCCAATTTTATGTCGCCTAGATTTAGACCTTCAAACTTCTCGCCCTGATCGTAGTATCCCTTCGCGAGCCGGGCTGTTAACATACTGAATGGTCCCCATCCACCTTGTGGGAGATAGCTAAAGTCAGCGTCGATGCGGCTGAGTTCGGACCCAAAATGTGATTGCCCGAATGGCCTGCCAGTTTCGGTTCCATCATAGAAGTAAGGAACCCCGTGGTTTGAATCGAATCGGGTAAGCGAAAGTCCAAACTCGACCGAATCAGGGACTCCAAAGCTTGCTCCGACTGAATATGTCGCTGCATCATGATAAGAGTTGGGGAGAGTTTTTGAGGGACTTGAAAGAAAAATAGGACCACCATCAAATGTTAGGGGCCGAATCACCTCTTCATACTCCTGCGTCCATGCCCGGCCCGGGATGGAAGTGTCGCCCGATTCATGCTGACTGGTGAAGAGGCTGAAAGCCCATAAA
>Ga0160423_10000416_pt1 | contig 34529 bp, 35 predicted proteins | sample CRUFie14St8metaG_FD_108191 | JGI IMG/M metagenome (GOLD analysis project Ga0160423, IMG submission 108191) | Marine microbial communities from the Costa Rica Dome - CRUD Field 142mm St8 metaG | ecosystem: Environmental > Aquatic > Marine > Oceanic > Photic zone | place: Costa Rica: the Eastern...
CGGAAAGCCGGCCAACGGTTCTCAGAGGCCTTCAGGCTGAGAAAGGGTGTCCCGGCCAAGTTCAGCGCGCAAAGCAGAAAAAGGGTCTTGTGAGTGCTCATTATGATGGACAGGTGAACAATGACTATCTTATCGCATTTGATCGAGAAAGGCAGCCCATTCTGGCTCCTTGAAACCAATGACGCCATTTTTGCCGTGCATGGCGAAAGGTCGTTTGACCAGATTGCCGTGGCTGGAAAGTGCTTCTAGAGCCTGCTTCTCGGTCCACTTTGGGAGCACATCCTTGAGATTCATCTCCTTGTAATCTCCTCCCGAGGTGTTGAAGAGTTTTTTGAGGTTTCCCTGCAGAATATCCAACATTTGTTTGAGTTCCTCCAGGCTTGGAGGTTGATCCCGAATGGGAATGCGTTCATAGGGGACTCCTTTTGCTTCGAGGTAGGCGATGGCCTTGCGGCAGGTGCCGCAACCCTTGTATTCATAGACCCTGACTGGTTTCATGGATCCCCTATCTTGGTTGTTTTTGCTCTCAGGATCCAAGCATTTGCTTCAATGCCTGATCCACATCTGCCAAGACACGCTTCTTACCCAGGATCGCCATTAGATCATACAAGCTGGGTCCTTTGGTCTGACCCGTGCAGGCAAGCCGCACGGGATGAACCAGCTGCCCGACCTTGACCCCCAGTTTGGTGGCCACAGACTTGAAGGTGGCCTGAATGGCTTCAGCCGAGAATGTCTCCAAGGCACTCAAGGCCTTTTGAAGATTTAGAATGAGGGGATGGTTCGATGGCACCAGATGCTTTTCGCATGCCTGAGGATCCCAAACGATGGCATCCCTTTCGGTGAAATAAAAACCCGCATAATCCAGGATTTCGGACATTTGTTTGAACTTGCCGTAGGTACTCTCCAAGGCGGCACGGACGTATTGGGAATCATGTTCATCCAAAGAAACACCTTTTTTTTCCAGCGCCTCTTTTGCCATAGCAACATGTGAGTTCATGTCCAGCTCACCCAGATACTGTCCATTGAGTGAGAGCAGCTTGTCCATGTCAAATCGGGCATTGTGACGAAGGATTTGGGGTAGATCAAAGAGTGAGATGACTTCACCGATGACCATCTTCTGACGATCGTCCTTCGGGGACCATCCCAGAAGTGAAAGATAATTCAGGACCGCCTCGCTAGTGAAGCCTTCCTCCATGTAGGTGGTCATGGAAGCTCCGACATCGCGCTTGCTCATCTTCGAGCCATCCTGATTGAGGATCAGTGGTATGTGCGCGTAGTGAGGCGCTTCGGCGCCCAGGGCATGAAAGAGCTTGATGTGTTTGGAGGTGTTGGAGAGATGGTCCTCACCACGGATCACGTGGGTGATTCCCATCTCCAAATCATCAATGACATTGACTAGGTGGAAGACGGGTTTGCCATCGGAACGCACGATCACAAAATCAGGATCCGCCTCCTCGCGATCGGTGAGCTTTCGGGTCACTTCTCCACAGACCAGGTCAGGAATGACCACTGGCTCCCGGGTCATGCGAAACCGGATGGCACCCTCACGTTCGTAGGCCAGATCCTTTTTCAAGAGCTCGCTGACATGCTTTTCATAAAGCGAGCTGCGCTGGGACTGAAAATAAGGACCATGATCTCCCTTGGCTTCCCCTTTGAGGTTTCCTGAGAGTGGGCCTTCATCCCAATCCAACCCCAACCATTTCAAGGACGATAAAATGATCTCGATGGCCTCCTGGCTGTTACGAGTTTCGTCAGTGTCCTCGATACGCAGCACGAAAGTGCCGCCGGTATGTCTTGCATAAAGCCAATTAAAGAGAGCCGTTCTGGCCCCTCCGATATGGAGGTAACCGGTGGGGCTTGGTGCGAATCGAACTCGGACGCTCATGTGCCTTTGATACGAGCTGAGCTTAAGGATGACAAGCTACCTTTCTCCTGTCGCCTCTGCAATTCTTGTAGAATAACCACAAGGCGTTCGAGCAAGGGGGTGGCGACCTCAACCTCTCTGGCTCGCTGAAGAGGTAATTCAAAAAGACTGTGCAGCTCGATGGAATCTCCCCGATCAAAATCGATCAAGGTTGAGGCGTGGTAGGGGCCCATCGATCGCGTCTTTTCAATGAGTTGCTCACTCAGGCCAGGTTCGATTGCATATCCCAGCGCATTGGCCGTCCGCCGAATTTCTTCCATGAGTACGCCAACTCTCTGTAGCCAGTCGGGATGGTTGATGAGTGCCTGCGCATCCATACAACCGGTTGCATGCAGAGTAGGAAGTTTGGATCGGTCGCAGGCGAATGCCGTGTGACCCAGACCTGCCGCCACCCCTAGCCCATTGAAGGGAATGTTCCACATGAGTTTTTCCCAATGAGCCTGTTTTAGATTGCTCGTGAGCCGGCAGGGAATACCTGCCTTTTGAAACGATTCAAAAATTTGCTCAAGGCCTGTTGCCTTGGATGGCTCCCATGATCCCATGACAACCAGCCCGTGATCCATATGACGAATCACCCCAGGTTGCACTCGATTCAGGCACACGAAACAGAGGCCACCCAGAATGCGGGTTGGATCCACGATGGAAGTAAGGGCCTCCTCATTGCCCAACCCATTTTGGAGTGTTAGCACCCGGGTATCTGGCCCTATCAAGGGAGGTAGCCATGTTTCCAGGATAGGATTGGCAGTGGTTTTCAACCCAATCAAAACCAGGTCACATAGTCCTATGGTGACTGGATTCTCATGACAATGGGGTTGAATGTGAAAGCATCCCTTTGGGCTCAGAATCTCCACACCGTGAGCTTTCACATGCTCGTAATCGGTTCTTAGACAAAAGTGACACTCCTCACCTGATCGGCAAAGCAAAGCACCATAGTAGCTTCCCAGAGCGCCACAGCCGATCACGGCAATTTTCATGAACCAATAATGATTGAGCTTGGAAGTTAAAAAGGCGTCTCTTTTAAAAGAGACGCCCTTCGCTTAAATACATCTAGCCTGTTACAACTATTACTTCTTCTTGGGGGGTACGACGGCGTCTTTGCAGGCTTTGGCGACGCGGAATTTCAACACTTTCTTGGCAGCAATTTTGATTTGCTCACCAGTCTGTGGGTTGCGACCCATACGAGCCTTACGAGAAACAAGAACGAGCTTTCCAATTCCAGGAAGGGTGAATCCGTCTTTGGCATGCTTATAGGAAAGCTGAGCCAGCAGATCGAGGATTTCAGTCGCGGTTTTCTTGGTCACACCTGAAGCGTCTGCAACGGTTGCAGCCAGCTGTGACTTGGTCAATGGTTTAGCCATATAGTTGTTGTCAGTTAGGTTTTTTGTTCGGATGAAGCCCAACAGTTTGATCTGCTTGTGCCTCAATTGCTTGGACCGCATTTTTAAGGAATCCTTTATTTTATCAACCTTTTTATGCGCAAAAAACCCAATATTTTCAGGGTCATTGTAGGCTGGGAGCGTATCGATTCATCACTTCGCAGAGCCGATGGTAATGGATAGGTTCGTTATGGAGTTGAGCCGAAAGTCGAACCAGACGTTTGGGATGGTGTGGCCATGGGATGATGGGAATCTCAATCTGATGAGCTTGCCACAGCTGATCCTGGAAAGGATCCGAATAAAGTGGAGTACTGGGAGGGCAGGGCTCTTTGCTGTCGGGCATCCTCAGGGAAGCCATCGAGCCGACCATGGAAGCCGGTGCCAGAGGTTTCCAACCCAACGCTGACTCCATGAGAGACGAAGCCCATTGTACCAGGTCTCGATTCCGCTTCATGATCGCAGGCCAGCGACCTGGCATCTGTGCTGCCATCCACTCGATGGCAGTGGGGACGCACAAATACGCAGTGGGATCGGCCGTCCCTGTCCAGTCAAACTCCATTTCATGGCGGCTGCGATCGGTTCTAGAGGCGTTGGCTCCATGGCTGATGGAAAGCGGGCGAATATGCTCGCTGTGGTCGGGGCTGACATGGAGGAAGGCCGCACCCTTTGGAGCACACAGCCACTTGTGACAGTTGCCGGTATAAAAATCTGCACCAAGCTCCGATAGATGGAGGGGCACCATGCCGGGTGCGTGAGCTCCGTCCACCAGACAAAGAATGCCCTGTCTTTTCATTTGAGTGACAATCTCCTGAATGGGAAAGATGAGAGCAGTCGGGCTGGTCACATGATCGATCAGTAGCAATCGGGTTTTTGGAGTGACGGCACGTTGAAGATGTTCACAGACCTCCATGGGATCATCGATGGGAGTGGGGATCTGCGCCACCCGGACAACTGCCTGAAATTGCTCGGCGACAAATCGCAGGGCATTGGTGCAGGCATTGTAGGCATGGTTGGTGGTCAGCAATTCATCTCCAGGCTGGAACCGAAGTGATCGCAGGACGGTATTCACACCGTGAGTGGCATTGGGTATGAAAGAAAGGTTGCTCGGTTGGGCTTTCAGGAAAGTGGCTAAATGTGTCTTTGCCTCATCCAGGCGACCTTCCAGTTGGCGCACCAGAAATTCAATGGGCTGAGCCTCCAGCTCGGTGCGTAGTCGGAGCTGCTCCTCCAGAACGGCTTTGGGTGAGCTCCCAAACGAGCCATGATTGAGAAAGGTAATGTTTGGATCAAGGGGCCAGTCTCCGATACGACCGATGGCTTTCACCTCAGGCTGTGTATGCGAATCATGGGATCCATCTACGGTGCGCGACATGGTTGGAAGGATTCAAGGAGCCATGTTTTGTGGGCTACTTCTTGGCTGGATCAGGTGTGGACTCCAGTTGCCACAGAGATCGCAGGGTCTGCCGCTTTCGAACCACGTGGTGCTGATTGCCATCCACCAGGATTTCTGCAGGCATGGCCCGAGTATTGTAGTTAGAGGCCATCGTAAAGGCATAGGCGCCCGCACTGAGCATGGCCAACAAATCTCCCTCCTTGCAGGCTGGAAGCGGTCGGTTCTTGCAGAAGGTATCCCCTGATTCGCAAATCGGCCCCACCACGTCCGATGAGATCCTTCGAGCTCCTGATTTTCGCACCGGAACGATTTCATGATAGGCATCATAAAAGGAAGGCCGTATGAGGTCATTCATGGCGGCATCGACAATGACAAAATGTTTTTGCCCCGTATTTTTGATGTATTCGACCTGGGTGATCAAAATACCCGCATTCCCTGCAATGAAGCGTCCTGGCTCAATAAGGATGCGCAGTCCCAGGGGCTTGAGAAGTGGGACCAGTTTCTGGGCATAGATTTTGGGGGTCAACAGCCCTTTGGCCTGCTTGCTCTTCCACCACTGAGGCGACCCACTCTCCAAGGCAGGATCGTAAACGATGCCCAAACCGCCACCGATACTGAAGCACTCAAGGTCATGGCGCTCCTGAAGGGTTTTGACCAGAGGTAGCATTTTTTTGACTGCATCGACGAAGGGTTTGACTTTCGTCAGCTGGGAACCGATATGCATTTGAATGCCCCGCAGGTGCAGGTGAGGCATTTTGGACATTTTGGCATAGAGTGCCTCGATCTCCTCAAAAGCGATCCCGAATTTGTTTTCGTAAGTGCCTGTGGTGATTTTGGCGTGGGTCTTGGCATCCACGTTGGGATTGACCCTGATGGCAACGGGGGCTTTCTTGCCGAGGCTCTTTGCGACCGCATGGATGCGTTCCAATTCCGGGAGGCTCTCGACATTGAAGGCGTAAATGCCTTGCTTCAGTGCGTAGCGAATTTCTTCGACAGTCTTGCCTACCCCGGCAAACACACATTGGTTGAGTTGTCCACCGGCTGCCTTGACTCGCATCAATTCTCCCTGGCTTACCGTGTCAAAGCCGCTGCCAAGTTTGGCAAGCGTATGCAGCACTCCCAAATTGGAGTTGGCTTTGACCGCGTAGCAGATTGAGTGATCCAGTTCACTTAGGGACTGAGAAAGGCGGGTGTAGTTATCGGACAAAGTCTGAGATGAATAGACATAGAGTGGGCTACCATATTGCTCGACTAGAGCCTCGATGGAACTTCCTTCACAATGCAGCCGCCCTTTGACATACCTGAAATGATGCATGGGCATCTTTTATGCCTTTAGCCTGTCTGAAAGACAATTGGCTTTTTGGTTTCCATTCAATCGCCGGCGAAGCCTTCAAAAAGAGTATCCAGAATGAAAGCGTGCATTGCTGGGGCAAAGCTGCAATCTGCCTTGAAGATGACTTTTCGAAAGTTGAGCAGGGATACCCCGGGTCAAGTCGCTGAGGTTCTCCCCAACCTTCTTGCATGAGCCTTGCTTCCGTAGCATGCGAAGATATAGATGCGGCTACCTGTTTCTAGGCTTTTGTAATGTAAGTGACGGTGGATGGGCCCGTGATGGATGGGTTGGATAGGGGAGGCTCTGTGATTTCGAGCCGAGGCGGTGAAAACCATTGCCCAAATCAGCGGATCCAAGGGTCAATGTCGGTGCAGACTGGACCGGAATTTCTTTCGGGTGATGCCAAAGTGCATTCTGAAATTCAGCGTCAAATGGCTCTGATCTGAGAAGCCTGTCTTCCGCGCGACATCCGAAATGCTTAAACTTGGGTTCAGCAGGAGGTTTTTTGCGAGTTCTGTGCGCAGCTTCATCAGATAGCGGCTTGGGCTCATCCCCATGCTTTGTTTGAACTGCCTTGAAAAGTGAAACTTGGTCAGCCCGACGGATCGCGCCATGGTTTCCACCGTTACCTTCTCCTGTAGGCCAAATTGGGCCGACTGAAGGGCTTTTTTCAGCTGACTTGGAGAAAGGTCCGGCTTGGTGTCCAATTCAATAGTCTCTGCAACTCCATAATGAATCATCAAATGAACGATCAAGCTACTGGCAATGGATTCGGAATATTTAGCGCTTGTGACTCTCTTGGATTCCTCCAAGAGAGTTCCTAGTAGTTGCCGGCCGACTCCTTCCACATAGGGGACGACTTTTGGCGACCGGGTGGGTAGTAGAAGATGGACAATAGCTGAATGGTTGTGGATGAATCGAAAAATGACCGGGTCGAACCTCACAGGCCTCCCATCGATCCCGGACTTGAAACAGGAGCGAATCAACAGGCTTCAGGTACAGCAACACTTTCAGGTGTTCCCACCGGTGGGCTGAAAGATGCAACCGCTCCAGCTGGTAATACTCCAGTTGCATGGAACGCCATCCCTGTGCGTGGGTCGAGACCTCACTATAATCCTCTCCAAGGCGAGTTTCCCCTTCGTCCTCCAAGGTTGGTCTCCCTTGCCACCTAATTGCAGGTGATTTTGGTGGGATTTACATAACGAGCTCTTGTTTCACAAATCAAAAACCTTTCCTCTATTCACGAACGATTACTCCGTCCCATGGTTACCGAAAAATTTCCATGGTAATTGGATTTTGAAACCCATGTCTCTTACCACCCTCTATCGGAAGAATCTTCTTTATCCGATACCAAGATCAACGGCTTGAATGAGGGGCAGTCGATAGCAAGATCACTGCCGTTTTGAGGAAACTCCCAAAGAAAGTTCGAGTTCTAATGAAAAGCACTGGACCCTACTCGGTGGGCGCTAGGGAACCAGGGCTTGGATTTCTTGATGGAGAGAGGACGCTTGATGCATGACCTCTTCCCATTCTGGGCCCTTGTGCATGCCCGGGCGCAAATGTCCGATCCGATTGAGCCATGCATCGCAAAGAAGGCGATGGCGTTTTCGAATCAAAGGGATCAATTCATTGGGTGTTTCAAGGCGTGCCTCTGACATGGCTTGTGAAGAGGGCCAGGCAAGCGTTGATGCGGCCGCCCCAAGTGCCTGAAGGATTCGTTGGGCCGCCATCCAGTGAGCTGTCTGATTCATGTGGACCCCATCTCCAGCCAGCAAATAGTTGGGTTTTTCCCTTCGCTGGTTCTCAAGATGGGCCTTCATGGGGCCATGAAGGTCAATGACTTCCCATCCCTCGGCTCTCATGGCTACCAGCCAACCACTATACAGGGTCAAAACTTCGTCATAACCGCCATAGGCTTGAGGATACGTCTCCAGGCCTGCAGGGAGCGTTCTGGCAGCGATGGGCTGGGCATCAAAGACCGGTGGCGTTACGTGAATGATGTGGGCTCCGGTCGCTTCGACCCTTTCGTGCAGACGCCGCATGCCCACCTTGAAGGCCTCGAAGCGCGTTTCATGATAAGGGTGGTAAATACCGCAATTCATTCCGTAACAGGCGAGCACAATCTCAGGTTGGATGGCTTCGAGAGTACGATCCAGGCGTTCGTGCAGGTCGGGTCGTGGAAAGGCGCCGCCGGCATGACCGGGTTCGGAGAGGCCCGAGACGGTTTCACTGGGCAGTCCCAGGTTCAGCCATTGAGGGGAGGCCTCTGGAAAATGCAGGCGCAGGTAGGCTTCGATGTCTGCCACATAATGACCTCCGTAAGTGATGCTGTCACCGAGTACGAGCGTGCGTTGGGTGGCCAGGGCCTCCAAACTCACCCCGGCCCGAGCAAGCAAAGGGCTGACACACACTAGAAAGAGGAGGAGCCACTTCATGGATCGTCTGATCCGGAATCGGTTGAGCATGCTTGCTGTGGAGGTCATTGCATCAGCCTGCTTGGAGCTGGGGAAAACATCAAATCCCATTATCCATTCTTGGTTGATGGGAGGTATCCATCCAACGCTTGAGCTCTCCGACAAGCGCTGGATGGCTTGCTGAAAGATCATGGGATTCCTCCAGATCGACCGAAAGATCGTAAAGCTCGACAGGTCCCTTTGGGTTCTCCAAGAAGCGATGCTGAACCGCCTTCCAAAAGCCCTTTCGAATGGCCCGCTTTCCCCCACGTTCATAGAATTCCCAATAAAGATGGGTATGCTGTCGCTGAGGCGTTTTCTCCGACAGCAGGGTGGGCAGGAAACTGATGCCATCGGTCAGCTCGATCGTTTGTCCGGAGGCTTCGGCCAGCGTTGGAAGAATGTCCTGAAACCCGCACACAAGGTCGCTCTGCGTGTCAGCTGGAATGCGGCCGGGCCAACAGGCAATGAGGGGAACCCGGATACCCCCTTCGTAAAGATCTCGCTTCATCCCTCGCAGGGGCCCATTGGAATCAAAAAAAGACATGCGATGACCACCTTCCTGGTGTGGACCATTGTCGCTGGAAAACAGGACAAGCGTTTGCTCTTCCAGGCCCAAGCGCTTCAGTGTTTGGAGGATCTCGCCCATGGCTGCATCGATCTGTCGGAGCATTTCAGCAAACCCTTTCTCCGTATCCGGCCAGGATTCTTCTTCAAAGGCCTTCAGAGTGGGTACTTCCATGCCGTTGCGATTCGATCTCGGATCCCCTCCAGCCTCATTATTGGCGTGTGGCTGGTTGAGAGGCAAATAGAGGAAAAAACGGTCCGAGCGATGATCTTCAATGAATTCAAGGGCCCGATTCAGGATGAGAGCAGGGGCATAATCCACCTTTTGTGAGGCGACACCTCTTCCCTCGCGTTCCATGGGGCGGGCGTAATCTTCGTGAACTTGGTTGCGCAATGAGACTTTTTTCCCGTCGGCTACCAGCCATTCCGGGTAAAAGTTGTGGGCATGATACATGTTGATGTAGCCGTAGAAGGTATCAAAGCCATGCATTTTGGGGTCGTTCAGAGGAGGGGGATGACCCACTCCCCATTTTCCCATGCAAGCGGTGATATAACCGGCATCGCGCAGGATTTCGGCGATCGTCTGGTCCCTTGGTCTGAGCAGGGAAGGGTCATTACCGCGGATCCTGGCGTGGCCAGTGTGGTAACCCGTCAGCAGCACAGAGCGGGATGGAGCGCATACGGTCGATCCTGCGTAGTGCTGGGTGAAGCGCATGCCGCGGTGGGCCATGGTATCGAGATGCGGTGTTTTAAGGATCTTTTGTCCGTAACATCCCAGATCTCCATAGCCGAGATCATCTGCCAATACGTAAATGATGTTGGGTGCCTCAGGTGGCAGGGCTGCACTTGTCTGCATGAGAATGCCGAGTGCTTGAACTACAAGCCAAAGGAAGAGGGAGAATGGCTTCATGTTAAGCCGCATATTGAATGCACAGACCCCACTGCGCAACCGCTTTATCTTCGGCTTGTTTTCGGTGCCAAGCGGGAGGGGCTCCGGCTAGGCCGCATGTGGCTCGAATGAGCTGGATGGGTTTAACAATGAAGGGAGCGGGCTTACTTGGGAAGTTTCCCGCCCAAATACTCCTTGAACTTCTTCATCTTCGGTTGGATGACATAAACGCAATACCCTGCATTGGGGTTGTGTTTGAAGTAATCCTGATGGTAGTCCTCCGCTGGGTAGAATACATCCAGCTTTTCCAGCTTGGTCACGATGGGATCCTTGAAAAGAGGAGCTGCTTCCTTGATGGAGGTTTGCGCTTCTTTGAACTGATCCTCGTCATGCCACATGATGGTGGATCGATATTGCGTCCCCACATCGGCACCTTGACGATTGAGGGTGGTCGGATCATGGGATTGCCAGAAAAGCTCAAGCAGTCGCTTGTAGGTGATTTTGTCCGGATCGTAGGTGACCTGCACCACTTCTGCATGACCGGTGGTCCCTTCGCAAACGGCTCGGTAAGTCGGATTTTTCACGTGGCCTCCAGCGTAGCCGGAGATCACATCCAAGACTCCCTCGACATCTTCCAGCATCGCTTCGGTGCACCAGAAGCAGCCGCCACCGAAAGTGGCTTTTTTGTTTGCTTGATGGCTTTCTTCTCCTTGCATGGTCATCCAGGTCAGGATTCCCGCCAGAACGCAACATGGCCAGAACCAGAGTTTCATGATGGAACCATTCCGCTGATAGCACGAAAAATCAAGCACGCTTCGAAACCAGGCCTCAAAAAGGTGGGGGTCGTCTTGCTTTGAATCTGGGTTGACGCATCTATTTGGAGCCTTCAAATTCAAGACGTCCCCCCCTTGTCTATGATTCGATTGCCCACCCACTCCATCCTGCGGCTCCCCATGCCTTCTCGATCGCTTTCCATGCTTGCGCCCTTGAAATGCCTTTCAATAAGGCGATTGGGATTCACTCTGATCGAGTTGCTGGTGGTGATTGCCATCATTGCCATCCTAGCAGGGATGCTTCTCCCCGCCTTGAGCCGCGCCAAGGAGAAAGCCAAGGCCATCCAATGCCTGAGTAACAAGCGTCAACTGGGCTTTGCCATGCTCCTTTACACCGAGGATCATGAGGAATCTCTCATCAATCTGGCTGTTCGGGACAATGACGCTACCGATAAGGTGGTCACCGATGATCGTCAGGGAGGGATCCGCTGGTGGCCCGACCTGCTTAAATCCTACAGTCAGGATCGTCAGGTGAATCAGTGTCCCAGCGTACGACCACAGCATGGATTCGGCATTGGGCTCAATTATCACGAGTTAAGCCTCTGGCTTCCGGATTCGGGTAAAGAGATCAAGGTGACGACGGTGCGCCAGCCAGTGCAGACCCTGCATCTGGCGGATGCCTCGGTGATTGAAAACCCCAGTGAACCCGACGCAGATGCGTGGGTGACCACAACCGATCCGTCCAAGCAGCATACCCTGTTTCGCACGGTGTTTTTTCGAACTCCAAACAATGGCTCTTACAACAGTCTTCCCTCAAGGGTTGTCAATCGCCACGGTGGCAGGGCTTCACTGCTCTTTGTCGATGGTCATGCCGACACTCGGCGCACCGCCGAACTGGGCTGGCATTTGCCTCGAGGTCACGAGCAGGCCATGTGGGATCGAGAGTGACCCTCTGGGCCTTCAGAGGCTTCTGAGATGGAAACCTCCATCGACATTGATCACCTCTCCCGTGCTGAAGGGCAGCAGGTCCTGGGCAATAGCGATGATGGCCTTGCCGATATCAGAAGGCTCTCCCCACCTTGGCATGGGGGTGAGACCCTCAGCAATGAGCTTGTCGTATTTGGCTTTCACCGGAGCGGTCATGTCCGAGGCAATGATGCCCGGACATATCTCATAGACTCTGATGCCATGAGCTGCCAGGCGTACGCCATAGAGTTTGGTCATCATACCCAGGGCCGCCTTGGCCATGCAGTAATCTGCCCGGTTGGTGGACACCGTGTGGCCGCTGATGGAGGAAATGGAAACGATTTTTGGCGCCTCTACTTTACCTTCTTCAACCAGGTCTATCATCCACCTGGCTGCTTGTTGGCTCAGAAAGAAAGGTCCCTTCAGGTTGGTGGCCATTAGTTGATCAAAGTTGGCTTCTTTGGCTTCCAGGATGTCGTTGCGACCAATGGAAGTAATCCCCGCATTGTTGACCAGAAGATCCAGTCGACCGAATCGTTCACGCGTGCTCTCCAGGAGTCGTTCGCGATCCGCTGCACAGCCGACATCGGCCTGGACCACCAGGGTTTCAATGGCATGACCCGCCTGCTTCGCCACCTCCTGGCATTGCTCGGCGGTTTGCAGGGCGGCTTGTTCGTTGCCTGCGTAGTTGATCACCAGGTCGTGGCCAATGCTTGCCAATGACAAGCCGATACCGCGGCCAATGCCGCGCGAAGCTCCTGTAATCAAGGTAGTGGGTTGACCCATAGGTCGACACTATGGTCCATGGTGAGAGGTGAGGTCAACTGGTGGTCTCAGGTATCTCGCCTGAGACTCCTTGCCCCCCGGATACTTGCCGAGCCCTACAAGGATGGATTTTCATGACTCGACACCGTTGCTGGATCATGGCAACAAGGAACCATGGAAAAGCTCGAGCAACTGGAAGCCCTTCTCAAGGAGATGGGAGGTTGTCTGGTTGCCTACTCTGGCGGCGTCGACTCCGCTTTTCTGGCCTACACCGCCCATCGCATTCTTGGAGATGCCTCTCTGGCTGTTCTGGCCGACAGCCCGAGTCTGCCCAGAGCGGAACTCAAGGAGGCCGTTGCATTGGCGAATCAATTTGGATTTGCTCTGGAAGTGATCCAAACGGCTGAGTTTGATAATGAGGACTATCTGACCAACCCACCCAACCGATGCTACTTCTGCAAGCACGCCCTCTTTGAGTCCATGGAGCGACTGGCCTCCCAAAAGCATTTCCCTTATCTGGTCTACGGAGAGAATGCCGACGATGCGGGAGATGTTCGGCCCGGAGCCCAGGCAGCGAAGGCATTTCAGGTCAAGGCTCCTCTCAAGGAAATCGGCATGACCAAGGCGGAGATTCGAGCTCTTTCAGCTCAGTGTGGGCTTCCCACCGCAGAAAAGCCACAGATGGCCTGTCTGAGTTCGCGAATCCCGCATGGAGAGCGCGTCACCCCAGCCAAGCTTTCACAAGTTGAGGAGGCTGAAAAGTTTCTCAAGGAATGTGGCTTCTTTGATGTGCGCGTGCGGCATCACGAAATGCAACAAGGTGCGCTGGCTCGGATCGAAATTGGTCCCTCGGAGTTCAGTCGTTGTCTGGATGAGAGCCTCAGGCATCAAGTGGTCGATGCCCTCAAGGCCTTGGGCTATCACCAGGTCACCCTTGATTTGAGAGCGTACCAACGCGCCACTCATGAGGCAGGAAGCGTGGGGGAAAGGGAAGCTATCCGATCATGAATCCCACTCCATATTCCCAAAAAGTCATGGATCAAGCGCGGCTGCTTAACTGGCGATCGGGCTTGCGCACGCAAGGAAAGTCTCTGGTGGTGACCAATGGATGTTTTGATTTATTGCATGCCGGGCACGTCCATTATCTCGCCCAAGCCAAAGAGCAGGGCGACTGCCTTTTGATAGGCCTTAATGGAGATCAAAGTGTCTCCGAACTCAAGGGGCCAACGCGGCCCATCAACCCGGAAGGTGATCGCGCCCTGGTGCTGGCTGCCCTGGCTTCGGTCGATGCGGTCTGCGTGTTCGCTGAAAAGCGTGCCACCCGATTTCTGGAAAAGGTTCAGCCTGACATTTATGTCAAAGGGGGCGATTACACGCTCGAGACTCTGGATGCCGACGAACGCCAGGCGGTTCTCTCACATGGGGGAAGCATCGTCTTCATTCCTTTTTTGGAAGGGCGCTCGACCACCCAAATCATCCACCGCATGGGTTAGAGAGAATGCGACGAGCCTTGATTCTGGGTGCCTGCTTCGTGTCCCTCTTGTGCCGGGCAGAAGAGGCATCCCAACATTGGCCGCAGTGGCGAGGCCCCATGGCCAACGGTACGGCACCTCATGCCAACCCTCCCTCGACATGGTCCGAAACCGAGCATGTGCAATGGAAAGCCTCCCTTCCAGGGAAGGGGCACAGCAGTCCCATCGTCTGGGGAGATCAGGTGTTGGTTTCCATGGCCATTCCAACAGGCCCCAAAAAGGCTCCTGTCTACAACCAGGCTGAGGGAGCTCACGACAACTTGCCTGTCGATCAGGACCATGCCTTCGTCTTGGCCAGCTACAATCGACAGACCGGAAAACTGGCGTGGAAAACCACCCTGGCCACCGCTTTTCCTCATGAAGGAGGCCACGACACCGGGAGTTTGGCCTCTGCTTCACCTCTCACGGATGGAGAGCATGTGATCGCTTTTTTTGGCTCGCAGGGTCTCTACGGCATGGATCTTCAAGGCAAGGTGCTTTGGTCGCGAGACCTTGGGCGCATGGATACCCGACATGCGCATGGTGAGGGGGCCTCGCCGGCTCTGCATGGTTCTCATTTGATCGTCAACTGGGATCATGAAGGCGCCTCCATGCTCCATGCCTTGGACAAGGCGACGGGTCAAACCCTCTGGTCTCGTCCGAGGGATGAGGCGACTTCCTGGTCGACTCCACTGATCGTTGAGCACCAGGGTGTCAGGCAGGTCATCGTCAGTGCCACAGGTCGCATACGCTCCTACGACCTATCGACAGGCAAAGAGCTTTGGCAATGTGGTGGGCTTTCCCGCAACGTGGTAGCCAGCCCGGTGGCTGGGCATGGTTTAGTGGTGGCGGCCAATAGCTATGACTGGCAGGCCATGCTGGCAATCCGTCTGGAGGGCGCCCAAGGAGATGTGACGGATAGCGATCAGGTGGCATGGTCTCTCAATCGTCTGACGCCTTATGTCCCCAGTCCCTTGTTGCTTGGTAAGCGTCTCTACTTCCTGCGACATCTGCAGGGGATCCTTTCCTGCGTGGATCTTGAAACCGGTGAGGCTTCCCATGGGCCGTGGAGACTTCCTGTGGTTCGCATGGTCTTTGCTTCTCCGGTAGCCGCGTCGGGAAGAATCTACATCACCAGTCGTGAGGGGATCACCTTGGTCTTTGATCATTCGCAGGAAGAGGACATGCGATTGATTGCGGTCAATCGTCTGGACGATACCTTCAGTGCCTCACCTGCTTTGGTGGGTGAGCAACTCATCCTTCGAGGGGAGCGCTTTCTTTATTCCCTCAAGGCAGCTTCAGAGCCCTGAGCCCCTTTTCCGAGGGCAAGGGCCATCGCAACCCTCAGGCAGAGGGCTCCACTTTGCGGTTGAAGGCAACAGCCTCCTTGTAAGCGATTCCCGAACCCCCGAACAGATCCAGCGCGGAGCCGATGGTCAGGTCGACCTTGCCGCCACTCTCCTGATGTACGGTTTGAAGGTCCTCCATCGATCGGGCACCTCCGGCATACGTGGTAGGAATGGGACTCCAATCTGCCAAGTGCCTTACCAACGGCAAGTCGATCCCACCGCAGAGACCTTCCACATCCACTGCATGAATGAGGAATTCATCACAGTATTGAGCAAGGTCCTTCATGACTCCCGGCCCGAGCATGAGGTCGGTGAAGGTCTGCCAGCGATTGGTCACCACGTAATAAGCCCCATCGCGCTTGCGACAACTCAGATCCAATACCAGGCGATCAGCCCCTACGGTTTCGGTGAGGGAGTCCAATCGATCCCTTCTCAAAACGGCTCCTTCAAAAATCCAGGAGGTCACAATCACGTGGCTGGCACCTACCTCGAGATAGCTCCAGGCATTGTCGGCGTGAATCCCACCTCCAACCTGAAGGCCCTGTGGGTAGGCCTGCAAAGCTTCGCGGGCAGCCGCCTCGTTTCCCGGACCCAGTTGGATGACATGGCCGCCCTTGAGCCCATCTTTGCGATACAGTTCTGCATACCACCCGCTGGATCGCTCTGAAACGAAGTTTGTCTCAGGATCTGGGCCATCGTCCTTGAGGCTTCCTCCCACGATCTGTTTGACTTTGCCGTGGTGCAGGTCGATGCAGGGTCTAAACATGAGTTGGAGGGGCTGTTAGGATTCGGTAAGCCCGATGGTACCGCTGAGATCGGAGCATGCCTGCCTCATCGAGATAGCGGTATCGGCAAAGATCCATATGATCTTCAAGGTCGGCCAGTTTGACTTGTTTGGCCAGATCATTCTCAGCGGCTCGAGCAATCAGATGTTCGTAAGGCTCTTCCGGCCTTCGGGTCAACGCATCCACCGCATCGACCACGGTTTGGGAAAAACCCTCATCCAGGAGATTCTGCAGCGTGACGGGGCTATCTTCGACGACATCGTGCAAGATGGCGATGAGTTGAAGAGTCGGGTCGCGAAACTTCGCCAGCAATCGCAGTGGGTGAAGGATGTAGGCTGCTCCCTGGCGATCGGTTTGTCCTTGATGAGCCTCAAGGGCGATGCCAAGTGCTTTTTCAAGCAGGGTTGGATGGCTTTCACCGGCCATGTCCATGGTGATGCATGGCCTGTTGGATGGCTTCCCATTGATCCCCGAATTCGGATTGAAGCATGGACAGGGCATCCTCCTTGATGGGAAAGAATTTGGCCGAGCCCGAAGCAATGCAGGTGTCCTCCACGCTCAATTCCGCGCTTGCCAGAAAGAGTTTTCCACGACGGTTTTCATCCAGGCGCCCCAGGCAATGGACGGTTTGTCCCGGGCTGAGAAGGCGGTGAAAGCGAATGTTCATGTCGACCGAATAGGCGAAGGTGCCTCCCAGAATGCCACAGGCCCATGCCATCATTTCATCGAGGACAGTCGTGATGACACCCCCGTGAATGGCATGACTGAATCCGGCATGTCGAACTTCAGGAACCCATTGAGCATGGATGGCTTTACCATCGGTTTTCATGCGAAGGGCCACGCCTGCGGGATTCCCATGTCCGCAGCCGAAGCACGCCTTTGTCTGTGGTAACCATTCCATGGCGTCCATCATGTCAGTCGGTGTCCTCCCATTCAATGCCCTTGGGTGGAATCTTCTTCCGTGGTGGGGATTGCTTTTTGCTGAAGGATCCACCGGGTCAATGCCTTGGCCATCTGTCCGATGACTTTTCCGTCTCCGGTATGAGCTGCAAGGGATAGAATGAATTTTACATTCAGCGCCTCATCTTCGACATATGCCACATCCAGAACATAGTTGCTGATCAATCCTGCCTTGTGGAAATAGCGTGCATTGGGCAGAAAGGTCTCTATGCCATCGGTCCAGGCATACGGGCCTGCCGACTTGTTCTCCAGGCCGACCAGCCCGTCTTCTCCGTGGCGAATCCAAGCCAGTTGTTGATCTGTGAGTTGATACTTTTCTTCGGGAGGGAGGACTTCAGCAAAAAAAATGCGGCGCAGGCATTCAGCCAGCTCGCGCGTGGAGGTGGCATTGCCCGTGGTGTCACTCAAGATGGTGGCACCGCGCTGCTTGGCATAGGAAAGGCCCGTCCAGGTGTGGGTGACCTCCCGGCGCTTCCCATCGGGTTCCACAATCCGGATCCGTTGTGGTTCCGTATTTTCGTAAACGACGGGTCGATGAACGACATAGTCACGCATCAAGGCAGAATGAGGAAAACCTTTCTCTGGAATCAGAAATTGGGTGTTGATGCGATCGATGCCTACAAACCGCAGTAGAAGCGTGTAATCCTCATTGGAAGAGCGACGAAATACCTCACTGATCATTTCCCTGGGGGTGCGGGCTGCATCGACTTGCCAGCGATCACCCACCTGGCGTTCAAAAATCAAGGCACTGTCACTTGAGACGCTCAATTGGTTGAGGTATTCCAAAGCGGCGACTGCCGTGTAGATCTTGATGGTGCTGGCTGGCCAGAAATCGATGGCATGTTCACTGTCGCGGTAATGATACCACCTGAAGCTTGGAGAGCTCTCCTCGCCATCCACCACCACTAGCGAAGCCCACTTGCGCACCGAGGGTGCGATGGGTTCCAGGATGGCGTCGAGGGTCGCAGCGTCTCCAGAAGGATGCATGATCAAGAGATAGAGTGAGCCAACAAGATACCATGGGTATGAGGTAGCCTGCGGCATCTTTATTGCGGACCTACTAGGAAGTTTGTTTGTTTTCAATGCCAGGGTCATCGATCGATTCTCGCCTTTGTGCGAAATGATGGTGAAAGGCCTTGAGGGTATCGGGATGCTGTTCAAAAAAATCGGTCAACGAAGTGAGCATGTCCATGGTTTTACTGCTGAGATGGTGCTCGATACCTTCGATATCGGATTGTTGAGTGGCTGCATCAATGCCAAAGAGGGAAAAAAAGCGCGAAAGCATTTCATGGCGCTTTTGTATGGCAAGAGCGATGGTGCGACCTTCTTCCGTCAGCACCAGACCACGGTATTTCTGATAATTGAGGTAACCCAGGTCATCGAGTTTTTGCACCATGTTGGTGACCGAGGCTTGCTTGACATCCAGAGAAGATGCGATGTCCACCACCCGAGCATATCCCTTCTCCTCGATCAACTCGTGGATCCGCTCCAAATAATCTTCGGCGGTTTGACTGGGTTTGGGTGGCATAGGCTCTTCAGAGGGTTTACTATCGGCTCTCCGCAGATGCAAGCCATTGAGCCATGATCAAACTCATTCTTCTGGATATTGATGGAACCATGATTCACGCCAAGGGGGCAGGGGGGCTAGCGTTCGGCCGCGCGTTCGGAAGCATGTTCAACTTGCCTGATGGCGCGAAGGGGCTGCGATTCGCTGGGCGTACCGATCTTTCGCTGCTGCACGAATTCATGGGAATGCACGGCATTCTTTCATCGCGCGCGCTTGAAAGGGATTTCTTTGCTCTCTATGCGCACTGGTTGGCTGAAATGCTTCCTCAATTTGAAGGAAACGTTTTCCCCGGAGTGCGAGATTTGATGGCCTCCTGCCGTGATCATCCAGAGGGGCCTGAGCTGGGCCTGCTCACGGGGAACACTCGTCTTGGGGCAGAAATCAAACTGCGTCACTTTGATCTGTGGGAAGACTTTTTAATCGGCGCCTATGGAGATGAAGATCCATCGCGGCCGGTTCTGGCTGGGCTGGCCGCTCGCCGTGGTCAGGAACACCTGCGCACCCCACTCCAGCCTGATGAAATTCTGGTCATCGGGGACACTCCCAGTGATGTGGCATGTGCTCAAAGTATCGGGGCGACTTCCCTGGCTGTGGCGACTGGCGGCTTTTCCATCGAGGCTCTCGAACAAAGTGGCGCCACCCGAGTGGTGGATTCCCTGGAAGGCCTTGGCCTGGAAACACTGCTTTCGCTCTGAGCACTCTGTAAAAGACTTCAGGAGGCAGGCATCAACCAATCCGGAAGAAAGAGGACCAATTCCGGAAACAGGATGACCAGCAGCAACATGATTGCATTGGCAGCGAGAAAGGGCAGCGCACCCCGAAAGATCGTGCCAATGGATTGACCAGAAATCGCAGCACAGACATTCAGGCAGGTGCCAACCGGAGGGGTGCAGGCGCCGACGGCCAGCGCTCCTACAAATACGACCCCAAACCATACGGGAGAAATTCCTGCCTGAGCTACCACCGGCATGAAAATGGGCGTGAGCAACAGAATGCCCGGGCTCACGTCGATGACCGTACCCATGATCAGAACCAGGGCGACGATGATCAGAAGCAGCATGAAGGGCGAAAGATTCAAGGCCATCAGTCCCTCAGCCAATGCCTGTGGTGTGCGTTCCAGAGCCAGCATCCAAACGAAGACTTGGGAAAAGGCAATGATCATCATGATCTGCGCGCTGAGACGGGCGGATTGAATGAGTGCGTCCAGGCATTTTTTCCAGGTCAACTCCCGGTGGACCAGGCCGCCGATGGCAACGGCGTACAGTGCCCCGATGGCAGCGGACTCGGTGGCGGTGGCAATACCAAAAACGATGGAACCCACCAGGAGTATCGGCATGAGCAATACATGCATGGAACGCATCAAGAGAACACCCGATGCGCTCCAACTGGGTGGGTGCTCCTCTCGGGGATAGTGGTTGCGTGAGGCCATCCATGCAACGGCCGCGAGTTGAAGCACTCCAACGATGAGTCCGGGAAGAATCCCTCCCAGAAAAAGGCGCCCGATGCTAACCTGGCCTGCAATGGCAAAGATGACCATGGGGATGCTGGGAGGCAGGACCATACCCATCGTGGAGGAGGCCACCGTGATACCTGAAGCATGATGGAGAGGGTATCCTCGCTTTTTCATTTCGGGAATCAGCACGGAGCCAATCGATGCAGTGTCCGAGGTGGAGGAACCTGAGATGCCTCCAAAGAGCATGCTGCTGATGACATTGACCATGCCAAGACCGCCCGGGAGTCGACCGACCAGCAGCAGGCATAAATCCACTAGGCGACGGGTGATGCCCGTCGAGTTCATGATTTGCCCCATGAACATGAACAAGGGGAGTGCAATCAAGGCATAGGAATGCAGTCCGGCAAACACCCGTTGGGGCAGAACGGGGAGCAGTTCAGGGTGCGCCGTGAGAAAATAGGCCAGGGAGGCCATCCCGAGGGCATAGGCAATGGGAAAACCGAGCGCCAGCAGCAGAACCCAGGTGATGGCCATGATCGTCATGTCCCTACCTCCCGAGAGCTCGTCTCAGAATCCTGCCTCTCCTGAGGCACATCCTCGTTTTGGAAAGCATGGATTCCATGAAGGAGGCAGATCAAAGCGCCCAAGGCGCCCATGAGAGGGATGCTGATTTGTGCGATCCATCGGGGCAGTTCGGTGCTGGGCATGATGAATTGCCCAGTGGTGGCGATCCACCCAAGGCTGAGACCCGCAATGGCCAGGTGAAACAAGGCCATTGCTCCATGATGCAGCAGCGTCATTCGGCGCTGGTTTTGAGTCGACAGTCGATCGATCAGGATGCTCACCGAAAGATGTTCCCTGTGGCCCAGGCCAACGGTGGCACCCAAGGCGCTGGTGTAAACAAACAGCAGCACGATGGATTCATTGGCGCCTTGAATAGAAATGCCAAACCCGTAGCGCAGCATCACCTGTAACAAAACCACCAGCCAGATGGCCAAGAGCATCCCGGCAAGAAGGCCTTCCAGTGGCTTGAGCAGTCGATTCAGCCAGGGGGATGTTGACGTTTGGCTTTTCATGGCTTGGAGGATCCTGGCTCTGAGGAGATCGGATGCTCACCTCTGGCAACTTGTTGGGCTTGATGAATGTCTTCCCAGCTGAAAGTGCCTTGAGCGACAAAATGCTCATAAACGGGCCCCACCGCTTCCCGAAACGGTTGGAGCTGGGATTCGTTCAAAATGTTGACCTCCAGGTGATCGGCCAGACGATCGAGGTATTGCTGTTCCATGTCCCGATTGAGTTGATCACTCAGAGCCATCGACTCACGCGCCGCCTGATCGAAGATTTCCCTCAGATCCTCTGGCAGGGATTCATACCAGCCAAGGTGGACCATGAACGGGTCGGGTCCGGTGGAGTAGTGGGTGACGGTGACATACTTGGAGACTTCATGAATGTGATAATCCCAAATATTCGAGGGGGGATTGTCCTGCCCATCTACCACACCTGTCTTGAGAGCCTGATAGATCTCAATGGCAGGGATTTCCTGCGGGTTGGCTCCAAAGGCTTCGGCTGTCTTGACATACATGGCCTGAGGTGGGACCCGCATGTTCATGCCCTTGAGATCATCGGGATGGGTGATGGGATGTTGGCTATTGGTGTGGGCGCGAAAGCCCTGGGAAATGCCAGTGGCCGGAATGTGAAAGCCCCGTTCCTTTGCCTTCTGGTTCAGTGCCGCTGTAAAGGGACTCTGGATCAGGGCGATGGCCTCATCCCAATTCGCGACCAGAAACGGAAGGGTGAACAGTTGAAATTGAGGATTGGCATCCCGATAGAAGGCCCCGCGAGTCCCTTGCAGTACCCCCATGGTAACGTAGTCCATCAATTCCCTTTCGGTGCCCAGAACCCCTCCAAAATACAATTCGACCTGAAGACGTCCCTGGGACCGCTCCTCCACGATCTTCTTGAAATGACGCATGGACTCGCTTCGCAGGGCTGCTTCCGGCTGACTGTGGGCATAGCGGAAGAGGTGGGTTTCCGATGAGCGCGAACAGGAGGTGACGCCCACCCATAGCATGAGCCAACCGAGAAACAGGCCATGTGGGGCGAAGATTTTCATCGGTTGGCTTGGATGGTGATGGATTCGTAATCAGCCAAAGACCTTCTTGAAGGTTTCGATCGATCGGCGAAAGCCTCCCTCAAAACTTCCCTTTTCGTCACAGTGGACGCTTTCAAAGGAGACCACCCCCTCATAGCCATCCTTGCGGATGGCATCGGCCAAGGGCTCAAAACTTTCCCCCAGTTGTCCCTGGCCCATGGGACAGAAGGTCACAGTCGCCTTGTTCATTTCCACAATAGCATCCTTGATGTGGAGGTGGCCCATGGCACCACCTTTGAGTGCTTCCCAGCCATCCGGGAAGGCAGGCTCATTGGCGTAAAGGCAGTTGCCAGGATCCCACAGAATGCTCAGATGCTGACTGGCCATTTCACGAACCAGCTTGGCTCCCATCCACGCTGATGGAATCATCGCGTTGTTGCCTGTCTCCAACACCAGCTGGACCCCTTCCCTGGCTGCCAGTTCGACGGGCGGGCGCAACAGTTCCAGCAGTTTTTCCCAGGCACCTGTGGAAACCACCCACTCTTCAGCACCCCCTTTACCAAAGACGATCATTTCGCGACGAAAGCTCATGATGCGTACCCTGGGGCAGCTCAGGTCCTGCGCCATGCCGATGCATCGCTTGAGTCCCTCCATGTGTTTCTGATAGTCCGAGTCGCCCACCGCAGTCTGGTGCACGCCCATGCCCACAAAGTTATGACGAGAGATGCAGGCCACTTTCATCTGGCGAGCCTCCAACAAACCTTTGGCACGTTGGATTTCGCCGGCATCCAAATCGCCTACCTCCTTGTCCCATAAATACTGTAGCTCGGCGTATTCGAGTTCGAACTCGGCCATGACGTTCAAGGCGTGTTCGAAATCACGGCTGATGCCGTCGGTAATCACCCCACATTTCATTTTCTTGGATTCCTTTCTACCATTTGACTTGGGCGCCCGCGATCTGTTCGATGACTTTGGTGACACACCAGTTGTCCTCTTCTGGAAAGGAAGAGATCCCCGCCTGAAAGAGCTGTTGAGCTGCGGCGGTGGTGAACATCGGTACCCCGGATTGTCGTGCCAAATTCATGGTGATGCCGAGATCCTTGTACATGGTGCCAATCTGACTTCCCGTATCCTTAAACTGGCGCTCCATGATCAGTTTGGCGCAATTCTTGAAAAGGGGGCTACTGACCCCACTGGCGCTGAACACCTCGTAGAGCACTTTGCCCTCAATGCCTGCCTTGGCGCCCAGCACCAGAGATTCGAAGATCGCTGCAAAGGTGCTGCCAATGAGGGCTTGCAGGGAAGCTTTTACCGTCTGCCCCATGCCAACCTTTTCCCCGACATGAAAAATATTTCCACCCACTGCCTGCATGCGTGGGAGATTGGCTTCCCAGACCGATCGCGGACCTGCCGCCATCATCGCCAACGTACCAGATTCAGCTCCATTCTGTCCTCCGCTGACCGGTGAATCGATCATTTGAAGCCTCGCTTCCTGAACCCGCTTGCCAAGCGCTTCGGCCTCGGATGGTTCAATCGTCGCGGTCAGCAAGACCGTGGAGCCTTGCTTCATCGAGCCCACCAAACCTTGCTGTCCAAAAAGCACTCGCTCGGCCTGCTGACCGGTCATGACCATGATGAAAACGGCCTCAGCATCGGTCCCTACTTCGGCGGGTGAAAGACCTCGTCGTCCGCCGGCCTGCTCCAGCAGCTCCAGTCGTTCTTCCCTCAAGTCAAACCCGATGACGTCGAATTCTGCCCCTATCAGGTTCCGTGCCATGCACAGGCCCATGTCTCCCAGTCCGATAAAACCAATGGTTTCTTTTGTCATTTGTTGAATATCCCTTTTTGCCACCTGCTGAGAAAGCAGGGCCTCTCACGGCGATTTTCTGGTGTGAAGCAAGAGGCTAAACCCAAGCTCATGAGACAATCAAGGGTGGAAGGCCATGAGTCGTTGGTGGTGGGCCTTCCGAGAAACGCTTCAACGACCTTTGCGGTCGACCGAATGAATTTCCCTCAGGTCCGACACACCGATGAGGTGAGCAGCTGCAGGTTCGTGCGTTGTTTGTTGAGGTGTTTCCAAATCTCGGAAAACGGCCCAGGCAGCTTTTTTTCGGCCATAGGGATGACTTTTCTCGGGCAGGGACCTCAACCCAAGCATCAAACCTCCTTCCTGGGGATGATCGACCCATCGATGGAGGTGGAATGCCTCCACCGCTTTGAGCGACTCCATCTTGTGCCAGGTGTAAAGCAGGGCTGCTGACTGAATCGCCTGCGCCTGAGCCGAAGAGGCAGGCGCGTGGAAGCCCTGTTCGGAGAGAATCAGTCCTCGCATGCGCTTCTGCTCATACTTCATGGAGGGTTGCTCCATGAACCGGATCAGCACTTCCAGGTTTTTCATGGTAATCAATGGGGTATCGGGCTCAAAGGTAGGTTGGTCATCCAGCCACATTCTGGGCTCAAACAGATTTTGAGGATAAGGGTGGTAGGCCACTCCCCAGTCAAAGTCGCCTTCTACCCTGCTGGCCGTGGAAAGCCATTCCAGAATGTCTTTGGGTGCGTAGGTTTTCCAGGTGGGATCCAGTTCTTTGGTCCAATGATGTGTGAGTGAGACAAAGACCCTTGCATGGGGGTTGTAGCGGCGTGCCATGGTGTGAACCAGGCGCATCGAACGCAGGTAATGGTCGAGGTAGAGCCCCATCGGCTGCTGGCCCATGTTGGTCCAGACCCATCCATAATCAATTTCGTTGTGAAGGATCCAGTTGGAGATCCGGCCAAAGGGGTCTCCCGGCTGAGCGTAGCGACGTGTCAGCCAATCGATGGCGGCGCCATAGGCTGCGATGCCTTCGCGGTCCGTGAGGTTGGGCATGGCATAGTGGCCTGCTCTCTCTGCCTCCGGGTGCCGCATGGCATCTCCTGTTTCGCTCTTATCCCATGCGATCAGGAGAATGGCCGAGACGACCATCTGATGTTGTGTCGCGAAGCGAATCAATCGGTCGAGTCGTTCGCTTTGGGCGGGCGAAACAGCCCAGGTTTGCTGGCCATGAGTAAACGAGGGCCACCCGTTGCGAGGCTGTGAGTTGATCAATTGATTGAGCAAAATATTGACGGTGATATGCCCCACGCCCAATTCCACCAGTTCCTCGAGAATCTCGTTGCTCCATACGCCTCCCATGCCCTTGCGGGTTTGAGACGTAATGGGTTCCATCGTATTTGTTCTGGGTGCCTGCTTGGGTTCCACGTAGTGTGGATGGGTGAGCAGATTCCACGTGCCTTCCTGATAGGTGGCGATGGCCCAGCGCGAGAGCAGTCTAAGCTCGGGATCGGAGCCTACAGGCAAGGTTTGCTTCCAGCTTCCATCGGCATACAGATGGAGTTTGCCCTGTCTCAAAGGTTCGACCGGCTGCGAAGGATTCCAGTGAAAGGGGATTTCCACCCAGTAGGGAGCAGCCACGTCTTTTGAGGCACTCATGCCTTCAAGCCGGATACCACCGGAAACGTGCCGCACGGAGGTGAGCTGCCATGGCTTTGGCGTCTGATAGAATACATCGATCAAGTTCGAAGTTTCTTCCTTTTTCCTGCGAAGACTCTGGGCTTCCTTGCGGTTAGCAATTTCTGCACGGCTGGCCTCTCGCAGGACGAGTTTGCGAATTTGCCAGCGTACCCCTTCCTGACGGCCCGGATCCAGCCGCAACAGGTGGTGCCGGGTAGGATCCCAGCGCTGATCGGATTCAAAGGGCAGGTCAACGGCAACGGGCATCCAGGCTTCCGCCTTGATGAGAGGCCCCATGCTCATGGACTGAGAGGCCGTGATGGGTGGCCCAAAGAAAATCTCCAGATCATCCAGCCCTTGGGGACAAAAAGTTTCAAAACTCAATATGACTAGTTGCCCTCCCTCCGTCGCTTCCGGCAAGGGCTTGAGGGTCACATAGGGATCGGAGCCGGTGCTGCGCAGGGACCAGGCATTTTCGGATGCCTCCAGTATTTCCAGGTGATGCAGGGTTGTCAGATCCAAGCTCAGTGGGATCATTGAGGATTCCAGAGAAAGGGGTGCATCTGCTCCCCATAGAGGGACAATGGAGAAGGTCGCGATCAGTGGGATAGGTAGCCAGTTCCAACCTTTGGACCCTCCGAATGCCATGCGCGGGAAACGCCTCAAAGGTGGATGAAAATACGGTTGGCTTCTTCGAGTGTTTCCTTGGATCCGATGTCATACCAAAGCCCGGGCAGGGTCCAGGTATGGACCGGGGTGCGAGGGTAGAGCCACTGAATCATGCGTCCTGGCTGGTCGGCATTGTTTCCGTCTTTCACGTATTGAGTGATTTGAGAAAGAAATGCCTTGGGGTAGAAGTAAAGGGCAATCCCTATGACCGTGGTGGTGGGGTTCTGGGGTTTTTCCTCAAAGGAGGTGATTTGCCCTTCGATATTCATGTGGACCTCGCTGTATTTCTTGGTGTGTTCCAGTCGTCCCACATCATGAACGCCCAGCACCGGCGTTTTCTTTTCCAGGCAAAAGCCGCCAAAATCTTGGATATCCTGGCTGAAGAGATTGTCTCCCGCGACGACCATGATGTCTTCGTCAATGGATTGCTTTTCGATGGCAAAGACCAGGTCACCGATGGCACCCAGCCGGTTGCTTGCATCGGTCGATCCATCGTTGATCACCTCGATGGGCAGCGCAGGGTCGATGCTTTGTTGGTGCTGGGCCCATGCATGAAAATGATCGTAAAATCGATGGTTGGAAATAATCGTCACGCTGGACAGATCCGGGGTCTGGCGCAGGTGCTGCAACACGTGCGCGAGAATCGGTTTGCCTGCGACCTCCAGAAGGGGTTTGGGTTGTGTCAGCGTCAGTGGATACAGCCGGGTGGCGTATCCGGCAGCCAGAATGATGAGTTTCATAGGGTGGAGAGGTCGTGGGTGTTCATGGGCATGATCTCGGGCACTAGGCGTCGGACCAATCCCTGGGTGGCCTGGAGGATTTCTGCCGAGGTACTCATCTTCAGAGCTTTGGCAGCAAAATCGCGTGCTTCCTCGAGTTTCAGTCTGCGGATGAGGTATTTGACCCGAGGTACCAGTGGAGGTGCCACACTGAGTTCATCCACTCCCAACCCGAGCAACAAGGGTACTATCACGGGTTCTCCAGCCATTTCGCCGCACACACCCACCTGGGTGCCGGCTGCGTGAGCCCTTTGGGTCACCTGACTAATCAAACGAATGATGGCTGGATGGGTGGGTTGATACAGACCCGCAATCAAATCGTTGGTACGGTCTACCGCCATGGCATATTGAATGAGATCGTTGGTGCCGATACTCACAAAATCTACTTTTGCTGCCAACTCATCAATGATCATCGCGGCTGCAGGGGTTTCGATCATCACCCCGACTTGGATGTCGTCATCGTAAGGGGTCCTTTCTGCCTTGAGCTGTGCCTTGCATGTTTCAAGGTGGCGAAGACTTCCCTCCAGCTCTTCCAGACTGGTAACCATGGGAAACATCACCCGAAGCTGGCCGTGATGACTGGCACGCAGGATGGCCCGTAACTGGGTCTGAAAGATGTCCTCTCGAGCCAGACTGATGCGAATGGCACGAAAACCAAGCGCTGGGTTGGACTCTTCTCCGGAATGCACCAGATGGCTGAGTTTGTCGGCACCCAGATCGAGTGTGCGAATGGTAACCGGCCGCCGTGGTAGTGTCTCGACGACTGATTGGTAGGCTTGGGTCTGGGTGGCTTCATCCGCCCACTGGGTTTGATTGAGAAAAAGGTATTCGGAGCGAAAGAGCCCCACTCCGTCGGCACCTTGCTTGAGGATAGCAGCGGCATCCTTGGGTTGATCCAGATTTGCCTCCAGTGCCACCGGGTGATCATCCAGGGTGATGGCGGGCAGATCTCGCATCTTGGCCAGGCGCGCCTCCTGATCTTCGTGCATCCGAATGAATTGACCGTATTCAAAGAGGATCTGATCGGAAGGGTTCTGAACGACCATGCCATTGTAGCCGTCTAGAAGAACAAAATCATCTTCGCGCAATTGCTGGCTGATATTGTGTAAGCCCACGACGGCCGGGATCTGGAGTGCGCGGGCAAGGATGGCCGTGTGGGAGGTTTGGCTTCCGACATCGGTGGCAAAGCCCAGCACCATGTTGCGATCCAGCATGGCCGTCATGCTAGGTGTCAGATCATGTCCAACGACGATGCTCGGCACCTTCAGCTGATAAAGTCGCGTGTCATCCTGCTGACCCATCAACTGGGTCAGGACGCGCTGGGACACATCCCTCAGATCCACTGCTCTTTCGCGAAGGTAGTCATCCTCCATGGCTTCGAAGGCATGGGCGTACTTTTCAGAGATACTCCAGTAAGCATGCTCCACATTGCAGCCGTTATCTCGTACCATCTGATGGGTCTCCTGGAGCAGGGCCGCATCCTCCAGCACCATCAGATGCGCTTCAAAAATATCCGCATGCTGACTACCGACCTTTTCCTTCAGGCTTTGATGCATGGCCTTTAACTCTTTTCGCGTCTGAACGATGGCCGATTCAAAGCGGGAGAGCTCTGCCTCAAGTTGATCTTTGCTCACACGGTGCTTTGGCACGTGCAGGTGTTTTTTGTCCAGGAGGTGTACACGGCCACGACAGACACCTCCGGATGCGGCGATGCCTTGGCGCTTGAGTTGACTTTCCTGACTCATTGACGTTGCTAAGCCTAGACAAGAGCGCAATGAGTTGAAAATCAAATAGTGGACGGAGCCTCGCATCAGGGAACTGCAAATGGGTGTTGAGCCCATGCAGTGGCTCCACTTAAAATGGGAACATGCTTTGGGTTCATGTGATGATTCATGTCAACGAGGCCGATGTGGACGCCTTCCGCCAAGCCTCTCTGGAAAATGCACGTCAGAGTCGAGAAGAACTTGGCATCGCCCAGTTTGACCTTGTTCAGCAGCGCGATGACCCCACTCGATTTGTCCTCATCGAAGTTTACCGTGATGCCGAAGCCCCCCTACGTCACAAGGAGACTGCACACTATCAGAAATGGAGGGACTCAGTGGCTCCGATGATGGCGTCCCCTCGAACCAGTATCTCCTACCAGCTCTGCTGATGTGATGGACCGTTCAGCTGTCTCGGCTTTTACCTTCTCTACTGCAGCCTCGGTCCGGTTTGGATGGGGTTCCCTTGCAGAGCTCGGTCAGCGAGTAAGTTCCCATGGGGATCGGGTCCTGGTGGTGTGCGGCCGGCGTGTCCAGCGGGTTCAACCCTGTCTCGACCTTCTGGATCAGTTCGGCAAGAAGGCCACGCTCTTTGAATTGGCTTCCGAACCCAAGGTGGAAGACATCGAGCGGGGGATTCTTCAGGTGCGGGAGGGTTTTGATTGGGTGCTCGGCTTCGGGGGCGGAAGCGTCCTTGATGCCGCCAAGGCCCTGGCAATCATGGCGCCCCAGCCAGGTTCGCTCATGGATTATCTAGAAGTGATCGGCCGCGCTCAGCCGTTTCCTCTCCCTGGCCTTCCAGTGGTTGCGGTGCCCACCACAGCTGGAACGGGATCGGAAGTCACTCGCAACGCGGTTATTGCCTCGCCCGACCATCGGTTGAAAGTAAGCCTCAGACACAATTCCATGTTCCCAACCTTGGCTCTGGTGGATCCATCGCTTGCCTGCTCGCTGCCGGCCCCGCTCACCGCTGCTACCGGTCTGGATGCCTTGACGCAGCTCATTGAGGCCTTTGTCTCGCGGCGTGCCAACCCGCTTACCGATGCCTGCTGCCGCCAAGGCATTCCCAGAGCCCTGCGATCTCTCGAAAAGGCAGTTCATGCCCCTGAGGATCCATCCGCCCGCACCGACATGGCACTGGCAAGCCTCTACAGTGGCATGGCTCTCGCCAATGCCGGCCTGGGGGCGGTGCATGGAATCGCTGGGCCTCTGGGCGGCATGCATCCTTCAGCTCCCCATGGCGCTCTATGTGCGGTGTTACTTCCCCATTCTCTGAAACGACTCCATGCAGCCGTGCGGAATCTCCAGCCCACGCCAACCTGCCTGTTCAAGTTGGAGGCCCTAGCTGAAATGATCCTTGGTGACCCAAAAGCGTCGATTACCGAGGCACTTTCTTGGCTTCATGCATGGGTCGCGTCGTTTGCCCTGCCCTCACTGCGTCACTACGGCTTCTCCCAGCAAGAAGGCCCTCTGCTAGCGGAAAAAGCCCTGGCCTCCAGCAGCATGAAGGGCCATCCGGTGGACATGACCCCGCAGGAAGTGTGCGACCTGGTGCAGCGTGCCTACTAAGAGGGGCTGCCTGTCAGAAAGGAAGTTTGGGTGGCTCGATACGACATAGACAGGTATGCAAAGGGTAGGTTAGGCTTCTCCCATGCACGGCCATGATCTATCGGCATACCATCACATCATAGGGTCGCACTTTGCCTACCCAGACCAAGCAGAGCAATGGTCTCAATACTCGCTTTCCAAGGAACAACTGGACCACTACCGAGAACAGGGTTTTGTCAGCGGCGTTCCTCTGCTGAGTGATGCGCAGGTGGATCTCCTGAGAGAGGAGCTGGACACATTCTTTGAATCCGATCATGCGGGGCGCGAGTGGTGGTATGAGTATCATTCCAACGAGGCCTGTGAGCCCGAGCAGGTTCTTTTTCACGCTCTCGGCAGCTGGCGCCTGCGTCCGGGCTTTCACGATGCCCTTTGGAATCCTGCCTTTACCTTGCCCGCCACCCAACTCCTGGGAGGCGCGGTCCGTTTCTGGCACGACCAACTGTTCTGCAAGCCGGCTCACCATGGTGGTGTGGTGGCCTGGCATCAGGATTATTCTTACTGGACACGCACCTGCCCCATGCAACACCTCACGTGCTGGATCGGGCTGGATGACACCGATGAGAGCAATGGCTGCATGTTCTATGTGCCTGGCAGCCACCAGTGGGACCTCCTTCCCATCACGGGTCTGGCTGGCGACATGGACGCCATTGAGCAAGTCCTCAGCGCGGAACACTGGGAGGCTTTGCAACACCCCGTTCCCGTATGCCTCAAGAAAGGGCATGCTGCTTTTCATCACCCGCTCATGGTGCATGGCTCTCGCGAAAACCGTTCGGACCGACCTCGGCGAGCCCTGGTGCTCAATGCCTTTAAGGACGGTACGCTGAGCGACACGAATGAACCCCTGATGACGGGAGTGACGGCCGTACCCAGAGGGGAGAAGCTGGCCGGTACGTTCTTTCCGCTCCTGCTCGACCCGGCCCGATTACCGGTTTCCTCTTAAGGGCATTGCTGGTGGATCCGACTTCATCGATCCTTGAAACTCGAGCCAGTAAGGTTCATTTTTTCAAGCATCCATGATGACCGAGGATGCCTCACCGACTGATCGCGCGACTGTCGCGGCGCTGCTGGATCTCTCTCACCAACTGGGAGACTCCCGTCGATCTTTGTGCATCCTTGGTGAGGGCAATACTTCGGCTCTGCTGGAAGGGGAGCGACTGGCGGTCAAGGCCAGTGGCTCGATCCTCGGTCAGCTTCAACTGAGAGACCTTACCTGGTGCCACCAGCAGGCTTTGGTGAAGGCGTTGGATCAGGAAACCATCACCGATAAGCAGATGCATGATTTGCTGAAGTCCTCTCAGATATCTTCCGAGGCCAAAAAACCCAGCATCGAAACGGTCTTCCATGCCTGGTTACTGACGCTTCCGGGAGTTGGATTTGTGGGGCACACCCACTGCCTGGCAGCCAACCAAATCCTCTGCTCACCTCGAGGGAAGGACTTCGCGACGCAACGACTCTTTCCCGATGAAGTGGTGGTCTGTGGTCGTTCCTCGGTATGGGTTCCCTACACCGATCCGGGGCTCCCTCTGGCCAAGGCCATTCGCGAGGCTGTGCAACAGCACATGCATGAAGAGAGTGTACCTCCCAAACTGGTGCTCCTGCAAAACCACGGCATCATTGCTTTGGGGGCGACTAGCGAAGCCGTCCTGGCCATCACCTTGATGGCCGAAAAAGCCGCTGCTATTTTTGTGGGTGCTGCTGCTCTGGGTGGGCCTAAGTTCATGCAGCCCGAACACGTTGATCGCATTGCCTCCAGGCCGGATGAACACGAGCGGCAACAGCGTTTGCATCTTGGAGAACACCTTGCAAGCGACAGAAAAACCTTATGAGTGAGCATCATTATCTTGCCTGTGATCTGGGGGCTGAGAGCGGTCGGCTCATGGCGGGTCATCTTTGCGATGGCCGGTTGGGACTGAAGGAAATCCACCGTTTTCCCAATCAGCCCGTGCAGGACTCAGAGAGTCTTCGTTGGGATCTCGAGGCCCTGCAGACGGCCATTCAGGTCGGGCTCAACAAGGCTGCTCAAACGGGGGTGGATTATCAAAGTATCAGCTGTGATTCCTGGGGGGTGGATTACGTGCTCTACGATGCTCAAGGCCAACGTATGCAGCCAGCCTTTCACTACCGTGATCCGCGCACGGCCAGAGGAGTGAAGACCATTCTAAATCGCATGCCCTGGGAAAGCATCTTTGCCGAATCAGGGATTCAATTCATGCCCTTCAATGCCCTGTTTCAATTGGGAGCCGAAGCGCCTGAGCGACTGGCCTCAGCTCGAACTTTGCTGGGAGTCGGGGATGCCTTCAATCATTGGTTGGGGGGAAAACCTGCTCTGGAAGTTTCCATGGCCAGTACCTTTCAGCTTTATCACCCCATGAAACGCGCTTGGTCCGAAGTCCTGGTGACAGCTGCAGGCCTACGAGCCGAACAGCTCCCCGAACTGGTTCCATCGGGGACCATCACGGGCACCCTCAGCCAGGGTCTGATGGAGCGCACGGGTTTGGGAGCCATGAAGGTGGTGGCCACTTGCTCGCATGACACTGGAGCTGCGGTGGCGGCCGTTCCGGTTTTGGTGGATGATTCGGGTTCTTGGGCCTACCTCAGTTCCGGTACCTGGTCCTTGATGGGGGTGGAACGTGCGGTTCCCATCTTAAGCGACGGGTGCCGGGAATTGAATTACACCAACGAGGTGGGTCATGGTCATTCCATCCGCCTCCTCAAAAATCTCAGCGGTATGTGGCTGCTCCAGGAGTGTCGTCGGGCCTGGGAAGCGGAGGGAGAGGCCTATGATTATCAGGCGCTCACTGAGATGGCTCAGAAGGCGGAGCCCTGGGTTTCCTTGATCCAGCCCTCGCATCCGAGATTCCTGGCACCCGGTGGTATGCCCGAGCGAATCGCTGCCTATTGTCAGGAAACCGGGCAGCCAGTGCCCGCCAGCAAGGGGGCCATGGTGCGCTGTCTACTCGAGAGCCTAGCCTTGCTCTACCGTCAATCTCTGCAGGATCTTGAAACCTTGACCGATCAAACCATCCAAACCCTTCATATTGTCGGGGGAGGCAGTCAAAATCAGCTCCTCAACCAGTGGACAGCCGATGCGCTCCAACGCACAGTGGTGGCAGGGCCTGTTGAGGCTACCGCCGTGGGCAACCTAATGATCCAGGCTATTGCTCTGGGACAGGTGAAGGACCTCCATCAGGCTCGAGCGATGGTGGCCCGATCTTTCCCGACCACCACCTACCTGCCTTTGAATTCCTCAACGGGGCATGCGGCATGGGAACGCTTTGCCTCCCTGCCTGCTGATGCTTGAGAGGGGATGCCTCGCATGGCGTATTCAGGCTCTTTTCATGCCGGCTCTGGCTGGAGTCTTTGTTCTCCTGGCGCGCAATCCTTTGTTGTCTTTTCAGCATGCAGCCCTTCGTTCGCGTCTTCGCAAAGACCCTGCCTGAGGCGTCTTGTCAGGTTGCTTGGTGGGGTTCGGGGGTTGAGCTTTCCTGCAATACAAGTGGGGAGCAGTTTAAGCCTCGCTCAGTCGTGTGAGCTCCCTTACAGGGTAATCTTTTTGTTCAGGCCGACTCGCTATGCTGCCACTCAGCCAACATGTTCCTCAACCGTTCGACAGGTAGCCCCACCACATTGGTGAACGAGCCTTTGAGTTCGCTCAGGATGAGTTCGGTGTGTTCCTGAATCGCGTAGCCACCAGCTTTGTCGAGGGGTTGGATCCGCGCCAGGTAGGTGCGAATCACTTCTGCGCTCAAAGATTGAAAGCGTACGTCGGTGCTCTCTGCCTGCAGCAGGCATCGGCGGGTACTCCACTGAATCAGCGCTACCCCGGTAATGACCTGATGGGTTTTGCCCGACAGGGTTTTGAGGTTACGAAATGCCTGAGCCAGGTCGGCGGGTTTGCCAAAGGAGCGCCTGCCCAGGGCCACGACTGTGTCACTGCCGATGACCAGTGCCTTGGGGTGACGCGCTGCCACAGCACGGGCCTTGAGCCAGGCATTGGCCTGTGCCGTTTCTCCGGGGGTTAGCCAGGAGGGGGCGATTTCATCTGCATGGGACACATCGACCTCGAA
>Ga0160423_10000417_pt1 | contig 34522 bp, 30 predicted proteins | sample CRUFie14St8metaG_FD_108191 | JGI IMG/M metagenome (GOLD analysis project Ga0160423, IMG submission 108191) | Marine microbial communities from the Costa Rica Dome - CRUD Field 142mm St8 metaG | ecosystem: Environmental > Aquatic > Marine > Oceanic > Photic zone | place: Costa Rica: the Eastern...
AGCCGATCAGATTCGGGATTGAACAGGGTAAGCACGCGCTGCTTCTGATAGTCCTTCAACACAAAGACCCACGCCGGCCAAATGGAGACGAGGGCTAGTGCTATCATTGAAAAAATATACCGCCACTGAATCCCGGCCATGTAGATGACAGTAAGACCACTGGTGGCAACCAATAGCGACGTCCCGAGATCAGGCTGCTGCAATATTAATCCTGAAGGCACTGCCACCATCGCGAAGGCTACTGCGAGCGAACGCAAATCAGGTGGAAGTGCCTTTTTGGACAACCACCACGCTAGCGCCAAGGGCATGGCAACCTTCATAACCTCCGAGGGCTGAAAGCGAATAAAGCCCAAACTCAGCCAACGCTGTGCGCCTTTAGCACCCACACCAAAGAACGCCACAGCAACGAGCAGGAGCGTGGCTAGTGCAAAAATGTAGGGCGATGCGCCACGCAATGTCTCAACTCTGAATTGAGCCGTGGTCAACAAGACTGCCATGGCCACCACGATGTTGCGTATTTGCGCATTCAGCGTGGCATCGGATTGACCGCTGGCACTGTAAAGGACAAATAACCCACCAACACTGAGCATCAGAAGTGGCACAGCAAGCCAAAGATCAATGTGAAGCAACCGCAATAACCGGACACGAGCACCTAGCTCTCGGGAAGAGACCTCGGCAACTCTTGCAAAATCGTTACTCATCTGGGCTCATCCAGTAGTCAAGCATGGCCCGGGCAACCGGGTATGCAGAACTTCCACCGCCACTGTTCTCAGTTAAAACGGCTATAACAATCTCGGGGTTATCGACGGGGGCGAAGGCAATAAACCAGCCATGGTTGCGCTGATACTCGGATAAGGCCTCTTCATCATAGGTTTCATCTTGGGCAATACCCACAACCTGGGCCGTTCCTGTTTTCCCCGCGACGCTGTAGGTCAAACCCGATCGCATACCGAAGGCTGTACCTCTGACGGACGATACGGTATCGACCATACCTGCAAATACCTCATCCCAATATGCTGTCGCTGCTGAGACATTAAGTAGTGGCTCGGGTTCAACAGGCGTACCGTCCACGGCTGCAACAAACGTGGGCCTGAGGGCGGTACCGCGTGTGGCAAGGGCCATCGTCGCTACCGCTAGCTGCATTGGCGTAGCCAGCATGTAACCCTGGCCAATACCTACAATGAGTGTTTCACCTCCGTACCAGCTACTTCCAATGACCCGACGCTTCCAATCAGAACTCGGCAAAATTCCAGGCTTTTCACTGGGCAAATCGATACCCGTTAGACTGCCAATACCAAATTCATCCAGCGACTCGGCTAGGGCTTCGATCCCGAGGCGATTTGCAAGCTCGTAGAAGAAGACATCACATGACTGCGCTATCGAGTCTCGAAGACTCATTTCGTCGGCATGTCCCGTTCCGCGTATACGAAGGATCCAGTCCCTGTACCGACGAGGATCACCGGGTAGCTGGTAATAACCGGGGTCAGGAATCATGGTGTCGATGGTTATCACGTCGCGATTTAACCCGGCAAGCCCCAACATGGGCTTGATCGTTGAGGCCGGCGGATACTGCCCCTGAATAACGCGATTTAGTAGTGGCGCATCTCGCGAGTCCCGCAGTTCCGCATAATCAGAAAAGCTAATCCCATTCACAAACTTGTTTGGGTCATAACGCGGGCTCGAAACCGCAGATAATACCCCTCCGGTTCTTGGATCCAACGCCACCACGGCACCCCGCATGTCTCCCATTGCAGATGCGGCCACGCGCTGAAGCTCAACATCCAGATGTAAGGTCAGCTCAGCACCGGGCACAGGCTCTATCCGATCAATCACGTCTAACTCGACACCGCGTGCATTGGTCTCCAGACGGCTTACCCCTAGCCCACCTTTGAGTACATCCTCGTAGTAGGCTTCTAGCCCTACCTTTCCTATGTGACTAATGCCACGATAGGCCTCTTTCTCGGACTCATCGACATCATCAATGCCAATACGACCGACGTACCCTAACGCATGTCCCAGCAGATCACCCTCAGGATAATGACGCGTTAATTCAGACAGTACGGATACACCAGAAAGCACGTGCTTGTTGACCGCGATGACGGCTAATTCTTCATCGGTCAGTCGATACTTCAAAGGCACTGGACTCAGGGGACGCCGTCGCTTGCGCGCTTGTGTAAACAGCTCGATATCGGTCTCCGTCAGACTTAACAAGTCGCTGAGAGTAGTCAACACATTACCGAGATCATCCGCGCGCTCAGGCGTAATCGCCAAAGTAAACGACGGCTGATTAATCGCGAGTAGATTACCTGACCGATCTACAATGACACCTCGAGTGGGCGATACGGTTCGCACCGCAATTCGGTTTCGGTCTGACTGCGCTCGGAATTCTTCGTTCTGGATGACCTGGAGAGAAAAGTAGCGGTACAACAGGCCCATCATGACCAGGGCCATTAGCGCCGCGAGGACTGTGACTCTCCCGTGCGTAATCCGGGTTTCACGCGCCCAATCTTGCATTTGGTTAAGCTGGCGTGCCATTAGCGTCTTATCTTGATATCTCGGTCCACTGTGCCATAGGACGGTGCCTCATGCTCGATGATAAGGATGTCCAGCATTAATTGACCAGGCTCGGTACAGCTGTTCCGCCAAAATCACCCGCACCAACGGATGCGGCAGTGTTATACGACCCAAGGACCACCGAGCACTGGCCCTTGCTTTCAGCGACGGATGAAGTCCGTCGGGACCGCCGATCACAAATGCAATCTTTGAGCCATCGGCCTGCCAATTCGCGAGGGTCTCAGCAATGGTCTCGGTCGAGATGACTCTCCCCTCAACGTCCAAAACAACCATCAGCTCTTGGGGCTTTAAACGATGCTCGATAGCAGTTGCCTCCTCAAGCATACGGCTTTCAGCGGTGTCTCTCGTTCGTCTGGACGCGGGCAACTCAACCCATTCGACAGAGGCTTCGCGAGGCAGTCGTTTGACGTAGTCATCGGCACCATCGCTCACCCACTTGGGCATGCGCGTGCCAATTGCCAAAACACGCATGGATTATCCCCAGGGATCTGAGACGGCGTCTGGCTCTAAAGAGTTCTCGGGTTCCCCTGACCACAACCGCTCAAGATCATAAAAGCTTCTAGCGGCGGGCTGCATCACATGAACAACAACGTCGCCAAGATCAACTAATACCCAATCAGCATCATTTTCACCTTCGACGCCGATCGGAGGACACCCAGCCTCTTTGGCTTTGACAACAACATTATCGGCAAGTGACTTCACGTGGCGAGACGAGTTGCCACTTGCGACCACAAGAAAGTCCATCACGGAACTTAGTCCACGGACATCCACTATTTTGGTATCAACTGCTTTTAGATCATCTAGTGCATCGACCACAAGGTCGGTAGTGATTGCATCTATCGGGGTCAAAGAACTGCCTCAGTTTGGCTCAAATTGTCATACAGTTTATGTTGCTTAATATACTCCATAACCGGGTACGGAATCATCTCTGTCTCGCGCGCGCCTGACTTCAGCAACTGCCGTATTTCCGATGATGAGACATTAATTAGAGAACATTCGAGTCGTGAAGCACCTCCCGATGGAAGCGACGAAAGTTGGGCCAAGGGCGTTTCGCGATCATGCCACCAGGCATTTACCTCGGCTGGAATCGCCAAAAATTCTCCAGGTCGATTAGCTACAACAAGATGAGCGTAGTCGGTCAGTGCCTGCCAGCGGGACCATTGATTCAATGTCGGCAGCAAGTCATCACCTATAAGGAAATAGATCGTTGCGTCGCTACCCATCTCTCTACGCAACTCCTGGAGACTATCCACAGTGTAAGACGGCCCGCCCCTGCCGAGCTCGCGCGTGTCGATCTGAAGCTCAGGAAATTCAGTCACCGCAAGATCGAGCATGGCAATTCGATGTTCAGCGCTCACCGAGTGCTGGGTTTTTAACGGTGACTGTGCGGCCGGCATGATGCACATAGCGTCGAGCGCCAGCCTGCGCTTGGCATCGCTCGCAACTCTGAGATGTCCGTAATGAACGGGATTAAAACTCCCACCCATAATGCCGATGTATCGATTAGACGCGGATGTGGCCATTGCCCAGAACAACGTATTTTTGACTAGTGAGCCCTTCCAGACCCACTGGACCACGGGCGTGGATTTTGTCCGTGGAAATCCCAATCTCAGCTCCCAGCCCGTACTCGAACCCATCGGCAAACCGTGTTGAGGCATTTACCATCACAGAGCTGGAATCGACCGCTCGCAGAAATCGCATCGCACTGCTGTGACACTGAGTAACGATGCCATCTGTGTGGCCTGAACCAAACCGCGCAATGTGATCAACAGCTGCATCAAAATCTTTGACCACTTTGATCGACAGGATGGGGGCGAGATACTCGGTGGCCCAATCCTCTTCCGATGCCAGTGCGCAGTCCTCGTCCAACCAGGCGCAGGTTTGCTCGCAGCCGCGGAGCGCGACGCCCTTGTCTAGCAAAGGGCGTGCAAGCTCCGGAAGCAGTGCGGCGCACTCGCTATCGATAAGCAGTGATTCCATGGTATTACAGGTTCCGTAGCGGTGTGTTTTTGCATTAACTGCAAGCTCAATCGCCATGGTAGGGTCGGCATCACTGTGAATGTATAAATGACAAATACCGTCTAAGTGCTTTAGTACGGGCACTGTGGCATCGCTCGCAACGCGTTTGATCAATCCTTTACCACCCCGAGGAACCACCATATCCACGACACCGTTAAGCTTGACCATGGCAGATACGGCCTCTCTATCGATCGTATCGAGCACTTGAACCGCCTGCGCAGGCAAGCCAGCTTGTTCAAGCCCGACCAGAATACAACTTGCCAAGACAAGGTTGGACCGAAGCGCCTCAGAGCCGCCACGCAAAAGCACGGCATTACCCGACTTGAGACATAAGCTTGCGGCATCGATCGTGACATTTGGACGTGACTCATAGATGATGCCGACGAGGCCCAGCGGCACACGCATCTTGCCCACTTGTATACCCGACTCCATCGACTTCAAGTCCTCGATCACACCAATGGGGTCGGGTAGCGCCTGCACGATAGCCAAAGACTCCAGCATGCCATCTACCCGCGTCTCGGTGAGTTCAAGTCGATCAATCAACGCCGTGTCCAAACCCGTGTCATGAGCTGCCGAGAGATCCACCTTATTTGCATCTAGCAACGATTGTCGCTGACTTTGTATTGTGGCGGCGATGGCCTCCAATGCCGCGTTACGGACTGATACAGGCGAATTCGCAACAAGTTGTGAGGCGTGCTTCGCGGATATAGCTAGGTCTCTAACGTACTGCTGAACCGACAATGGTCTAACTCCCGAGTGCGAGCGGCGGAGTATACGCTAAGACTCAAAGGCATTGTTGACAATGGTTCTCATTCACATTAGCGTTTTCCTATGTATGTGTGTATCTGTAAAGGCGTCACGGACAAAGCCATTCGCGAGCAAGTAGCTGCTGGTGCGCGCTCACTCGCCGAGGTAAGCCGCGCAACAGGCTGCTCCACGCAATGTGGTAAGTGCTCCTGCTTTGCCGAGTCGTTAGTCAGCGAGGCACTCAACCGCGGCGTACAAATGCAGCGGGTTCATCGCTCTTAAATGCGATTGTAGATACGAATCGTTTACATTATCTTTTCCTTAAAAAACAATAACTTACGCTTTTTTTAGTCAGCGTGTCGCGCTATCCTATAACGCAACATCAACACGCTAGGACTATCCGCAATGAAAGGTAACCCAGACGTCATTCGCCACCTGAACAAAATTCTCTACAATGAACTTGTCGCTATCAACCAGTACTTCTTGCATGCCAAGATGTACAAGGATATGGGGCTAACTGAACTCGCCGAGCACGAGTATCACGAGTCCATCGATGAGATGAAGCATGCCGACGAGTTGGTCGAGCGTATTCTGTTTTTGGAGGGTATCCCCAACCTGCAGGACTTGGGAAACCTAAGAATAGGTGAGACACCGCGTGAAATGCTGGAGTGTGACCTGCAGCTAGAGCACGTCGCGCATGAGGACCTCAAAACAACCGTCAAGTGCTGTGAAGATGCCAGCGACTACGTATCGCGTGACCTCGCAAAGCGGATTCTCGATGCCGAGGAAGAGCACATCGATTGGCTCGAGACGCAACTATCGCTCTTGGATCGCGTAGGAGAGCAGAACTACCTCCAAACCGCGATGAAGACCGTCAAACCTAGCGACGGGCATTAAAAAGCGGCTTTCCTCTACTGTGAGAACTAATATGACTCCGAGTTCAAGACTCGGAGTCGCCCCCACCGACAATTACCTCATGTAATTCACCACTTTCCCCCATGTCGCAGACAATGTCGCAACCGCCGATAAGCTCTCCATCAACCCAAAGTTGTGGGAATGTGGGCCAGTTGCCGTAAGCAGGCAGGTTCGCTCGGATCTCAGGGTTACTTAGCACGTCAACGTAGGCAAATTTCTGACCGCACCCCATCAGCGCCTGCACCGTCCGAGCCGAGAAACCGCACTGTGGCTGATTTGGGGAGCCTTTCATGTAAAGGATCACACGATTGTTCTCGATCTGATCCTTAATGGTCTCCATAATATCCATTGCTCGTCTCCGTGCCGTAATTAGCTTCAGTTAAATCACTCACAAAAAAGAGTCTATCAGAAGCCATGTGCGGTAAGTCGTAAAATCGACAATTAAAGGTAGTAATAGTCATGTCAGCCATCATGCCCACATACGGTCGATTACCCGTGACATTTGCGTTGGGGGCTGGCGCCTACCTAACCGACCAAAAGGGCCAGCAGTACCTCGATGCGTTGTCTGGCATCGCCGTAACCAACCTCGGCCATACTCATCCAAGCGTCACCCGTGCGGTCATCGAGCAAGCAGAGACCCTCTTACACACATCCAACCTCTACGGTATTGCGCAGCAAGAGCGACTGGCTGGGGAACTCAATCAACTCACCGGCATGAAACGCATCTTCTTTTGCAACTCGGGTGCAGAGGCGAACGAGACGGCCATAAAGATGGCAAGGCGCCACGGCCATAACAAAGGCATCGCCGATCCTAAGATTGTGGTCTTGGAAGGTGCCTTTCACGGAAGAACAATGGGTGCCCTATCAGCGACGGGGAGTACTGCAATTCAAGCTGCCTTCAAACCGTTACTGCCGGGCTTTATTAGGATTGCAAGAAATGACACCGAAGCACTTGAGACTCTCTCAAAAACACGAGACGACATCGTCGCGATCCACCTAGAGCCCGTGCAGGGCGAGAGTGGGATTTACCCTCTGGACAAAGCGTTTCTGAAGCGCGCGCGCGAACTCTGCGATCAGGAGGATTGGCTGCTCAGTTTTGACGAAGTGCAGTCTGGTAACGGTCGATGCGGAGCCCTGTACGTCTTTCAACGCCTTGGGATTATCCCGGACGTATTAGCCACAGCAAAGGGCCTCGGTAATGGCTTACCCATAGGCGCTTGTATGGCCCGAGGCCGTGCCAGCGATTTGCTAGTTGCGGGCGACCACGGAACCACCTACGGCGGCAACCCCATCTGCTGCGCTGCAGCTAGTGCCGTCATTAACACCTTGAGTGCCGACCAGCTCTGGGATCGGGCCGACATTATCCGCGCAGCCATCTTTGAGGGCTTGGATTCAGAGCTCGCTGATGGAGGCTTGATTCGCGATCGACGTGGTATAGGGCTTATGATAGGCATCGAGCCTACTGTTCCCACAGAAAACCTGGTCCGAATGGCACTAGATCGACACCTTTTGATCAATATTGCCGGTGGTAACACCATCCGCCTACTACCACCATTGGTTATGAGCACCGATGATGCGCGACATGTTGGCGCTACCGTCGCAGATATTTTGAATTCATTCAAAGACGATTAATTGCTGGGACTGTAAGACAGACACATGAACACGCCCCGTCACTTTCTAACCCTGAATGACCTATCATCGGACGAGCTGCTCGCGGTTCTGACGCGGGCATCAGAGCTCAAACAGATGCAACGCAATGGCATACCTCATGCGTCGCTCACTGGGAAAGTGATGGCCATGATCTTTGACAAAGCGTCGACACGAACGCGCGTCTCTTTTGAAGCCGGGATGACACAGCTCGGTGGAAGCACTATGTTCCTCTCGTCTAGCGCCACACAAATGGGCCGTGGCGAGCCGGTAGAGGATACGGCAAAGGTTATTTCGTCAATGGTGGATATCGTGATGATACGAACATTTGATCATCAGGACGTCGAAAACTTTGCAGCAAACTCGAGCGTACCCATCATCAATGCACTGACAGATGACTACCATCCCTGCCAGCTCCTTGCTGATATGCAAACATGGTTCGAGCATCGCGGAGATATGCGAGGAAAAACAGCTTGCTGGCTCGGGGACGGCAACAACATGTGTCACTCCTACATCAATGCAGCAAAACTACTGGGCTTTAATTTATGTATCTCCTGTCCCGAAGGTTACGGACCTTCACCCTCGGTGCTCGCCGCGGCTGGAGATGTGGTCACCATCGAGCCCGACCCAAAAGTTGCGGTTACCGGTGCGCACCTTCTTGTCACCGATGTTTGGGCATCTATGGGACAGGAGGCCGAGGCCAGTGAGCGCAATTACGCGTTGAAAGCCTATCAACTCAATCGGAAGCTCCTTGACCTTGCTGACAATGAAGCAATTTACCTTCATTGCCTTCCCGCACATCGAGGCGAAGAGATCACTGCCGATCTGATGGATGATCCTAACTCAGTTATTTGGGACGAGGCAGAGAACAGACTGCACGCACAAAAAGCGTTGATAGAATTCCTGCTTAACTAATTGCCTTATTGCCGCCAACCATACCCTCCTTGTGAGTAACCGAGCACCTCCCGATTTATTGTATGGATGTGACATGCAACGCGCATCATTGTAGGTTATCTCAAGACTACGCTCAGCACCCCCTATAGTTAGTAAGTGCTAACTTTTCAAAACGCCACATCTTATCCACAAGAAATCCTCTGGCTTTTGGGCTTGCATTCAACCCAGTACCGCCCTATCTTGGGTCCCGAAGACGATGCAACCCCAATATGTGGTAATGAAGTACGATAAGAAATATTTTTTGACGGACCGGTTGCAAACCCACAAAAAGAAGAGTTGAAGGTGAAGATAGAATGCAGACAGGCAGTGAATCAGTAAGCAATCCAGCGTCCGCAACACCCCCTATTTCAGGCACTCCCAGCCAAACGCGCATTGAAGCGACCGCACCCGGACAAATGCGCGTGATCAAGCGCAATGGGACCGTAGTGCCGTTCGAGGACAGCAAGATATCGGTCGCCATTACGAAAGCGTTCCTCGCGGTTGAAGGAGGCACAGCCGCAGCAAGCACGCGTATTCACGAGACAGTCGCCAAGCTAACGCAGCAAGTGGTCGGTACCTTTAAGCGACGCATGCCATCAGGTGGCACGATCCACATTGAAGACATTCAGGACCAAGTTGAGCTGGCTTTGATGCGCTCCGGTGAGCATTTGATTGCTCGCGACTACGTAATCTACCGCGAATCCCGACGGCAGGCCCGCATAGAGAAAGAGGCGCTGTCCCCCGAGTCTGAGGCGGCCGCCGGCACGATGACGGTCGTGGATGCCGAAGGCATTGCAAAGCCACTTGATATTGAGCGCATTCGTACCATCGTTGCCGAGGCCTGCATGGACCTCACCGACGTTAGTGAGGCTGCGATCATTGATGAAGCACTTAAGAACCTATACGACGGCGTAACAGAGCAAGAGCTGAGCACCTCACTGGTTATCACGGCGCGGACCATGATCGAACAGGAGCCTAACTACTCGAGCGTTGCTGCCCGATTGTTGCTCGATAACCTGCGCGCTGAAGGATTGAGCTTTCTCGACGTCGCAGCTTCAGCTACTCAAGGGGATATGGAAACGTACTACCCGCAGGCGCTCAAGGCGTTTATCGGTCGCGGCATTGAACTCGAGTTGCTGGCACCTAACCTCGCGGATTACGACCTCGACATGTTGGGCGAGGCACTCCTGCCAGAGCGTGATCTACAGTTCAGCTATCTTGGATTGCAGACGCTTTACGACCGCTACTTCATCCACAGCGACGAGACTCGCTTTGAGCTACCGCAGCTGTTCTTCATGCGCGTCGCTATGGGACTGGCGACCCGCGAAGACGACAAGAATGCGCGAGCGATTGAGTTCTACCAGCTGTTGTCATCGTTTGATTATATGAGCTCAACACCCACTCTGTTCAACTCCGGCACTTTGCGACCCCAGCTTAGCTCGTGCTACCTCACAACCGTCCCAGACGACTTGCACGGTATTTACGGTGCAATTCAGGACAACGCAATGCTGTCTAAGTTTGCGGGTGGGCTAGGAAACGATTGGACACCCGTCCGTGCGCTTGGCGCCTATATCAAGGGCACTAACGGCAAGAGCCAGGGCGTTGTACCGTTCCTGAAAGTGGTGAACGATACGGCAGTTGCTGTGAACCAGGGCGGCAAGCGCAAAGGCGCGGTCTGTGCCTACCTCGAAACGTGGCATATGGATATTGAAGAGTTTCTGGAGCTGCGCAAAAACACGGGAGACGATCGTCGACGAACCCATGACATGAACACCGCAAACTGGGTGCCTGATCTGTTTATGAAGCGCGTATTTGAAGATGGTGACTGGACGCTGTTCTCTCCCAACGATGTTCCAGACCTACACGATCTGTATGGAAGCGCATTTGAGGAGCGTTATAACCAGTACGAAGAGCAGGCCCAAAATGGTGGAATAAAGCTCCACAAGACACTGAAAGCACAGGCATTGTGGCGAAAAATGCTAGGCATGATCTTTGAAACAGGCCACCCCTGGATCACCTTTAAAGATCCCTGCAACATCCGGTCGCCGCAGCAGCACGTGGGTGTGGTTCATTCGTCAAACTTGTGCACCGAGATCACGCTGAATACCAGCAAAGACGAAATCGCTGTCTGCAACCTTGGTTCCGTCAACTTGCCGCAACACATCGAAAACGGTGAATTGAACATCGATAAGCTCCGCAAGACGGTTATTACTGCTATTCGCATGCTCGATAACGTTATCGACATAAACTACTACTCAGTCGACACGTCAGAGAACTCGAACATGAAGCACCGGCCCATTGGTCTTGGTCTCATGGGCTTCCAGGACGCGCTCTACAAAGTAGACGTGTCGTACGCTTCTGACGACGCACTGACATTTGCCGATCAGACAATGGAAGCCATTAGCTACTTCGCGATCAACGCATCAGCGGACTTGGCTGCCGAGCGTGGCGCCTACTCGAGCTATGATGGTTCGCTCTGGAGCCAGGGCATTTTCCCAATTGACTCGTTAAATATGTTAATCGAACAGCGTGGAACCGATTACATCTCGGTCAACCAAGACAGCACGATGGACTGGGATGCACTCAGAGGCAAAGTTGCTGAGCAAGGTATGCGCAACTCGAATGTGATGGCGATCGCGCCAACAGCAACGATTGCCAATATTACCGGCGTTTCTCAATCGATCGAACCGACGTACCAAAATCTCTACGTTAAGTCGAACTTGTCAGGCGAATTTACTGTCGTAAATCCTCATTTGGTTCGCGACCTCAAAAACCGAGGGTTGTGGGACAAGGTCATGGTCAACGATCTGAAGTACTACGACGGCAGCGTACAAGCCATCGATCGCATCCCGGCAGATCTGAAAGCGAAATATGCGACGGCTTTCGAGGTTGAACCCCGCTGGTTAGTGGAGGCGGCAAGTCGGCGACAGAAGTGGATCGACCAAGCTCAGTCGCTGAACTTGTACATCAATAATGCAAGTGGAAAGAAGTTGGACGTGACGTACCGAATGGCTTGGTACAGTGGTCTGAAAACAACATACTACTTGCGATCGCTTGCTGCGACAGGTACTGAAAAGTCCACGGTCAATACTGGTCAGCTCAACGCCGTATCACAGCAAGCAGCAGTTACAGCGCCAGCGCAACCCGCGCCGGTTCCCGCAGCCTGCTCGCTCGACGATCCAGATTGTGAAGCCTGTCAATAACCAAATAAATCAAAGGAGTTAACGATGCTTAATTGGGACGATTACAACGTAGCCGAGGGTGACGCGCCCGCAGCGGCACCGCAGCAAGAAGCACCTGTTCAACCCGAAGTGGTTAACAAAGCGCTCGAAACACTTAACCAGGAAGAAGCAACGTCTGCGACAGTAAAAGATCAGGTGAAGGCGGCGGCTGAAGCGGTAGCTAACATTGATATCGCGCCGGGTCTCGAGGAGCTTGAGATGGGCGCATCGCGTATCTCCGTTGACGAGAAAATGATGATTAACTGCCGCGCAGATCTTAACCAGTTAGTGCCATTCAAATACGACTGGGCATGGCAAAAGTATCTTGATGGCTGTGCAAACCACTGGATGCCACAGGAAATCAACATGACGGCAGATGTGGCGACTTGGAAGAGTGAAGACGGCCTAACCGACGACGAACGTCGCATTGTAATGCGGTCTTTAGGTTACTTCTCAACCGCTGACTCGCTCGTGGCAAATAACCTGGTGTTGGGTATTTATCGACTCATTACTAACCCAGAGTGTCGTCAGTACCTCCTTCGTCAGGCATTCGAGGAAGCGATTCACACGCATGCGTACCAGTACTGCATTGAGTCACTGGGCATGGACGAAGGAGAAGTCTTTAACATGTACCGTGAAGTACCGTCCGTAGCTAAAAAGGCCTCATGGTCACTGAATAAGACCCAAGCGCTCTCAGACCCTAACTTCAAAACGGGCACCGTCGAGGACGACCAGCAAGTCTTGCGAAATCTGATCGGCTTCTACGGCGTCACCGAGGGTATTTTCTTCTACTGCGGCTTTACGCAAATTCTTTCAATGGGTCGTCGTAACAAAATGACTGGAGTTGCAGAACAATTCCAGTACATCCTCAGAGACGAGTCGATGCACCTCAACTTTGGCATCGACGTGATCAATCAGATCAAGCTTGAGAATCCGCATTTATGGACAGAGGAGTTCCAGCAGGAAGCCATTCAGATGATTCTTGAAGGTACCGCGCTGGAAATAGAATACGCACGCGATACAATGCCACGTGGTGTACTTGGAATGAATGCCAGCATGATGGAAGAGTACCTGCAATTCATTGCAAACCGCCGTTTGACTCAGCTTGGGTTGCCCGAGCAGTTCCCGGGTGCTCAGAATCCATTCCCATGGATGTCAGAGATCATGGATCTCCGAAAGGAGAAGAACTTCTTTGAGACACGCGTCATTGAGTATCAAACGGGTGGTGCTCTTAGCTGGGACTAGTCTGTCTATAACTCTAAAAAAGCCCCGCACTAGCGGGGTTTTTTTGTCGCAACTGTTCGTAGTAAAGAGTCTAACTACTGAACCTCAAACCGATATCGGGGTAAGGCATCCATAATCGCGCGCCCGTATCGCTTCGTGACGATTCGGCGATCCAACAGTGTGATAACGCCTTCATCAGTTTCTGTGCGGAGCAATCGACCACAGGCTTGGAGTAGTCTGAGAGACGCGGAAGGCACTGTGAGCTCCATAAATGGATTGCGCCCAGCGGCCTCAAGGAGCTCTGCGTGCGCGGCATCGATGGGATCATCGGGGGCAGCAAAAGGCAGCTTTGCGATAATCACATGACTGCAGTAGTTACCCGGTAAATCGACGCCCTCGGCGAAGCTAGCGAGTCCGCATATGATAGATGGATCACCACAATCGATTCTCCTCCGGTGCTCCTGCAGTATTTCTGCCTTACTCATCTTCCCTTGAACGAGTAGCCGTGACTCATACGCGGAATCGAGCGCCTCAACCAGTTCCTGCAACTGCCGCTTAGAGCTAAAGAGCACCAGGGTACCGCGATGATGCCCCAGTAAGCTCGGAAACATGTCGATCAACTCATCCGAGTGCGCCGCGGGCTCGCTTGGATCAGTCGTCATATCAGGCACAACAAATCGGCCACGAGATGCGTCAAACGGACTTTCAACCTGCGCCAACTGGGTATTACTCGGTAAGCCAGTCTGCTGCATTAAATGATCAAAGGACCCGAGCGCCGTCAGTGTTGCAGACGTCATTACAGCCCCTGCAACACGCTCCCAAACATGCTCAGACAGGATATCTCTCGCATAAATCGGGCTTGCGTAGCACTCGATCGAGCTTTCATCACCGTAGTGTCGCATCCATCTCGCCCATGGCGTAATAGACTCTTGATCGGATGACGCATAGCTGTCCCATAGCGCAATCTGACCCTCAGCGCGCGCCAATATGACTTGCAAATCATTGAGATTGCTCTCCCAGATCTCCCGCTGATCAACGTTGCCCTCTTCTACCAAAGCCTCAATCAGGCTAAGGACCGGTGAAAACCTTTGCAAGTGCAGCCTCCAAAGGTCTCGAAGCGAGCGCGATGCATCGCGCAACTCTTCATCAACAACACCAAACGGAAAACGCAAGTCAGCGCGATCATCGGCACGCCCACTCAATGCATTCCAACACAGGGTGTAGGTATCGCGACTAGCTTGTATAAGATCGTCCGTACTGATGGACAGGGCAGACAACGCTTGGGGACGCACCTCGTATTCGATTAATAACTCTCGCTTGGCATCCAACCATTGCTGGGTCTCCGCCAGGTTGTTGTACGTCCGTCCGCTCCGAGAGAAACACGCAAAGTGCTCCAAACATTTTTCCGCTAACTGGTGGCCCTCGTCGAATATGTAGTAACTCTCCTCGGGATCCGAGAGAATTCGCCCCCCTCCCAATCTGAAATCGGCTAAGACCAAATCGTGATTAGTCACAATAATATCGGTCTCTTCGAGTCCCTCCCGGGCACGAAAAAAACTGCAGCTTGTAATGTGTGGGCAACGACGCCCTAAGCACTGGGAGTGATCAGTGGTAATCGATCGGATAACGCCTATGTCGAGGGCCTCAGGCCAAGCATCCAGATCTCCATCCCATGAATCGTCACTCACTGCGGTCAGCATAGCGTCGTAAGCCCGCTGTACTTCCTCCCCTTCGGGAAGCTCAACTTCATCCGGGTACATCGACAACATCGGTGACTCTGCATAGCCCTGAATCAACTGATCGAGTTTATATAAGCAAAGATAGCGGCTGCGTCCCTTGGCAAGCTGATACGTAAAGTCAATGCCACTGTGGCACTTAATCTCTGGCAGGTCCTTGTAAATTAGCTGTTCCTGAAGAGCGACCGTGGCGGTAGCAATAATCAGTTTTTTTGAATGGGCCTTTGCCACAGGCAAAGCAGCAATGATGTAAGCAATGGTTTTACCGGTACCTGTGCCCGCTTCAATCGCAAGAAACTGAGGTTTGTCTGGGTCGCCCAGCGCATTGGCAACCTCTGCGATCATTTGGCGCTGACCCCAGCGAGGCTTTAAATCTTTCGCCGCTGTCAGCGTAAAAAAAGCCGCTCGAATTTCATCTCTCAAGGCATCGGCTAACAAGGATGCTTACACTCTATCCTTACTGGCCATCAAATTCAGAACCGGTCGCGCATATATTTTTAGCACTTGTTGACGTTCCGCCTCCGAAAGTTCATCAAACCGAGCTATAAACGCTTCTTGAGTGATGCTCGCCTGTGCTGCATCGCGATCTGATCCATCAATGGCATGACCCAATGCTTCGCATGCCCAAAAATTTGTTTTGAACAGTCGATAATTTTTAGCCATGGCGTTATCAATACTTGACACTGCTTCAAGCACCGACAGTGAGGGTTGATTTAAAGGTGTGCCGAAATGGATATGAACGTGCCCTTTTTGTCCCTGAATTCCCTGCGCGATACTTTCCAGATCTTCAAAGGGCGCCTTTTCATACCCAGCCCCACAGACCAGCTCGCGAGCTTTCATTGCATCGCATGGATCGATTTCATAAGAAATCGTCAGCGGCACAATATTTAGCTTGCCCAAAACTTCGTCCTGTGATTCGAAAGCTTTATCGCGGGACAGCGTTAGCATTTTTAAAACCGCGGCTTCCGTTCGGTCATTCCCATCCTTTGCCCGACCCTCCCTCTGCGCGATCCATAATGGCCCCTGATTTTCGACAATCGCCTTGCGCATGAAATTGGCTAATTGCTTGGAGGCTGCAAGTTGCTGCTTCGGACCACTCAAGCTTCGCTTCACAATAAAACTTTTATTGATACGCATGAGGTGAGATACCCACGGTTTTTGCAAGAGATTATCGCCGATAGCAATCTGCGCCGTACGATGCCCCTCAACAACGAGGACACTATTAGCGTACGCAGAATCCATTACGATATCGCGATGATTACTGATGAAGAGATATGACACCTCGGGATCTAGTTGCTCGACACCTGAATAAGAAAAATACGAAGTCGCCTCGACCACCCGATCGAGGCGTGGCTTGACCAACGCCTGGAACCCATCAACGGTTCTCACACCGGCAAGTTGTGACTTCATGGTCCGGCGAGCAAATAAACGCACCAGACCGGGCATCCATTTGGCAATACGATTGCCACTTAAGGCGACAAGCGTATCTATAAATTCATTGTCCGATACCAGTGTATCGACCACTGAACTGACCTCATGGTCGCTGTAGGGTCGAATGTCATTGTAAAGATCTGTCATTGCTAAAAATGCTAATTAGTTAGGCTGTCATCGTCGAGAGAATCTTGGGTTCTAGCAAGTGCATTATTTTAAACGTGAAGAATACGACTATTCCCTGATAAATGCTTCGATAAGGCCCGTAATCTGGTAGCATCTCGACCCGTGGTGAACCCTACCTGCGGAGAAGGAGAGATGGAAGCGTACAGCGCGTATTTGATGTTTTTGGGGGTGTCCTGCTTGTTGGTCAGCTGGGGCTTATTACTCATCACAGCGTGGAAAGAAGATTATGCCTGGGGGATGTTTTCACTGCTCTTGCCACCAGTGGGCTACGGTTACGCACTTTTCCGGTTGGACTCAACAAAAGATACGCTACTCTTAGCTGTGATCGGTTGGTTGTTAGTGATTCTCGGGGTCTAACTTAAGTACTATGACTATAGGGGCTCTGAGCGGTTGACATCACTCGCAACGTCACCCAATATCGGCGCCCTTTAACGTCTGGAGAGAATTCGTGGCGAACTCACCACAAGCTCGCAAAAGAGCAAAACAGAACGAAAAGCAACGCGCACACAACGCAAGCCTGCGCTCACTCGTTCGCACTAAGATGAAGCAAGTGCTGGCAGCCGTTAATGCCGGCGAGCATGCTCCCGCGCAGGAAGCATACGATGCGGCCGTTCCAGTCATCGATCGTATGGCCAACAAAGGCATCATCAAAAAGAACAAAGCAGCACGTCACAAGAGTCGTCTCAACGCGAAAGTAAAGGCACTTGCTGCTAGCTAAACTCAAGCCACCGCTCAGTTTCTTGATTGTGAATATTCTATGCTAGTTTCACATCGTTCCCCGGAGCGACCTTGTTAAACTAGCGACATGCCGAAGCACTCTACTAATGACGAAAGTTACCGTTTTTTATTCGAAGACGCAGACATTCGTGGAGAAACGGTTGTGCTTGATAACGTGCTAAAAGAACTCGTCGCAACCAACGCCTACGGACCCGGCATTCAGAAACTGCTAGGCGAGTTTGCGGCTGCGACCGTTGTTATTTCAAACAATCTCAAGTTTGACGGGCACGTGGTGTTGCAAGGCCGCAGTGACGGTCCGATCTCGCTTCTCATGGTCGAGTGCTCTAGCGATGGCGATCTCAGAGGTATTGCGCGCGGTGACCTCAAAGCACCGGAAGGCCCCATCAAGAGCCTTCTACCCAATGGCGTTTTGACGCTAACCATCGAGCCAGAGGTTGGGCAGCGCTATCAAGGCATCATCGCAGTACAACGAGACGAGTTAGCAGATGTGCTCAGCGACTACTTCGAGCAAAGCGAACAACTTGCCACCAAATTTTGGCTGTCCACGCGGGCTGGATCCTCCGCAGGCTTGATGCTTCAGCAACTGCCAGAACAGCTCGTCAAAGATGAGGATGAACGGCTAGATCAGTGGCAGACCCTTTGTGCACTCGCGGACACAATGACACCCGACGAGCTGATTGATACTGATACCGATCAATTGTTATTCAAGCTTTTTAATGAGTGGAACGTGAAGCGCTTCGAACCTAAGCACATCCGCTTCTACTGCAATTGTTCGCGAGATCGCAGTTTGAATGCGCTTCGTTTACTACCTAAACATGAGATCACCGAGCTCTTTGAGGAGCAACAGACGGTGACAATGAATTGCGAAATGTGTGGCGACAGCTATCACTTTGCACGTAACGATGTAGATCAATCAACGGAGCCTACGATCCACTGATTGTTCACCGTACCTCCACACTCACACTGGAAGCACATACCAATGACAGTTGAACAGAGTGCCAAAGCACCGATTAAACACACTGACAACACTGCAGCCCAACTTATTGAGATGGCATTAGACCGGAAGGAAGGTTGTTTGACAGATACTGGCGCACTTCGCGTCGAGACAGGACACAGGACAGGTAGATCTCCAGCAGACCGGTATATTGTGCGAGAGCCATCGAGCGAGGACGCGATCGAATGGGGCAGTGTTAACCGCGAGTTCGATCAGGCAGCCTTTGATGCGCTTTGGGATCGGGTGAGGGCGCACCTCGCCACCGGAGAGCAATGGGTGCAACACCTGCACGTAGGAGAGCATCATGATCACTACATACCTGTGAAAGTTACGACCGGTACCGCATGGCAAAGTCTGTTTGGTCGCAACATGTTCATCCGGCCTGATAACTTTAATCCTGCGGAAAAGCCAGAGTGGCAAATTATGAATGTCGCCGACTTTGTCTGCGATCCTAACCGAGATAGGACAAACTCAGACGGCACTGTCATCATCAACTTTGGTCAGCGTAAGGTGCTCATTGCGGGCATGCGCTATGCGGGTGAGATGAAAAAAGCGATGTTCTCGGTACAGAACTTCCTTCTTCCCGAAAAAGATGTGCTGCCCATGCACTGCTCGGCAAACATCGGCGACGAAGGCGATACAACCCTATTCTTTGGTCTTTCCGGTACAGGAAAAACCACGCTGTCGGCGGACCCCGCGCGCTACCTGATTGGCGACGATGAACATGGCTGGGCGCAAGGCTCGGTCTTTAATATCGAAGGCGGCTGCTACGCAAAGACCATCGACTTAAGTCAGAAGAATGAACCCATAATTTGGGATGCCATCCGGTTTGGTGCGATCGTCGAGAACGTTGCTCTTAATGAGGCGCGACAAGCCGATTACTCAGATACAACCCTCACCGAAAATGGTCGCTGCTGCTACCCGCTTTATCACGTAGAGAAGCGGTCAGCTACGAACATGGGAGGCGAACCTAAGTGTGTGGTCTTCCTTACTTGCGATGTGTCCGGCGTGCTTCCGCCTGTCAGCTTATTATCGAAAGAAGCAGCAGCCTTCCATTTTCTCTCAGGCTATACCGCGCGTGTTGGCTCGACCGAGCTTGGAGCCGAAGCCGGTATCCACCCAACCTTTAGCACCTGCTTTGGTGCTCCGTTTATGCCTCGCCCAGCTCAGGACTACGCAGACCTGCTAATGAAGCGTATTGAAAGTTTCGGGTCGCAGGTCTACCTCATCAACACAGGCTGGACCGGTGGCTCGGGGGGCGCAGATGGTAAAGGTAATCGCTTCCCGATCCCAGTGACTCGTGCCGTGGTTGCAGCAGCGCAGAGTGGAGCGTTACTCACTGTGGAGACAAAGCATATCGATTCACTGAATCTGGATTTTCCTATCACTATCCCGGGTGTCGCGGACGAATACATCGATCCCAAAGCCAGTTGGGGAGATGATGACGCCTATGAAGAGCAGGCCAAAAAACTAGCCTCCCTATTCACAGCCAACATCGAGAAATTTGACGTCAGCAGTGACATTATCAACGCAGGTCCGCAATTGTAACCACAGACAATACACCAGAAAAAAGCGGCTATTGCACCTTTTTTCTGGTGTATTTTTCTATCACAGCTAAAGCTAAGTCTCGCAGAAAAGCCAGGTATGGCCTTACCACACTTTGCCCTCTGCCCTTTAAGCTAGGGGTGGCGATAAATCTTCGTTCTCTCGCTCGAACTCGCGGTTCGTGACATTCGACAGAAACTTGCCAATATCATCGCCCAACAGGTAGAGCGCGGGGACCAGTACCAGCGTCACACCAGTGGCAAACATGACCCCAAACGACAAGGACACCACCATGGGAATAAGGAACTGAGCCTGAACACTGGTTTCCAGCATAATTGGCACGAGACCCACAAACGTCGTCACTGAGGTCAGGATGATCGGTCGGAAACGATCGGTCGCTCCTTGTAACAGTGCGTCGACCAAATCCATGCCCTCGTCTCGAAGGTTATTAATCCGATCAATCAACACGAGGTTGTCGTTTACAACGACACCCGCGCAGGCGATGACACCCATAATGGAAAACATACTAACCTGCCAACCGAGCAACCAATGACCAAAGATGGCGCCCATGAGTCCAAACGGCACGGCTGTTAGAACCAAGAAGGGTTGCCAATAGGACCTAAACGCAATCGCCATTAACCCGAAGATAATCAGCATTGAGAGTGAGCCCATATAGACCATCGCCTGCTGAAACTCAATTTCCTCCTGAAGTTCGCCGTCCATGTTAATGGTCAACCCAGGATACCGTTGGAGCCACACGGGTCCGTCATTTCGAAGCACCGACTCTACAATGGCCCGCGGCGATGCACCGTCCTCGGACACATCTGCACTGACTTCCAAAGTTCTCAGGCGATCCAGTCGCTCAATCGACTGATAACCGGTTTCAACTCCGTATGTAGCTACGGTTGAAAAAGGAACCTCGGCGCCATCACGCGTACGGATATACATCGAATTGATATTGGCGATCGCTCGACGCTCTGACTCTGGGTAGCGAATCATTACGCGGACATCTTCACCATCCCGGGGTATACGCTGAACCTCTTCACCATAAAAAGCCTGACGTATCTGGGTAGCCACATCAGCGAGCGAAATGCCCAGTGTTTCAGCCGCCGGCTTTAACGACAGCACGAGCTCCTCTCGCGGTGCATCGAAACTATTAGTAATATCAAAGACGCCTGGATAGCGCTCGAGTGCTCCGCCTACTTCCTGCGCAAGCACCTCGAGATCGGCAATGCTATCGGAGGCGAATAACAAGGAAATGGGCTTGCCTGGATCACGAATGGTGTAATCAAACCGCACATCCTTAGCCTGAGAGAGATCGCCGAGGCTTTTTCGTAAGCGCTGGGTCATTTCTTCCGTATCGAGATCATCGTTGACTGTTTGAACTAATAGATCGACTTTATTTCCACCGGCAACGCCCAAGATATTGTCTATGGCTGGCATCTGCTGATAACGAGGCTGACTGTTGTAATCCGTCTTAATGACCTCTGCCGCAGTGACCAAGCGATCGCGCATGGCCTGCGAATCAGCAAAAGCACCACCCTGAGGCAGCTCGACAGTGCCCACGACGAAATCTGAATTAACGCGGGGGAAAAAGGCACTCTTCAGATAACCCCCACCAAATAACGCCAAACTCAAGCACAATAAAACCAAAAAAAAGCCACCCACCGAGGCATGATTGCGCAAGCACTTTTCGAGGAACGGTCGATAGCGTTCGTTCGCAAAGCGTGCCAGCCAACTTGCGCAAACCACGCGAGCACGTGTTAACCAATCAGAATTAGGTATTTCGGGCTCAGGCTTCATGTGCGCCAGATGTGAGGGAAGAATAAGCAAGCTTTCAATCAGCGAGAATGCGAGGGCAAGGCAGACTACAACGGGAATTCCCTTTGATGCGGGCCCCCACTCACCAGGTAAGAAGAACATAGGGGCAAAGAACACCATCGTGCTAATGACAGCGAAGACCACTGGCTTCACCACCTGACGCGTCCCCACCAGTGCACCATGGACGCCGCTCAAACCACGGGACTGTGCCGAATGCACCGACTCTCCAACGATAATGGCATCGTCAACCACGATGCCGAGTGTCAGCAAGAAGGCGAACAGGCTGATCATGTTCAACCCTTGCCCCGTGTAAGGCAGGAGGAAAAGCGTGCCCATGTAGGCAACTACGATGCCGACCGACACCCAGAAGGCCAGCATAGGACGCAGGAACAACATTAGAACGATGATGACCAGTACCAGGCCGCCGAGACCGTTACTCACCAGTGTGCTAACCCGCTCTCTAAATGACTTTGAGGGGTCCTGCCAAAACTCCAGCGACACACCCTCGGGTAATGACAGCTCGCGCTCCTTGACCCAGGCTTTCACCGTATCCGTCGTCAAAATAACATTTGGTGATGTTGTGACATAAACATTAAGACCTAGGGAGCGCTTGCCATTGAACTCGATATCGATGTCGATATCCTCAAAGGTATCCCTCACCGCGGCGACATCACTCAACAACAGCTCTTGCCCTGAGAAATCACTCCTCAGGATAATCGACTCAAAATCTGCTCTGTTGTAGGCCTGACCTCTAGTTTGAATCAGTAGATCACCGCTGTCCCGCTGGACCGCACCTGCCGGTAGATTAATAGAGGCGGAGCGAACTGCAGCTGCGACCTGGTCAAAGGTCAGTTGATAACGCTGAAGGCTCTCTTCCGATACCTCGATAGATAATTCGTACGGTCGCGCGGTCTGCAGTTCGACAATGGAAACCCAAGGCTGGCGAACAAGCTCGTCACGCAACGTCTCGCCGAGCTCTTTCATCTCACGCTCACTTAGGTCCCCGAAAATCTGTACGCTTCCCATCTGGTGTCGATAGGTTATTTCAGTGACTGTTGGCCGCTCCGCATCTGAAGGGAAGGTTCTGATCGCATCGACACGCGTGTTGATATCATTGGTCAGCTTTTGAGTCGGGTAATCGCTCTCCACCTCGACCAGTACGACGCCAATCCCCTCTCTTGAAATTGACCGGAGCTCCTCGATCCCGTTCAGGTCGTGAATAGCCTCCTCTATGCGAACCGAGATCTGCTGTTCAACCTCTCGCGGACTTGCGCCCCGAAACTCCATGCGAATCTCGACCTGATTGATTTCAGGTGTGGGGAAGAATTGCTTATCCAGTTTGGGAATACTGGTATACCCGCCAATGATGAGAAGCACCATGAGCAGATTGGCCGCGATGGGGTTCTTAACAAACCATGTGATCGGTCCACTCATATCAGTTAACCGCAACCTCTGTTGCAACAAGCAATCCAGGGAAGAGCGTGTTGTTAAGCTGCGCCACTACCAGGTCACCGCGAACTAAGCCCGACACCCAAACCGATGGTCCTTCACGGTTGATAACCGTAACCTCTCTGCGCTCTAACTTCGACTCCTCGTTGACGATCAGCACATGACCATCGGGGCTCAAGGCTGCATTTGTAAGTTCGATCACACCATCGACCGGTCGGCCAATGATTTCTGCGCGCGCGAACATGCCGGGCGTTAACGCGGGTCTTCCGTTTTCTGTATCGGGACTACCCGGAAACTCAGCAATCACCGTTGCAACGCGACTTCGCCGATCAAGCTCAGCTTCAGATCGTTTGATATCGGCAGAAAATTGCCACTCTCGACCGCCAATATTGACCGAAACAGACGAACTAGATCCTACCAAGCCTCCCGATGAAGTGAGTAACTGCTCGGGCAATAAGGCAAGCTGAGCGTCCGACAGAGGCAGCCGCAACTCCAAGGCCTCGAGTGCGTAGATCTGTGCGAGTGGAGTGCCGTTTCCAACAAATTGCCCGACATCAACACGTTTTTTTTGAATACGTCCATCAAAAGGTGCCCTAATGACAGTGCGATCAAGCGCAAGCTCAGCAGCCGAGACGTCCGCTTGCGCTGCCTTTATCCCGAGCTCTGCTGCCCTTAACTGCGGCTTCCTAAGGAAGAGATCATTGGCTTCGTCCGAACCCAGCTCCCGCCATTCTCTTCGTGCCTGGCGGCTGCGCCCACGCTCTTCGGCCAGGCGTTGGTCAGCCTGCGCTAACGCGGACTCAGCCCGCGCGAGCGCGAATTCATAATCATCGCGTTCAATGGATAACAGAACGTCGTCTTTTTCAAAAAACCCACCGTCAGCGAAGGCATCACTTACCTCCACGACCTTACCCGCCACTTGAGCCACAAGGTCCACCCGGCGCTTGGCGTCAATTGTTCCTTGCGTGTGAACCAATAGTTGATGCGTTGAAGGCACTGCCTCAATTATAGCCACCATCGGTGCAGGACGATCCGGTGGAGGCCCCGCCTGCGGCTCCGATTTCGCTGTGAGTAATACCCACGTCAGTGCAAGACCCGTGAGGGTAGCCACAACGGCGATAAATAATTTCCTCAGTGACAGGCGATTGGCCACTGTAGAAACCTCAGGGGTACCAGGCATGTTTTTTCCTGTCTTGAAAAGTAGTGAACGTAATGGGGATTCATCAACCCGAACTCAAGCCTAGTGTTCGGTTTTTTTACAGGTGAAACCAAACATCATACGGAGACAGCTAAGTAACCCGTTTAAAAACCTGCCACATTTTTAGGGAAATACCCAAACGCGACCGAGGCAAATAGCCATCGCCGGGAATTTTGGTCAATCGCCACTTGCCTAGTAAGGGAGTTTTCGCGGACTATTTGTGGTTCAAACAAAACCATTTGGAGTTTTTTATGGCGCTTACTATTGGGGACAAAGTCCCAGCTTGTACACTATCAGTTATGGGCGAATCAGGTCCTACGCCGCTCTCTACCGACGATCTTTTTAGAGGAAAGCGCGTACTATTGTTCGCACTACCTGGGGCTTTCACACCGGGCTGCTCGATGGCTCACCTGCCAGGTTATGTCGCCAATGCCGATAAGATTAAAGCTGCGGGCGTTGATTCAATCGCCTGCCTCTCGGTTAATGATGCGTTTGTGATGGGCGCTTGGGGCGAAGCTCAAAATGCCAGTGAGATCATTATGGTCGCAGACGGCAATGCGCAATTTACTGACGCCATGGGGCTTACGCTCGACGCAACCGGATTCGGTATGGGCAAGCGCAGTCAGCGTTATGCTATGTTGGTTGACGACGGCGTCATTACCCAAATCAACGTTGAGGAAGGGCCTGGTGTAGAAGCGAGCTCTGCACAAACCATGATGGCACTTCTCTGACAGATAACGTGGTTACTGCTGTGGCTAAGCCGCGGTGGTAACCAGGTAAACCACGGATGTAATGAGTAGCGCACCGAGAAGGTTTACCCAAATTCCCCAGCGCACCATAGTACGAATTTCAATCTGACCGGTTCCGAATACAACCGCATTGGGCGCTGTAGCCACTGGGAGCATAAACGCACAACTGGCACTCATTGCCGCGGGCACCATCAATATTAAGGGATCAATGCCTGCTGCCATTGAGGCTGCGGCTAAAATCGGCATGAGCAGTGCCGTCGTTGCCGTATTCGATGTGGCCTCGGTTAAGGCAGTAACTAACAAGGCCACCGTTGCTATTGCAATGAGCGTCGGTACCATCGCAAGACTGGCGAGTAGTTCTCCTACTTGACCGCTTAAACCCGAACTAACGAAGCCCTTGGCCAGCGTGATGCCCCCCGCAAACAGCAGCAGGACACCCCAGGGAATATTGCTTGCCTGCTCCCAGGTGATCAGCGGCTTTCCCTCTTCGTCACGCGTTATGAACAGGACCACGACCGCACAGAACGCGACCGCTGCATCGTTGGCCAGTGGCATATCGAGCCATGCGCGCCAACCACCAAACGGCTCGGTACGTGTCATCCATGCGAGGGCGGTAAGCCCAAAAATAATGAGCACGCGTCTCTCCGCGCTGCGCCACTTTCCAATATCCGGAAGATCTACTACGAGATCGCTCGGGACTTTCCGCGCCAATGCTATCGCGATTAGCGGAATCATCAACGCTACGACGGGAATGCCCCATGACATCCACTGACTGAAACTAATCGCCGTGCCGGTCGTATCCTCATAAACTTGCATGAAGATAAGCGTGGGCGGTGTTCCGATCGGCGTTCCCAAACCACCAATACTGCAAGCCCAAGCCAGCCCTAGCAAGAGCGGTGCTGCCAATGCTTTCGGCGCACTGGAAGTTGCAATAACAGCCATCGCAACCGGCAATAACATCAGCACGGTGGCGGTGTTGGAAATCCACATGCTGAGTAAGGCTGCGGCTAGCATAAAACCCATGATCAAACGCTTGGGCTCATCGGCACCAACAAAGCGAACTACCGTCACTGCAATTCGCGTGTGAGCCCCCGTGGACTCCATACCCCTAGACAATAAAAACCCGCCCATCAGTAGCAAGATTAAGGGTGATCCATAAGCAGCGGCGACATCACTTGGGCTAATGACACCCAAGAGCGGCAACAATGCCATGGGAATCAAGGACGTGACCGGAATCGGTATGGGCTCGAAAATCCACCATAACACGCATAGGACAGCAACACCGGTCGTAACTGATGCCGCTTCCGACTGCCCCAGAAGTACCGATAGACACCCTGTTGCGAGCGCAACAATCAGTCCGGGAATTACCGATTCATTTAAGTTTAACCAATGCGATGTCAGCATTGCGTTTTACCCATGGTTCTTCGTTACACTAGAGGCCATGAAATCTCAGCCATCCTCTCTTGTCGATACTTTCGATCGCCGGATCCGTTATCTACGTCTCTCGGTTACCGATCGGTGCGATTTTCGCTGCCAGTATTGCATGACTGAAGAGATGCGGTTTTTACCACGTAAAGCCGTGCTATCCGCTGAAGAAATTATTCGGCTCGCGACACTATTCGTCGATCTGGGCGTTCAGAAAATTCGACTGACCGGTGGTGAACCGTTGGTGCGTCCTGACATCGTTGATATCGCCCACGGCTTATCCAATATCGAAGGGCTCAATGAGCTTGTGATGACAACAAATGGTAGCCAACTGGCAAGGCTGGCAAGGCCCCTGGTCGACGCTGGAGTCTCTCGTATCAATGTGAGTTTGGACACCTTATGCGGCAACCAATTCGCCGAATTATCGCGAACCGGCGACCTTAGTAAGGTGCTCGCCGGTTTGGATGCAGCCATTGATGCAGGATTCGATCGCATCCGACTCAACACGGTCTTGCTTACGGGTAAAAATGACGTCCAGATAGAACCACTGATCGACTTCGCACTCGACAAGAATATCGATATTGCTTTCATCGAAGAAATGCCGATGGGACATATCACCCAAACCGACCGCGAATTGAGCCTCGTGCCCTCGGCACAAGTTTTGGAGACAATTCGGCTCCGGTTCAACCTCGTACCCATCTTGGGATCTTCCACTGATGGACCCGCACGCCGCTATTCAGTGGAAGGAACAAGTACCGAAGTCGGTGTTATCTCCCCGATTACCGATAACTTCTGTAATAACTGCAATCGACTCAGAGTCACTCCAGACGGCCGATTATTGCTGTGTTTAGGCCACGAAAATTCTCTGGATCTACGCCAGATGCTGCGCAGCAACATGGATTCGTTCAGCTTGAAACGTGCAATTATTGCCGCTCTTGCGTATAAACCCGAGCGTCATGCATTTGATCAGCCAGATGAACCCCAGGTTATCCGTTTGATGAATGCGACTGGCGGATAACATCACACACTAGGATTTGTTTATGTCCCATTCCTTTCCAAAGCTGGAGAGCGTCGACAGCATTGTCGAGTCACTTGCTACCGCGGGTTACATTTGTAACGAGCAAATCGCCACAGTTGTGTATCTAGCCGCAGCACTAGAAAAGCCTATTTTAGTAGAGGGTCCGCCCGGTGTGGGGAAAACGGAACTCGCAAAAAGCTGTGCGCAGGTCACAGGTGCGCCGCTGGTTCGCTTACAGTGCTATGAAGGTCTTGACGAGTCAAAAGCTATTTATGAGTGGAAGTATGGAAAGCAACTGCTTTACACACAGTTACTGAAGACGCAGCTCTCCGAGGTAATGGAGGGGGCGACAGGCTTACGCGCATCGGTTGAGCGATTGCACACTTTTGATGATGTCTTCTTCTCAAAAGAGTTCTTGGAGCCGAGGCCATTACTGCAGGCAATCGATGCCGAAGGTGGTGTAGTACTCTTGGTGGACGAGATCGATAAGGCTGATTTTGAGTTTGAGTCGCTACTTCTGGAAGTGCTGTCCGACTTTCAGGTTTCTATACCTGAACTCGGCACATTAGAGGGAAGGTCAAAGCCACTTGTCTTCCTCACCAGTAACGATACCCGAGACCTGTCCGACGCATTAAAACGCCGATGTCTGCATTTACACATAGACTTTCCAACGAATGAACTAGAGGGGCGGATCGTAAGAGCGCGTGTACCTCAGATCACGGAAGCCATGACAGATCACCTGGTCAGTTTCGTTAGCAAAGTGCGCGAGATGGATCTAAAAAAGCTGCCATCGGTATCAGAAACCATTGACTGGGCAAAAAGCCTGGTCCTGCTACATGCGGACTCTCTTGATGAAGAGCTTGTAAAAAGCTCCTTGAATGCACTGCTCAAGTATGAAGAAGATCTGACCAGTGTGATCGAAAACCTGGTGGATCTCCTTAACACCGAAAAACAGGCGGCCAACGCTTAAACAGTCATGGTAAACGCTGAGCAATTCAGTCAGGACGCTCCCACCGATCGACTGCTCGCATTCATCGCGTTTCTGCGTGGACGCGACATATTGATATCGCCAGCAGATTCATTAGTGGCCATGGAGGTTGCCGGGCTTGTTGGCTACGACGACCGGACACTGCTAAAAAATGGTCTCGGTAGTGCGCTCGCAAAATCAAAGTTTGAAATTGAGGTCTTTAACGAAGCCTTCGAGCAATACTTTGGTGCGTCCTCGTCCGACAAAGCCAAAAATGAAAATGAGCCCCGTGACGTGGATGACGCCACCGACGACAGCCCTTCGTCTCAGGAGCTCGGCGAGCAGCTCTCGCAGGCAATGCAGACGCAACCCGAACTTGCCAAAAATCTGTCCAGTGAATTAGTGGATGCACTAAGGAGCGGTGATGAAGCAGCGATTGCTATTGCTGTTGAGACAGCGGCACAACAGGTAGACGTATCATCAATCAAGCTACTGACGCAACGAGGACAATACATCCGTAAAATGCTCGACGCGCTTGGTGAGCAAGCCCTACGTGACGCAGCGGTGGAACTTGAAAGCACTGAACCCGCTGCGTTTGAAGCAGTGCAAGCACTGCGAGAGCAACTACGTAATAAGGTCCGAGACCGGGTCGACAGAGCCTATATGGTTCACGCCAGTGGCGATGCTGAGGATATGCTAGATGAAGCACTGAGCAACATGTCGCTTGGCAACGTGGACCAGCACCATAGAGCCAGACTAAAAAGATTACTGGAGCGTATGACACGCAAGCTGGCCGCTCGTCACGGCCGCGTCCGTAAGCGAGTCAAACGAGGTCAACTTGCAGTGTCACCAACTCTGCGAAAAGCCATGGCGACCGACGGTATACCTTTTAAACCGCAGTGGCGCAAAAGCATTCGCCGCAAACCTCAGATTCTGATCCTCTGTGATGTCAGCGGATCTGTGGCGGCGTATGCGAAATTCTTATTGCTGTTCTTGCACTCACTTCAAGATATTCTGCCGAGAACACGCAGTTTTGCCTTTTCGTCTAACTTAGGCGAAGTCACCGAGACATTGCGTGCACTTCCCCTAGAGATCGCCATTGAGCGCGTCAATTTGAAGTACGGTGGTGCCACGGACTACGCCCGCGCCTTCGAGGATTTTGCGAGCCTCGCTATGGCCGACATCAATCGCGTCACTACTGTGATTATTTTGGGTGATGCGAGAAATAACAATACAGATCCAAGACTCGACCTGCTCGCTGAAATTCGATCGAAGTGTAGACAGCTGCTGTGGCTCAATCCGGAAAACAAGAGAAGTTGGGGTTCAGGTGATTCCGAAATGTTGGGCGTCATCCGAAACTGCGATGTGGCGGCAGAGTGCAGCACCTTAAAGCAATTAGAGCGAGTCATTGATGACTTACTGGTTCAGCTTAACTGCTGAGCTAGTTGGTCTCTTCCAACGATAGTCCGACAACGGTTTCAGCTGACCATCAAACTTTTCGCTAGGCGGTGCGCTCGTCGTCAAGTACAAGCCCGAATCACCCCAGTCAGCGAGGGTCGTAAGCCAACTTTCGAAATCCACTCTTCCTACAATATCGGGTTTGCGTCGAACTGCTGTACCAACTGATCTGATAGAGCGTACACTTGCGACCAAAGTTGTAGAGCGATCCGAAACAGCGCTTCGACGTACATGACCACAGTGGTTTGTAAGGTATTGCAAGATGATGGCTGCGGCATTTAGAACAGCAATAAAAAACTGTAGCCAGTCTGACATTCTGCAAGTAACTAGAGGCATCGAAAAAGAAGGCCTTCGCGTGTCCTCAAGCGACCACAGGCTCTCGCAGAAACTCCACCCCACACCCCTGGGTTCTGCCTTAACGCACAACGCCATAACGACGGATTATTCGGAAGCACTTCTCGAGTTCATTACGGGTGTCCATGACACTCCGGTAGGCGCGCTGAACGAGCTCCACCAACTGCACGCCTATGCCGCTCAGTCACTTTCCGACGAAATCATCTGGGGCGCCAGTATGCCTGGAGAACTGGGACCTGAGACCGAAATACCAATTGCTCAGTACGGTTCCTCCAACGTGGGCACGATGAAGCGTGTTTATCGAAATGGATTGAGCGCGCGGTACGGTCGAACAATGCAGGTCATCGCCGGCATTCACTACAACTTTTCTTTGCCTGATATGTTTTGGGAGACGTCTAGACACATCGGCGACCCAGACTGTCCACTCAGCAGTTGGCGAACGCAAGGCTATCTGGCGCTTATAAGAAACTTCCAGCGCCATGGCTGGTTGCTCAACTTTTTGACGGGTAGCTCCCCGGCGCTGAGCCAATCATTTGTTCGGTACGAGTCTCCGGAGCACCTCCAGAGCATCAATGACCACACACTTTATGGCGAATTTGCGACATCACTTCGTATGGGGGATCTTGGCTACACTAGCTCCGCTCAGGATGATCTACAGATTTGCTACAACCAGTTAGGGACCTACATTGAAACTCTGACGAAAGCCATTGTGACGCCCCATGACGACTATTGCCGACTCCCGGACATCACCGGCGGTGAGCGCACCCAGCTAAATGATGGATTAATCCAAATCGAAAATGAGTTCTACAGTGCCATCCGTCCAAAGCGTGTCACGCGATCAGGCGAGGCCCCGGTTCGAGCGCTTGAAGCGCGCGGTATCGAGTACGTCGAAGTAAGATGCCTCGACATTAATCCGTTCACACCCCTTGGTATCAATGAAGAAATCATTGCTTTGATTGATACCTTCCTACTGTCGTGCGTCCTATCGGATAGCCCATTGTGCAATGCGGTCACTCGCAGCATCGATAACACCAATACTCAACGGATCCTTAACTTTGGACGTGATCCGTCGCTTCAGCTACTAACAGAAGATAATCGAGAGATACCGCGTAACGAGCTTGCCAAACCCATTCTTGATGCGATGCACGAGGCCGCTGACTGGCTAGACAATGCTACCACTACGAAACGTCACAGCGACGCCATGGTGCGAGCACGCGGCATGTTAACGGGCGACGTCGAGACGCCATCTTCCCGCGTATTGCGGGAAATCTTCGAGCAGAACATTAGCTACTCAGAACTGATGGGGCGTTATGCAGAAGAGTGGCATCGCGAATTCGATGCCCACCTCCTGCCAAGCGAGATCAGAACCAGTCTGGCTGATGAGGCAATCGCTTCCCTACGACGCCAGCGTGATATCGAATCCGCCGATAGTCTGTCGTTTGATGCCTTCCTACGCGAATTCTACGCTCAGTACCGTCGCTAGGATTCCAGCCGAGCCGGCCGGCAGCGCGCGCTGTTGTATAATGCAGGGCCCACCCGCTTTCATTCCCAGTTCGTTAGGGCGCAGTGAACCGTCAAGCGGTCTCACTGTTTTCGAGCGCGGGGGCTTGAACGGCTTATTGCGAAACGACCGCGACGAGCTCTACCTTAAAGATAAGCACCTCATTTGGCCCAATTGCAGCGCCTGCCCCACCGGCACCATAAGCGAGGTTTGATGGGATGGTTAGCTCATATTCGGCGCCTTCGCTCATCAGCTGCAACGCTTCTGTCCAGCCGGGGATCACTTGCGTGACGCCAAAAGTGACCGTTTGGCCGCGGCTATAGCTGCTGTCAAATACGGTACCGTTAATCAGACGACCTTCGTAGTGCACTTCAACCGAGTCAGCAGACGAAGGCTTGGCGCCTGTGCCCTCGCGAACCACACGGTACTGAAGACCGCTCGTCGTGGTTTGCACGCCTTCAGCGCTTGCGTTCGTCTCGAGGTAAGCAACGCCTGCTTCGAGATTAGCATCGCCCGCTGCACGCGTCTCAGCTTCTTGCTCAGCCTGCATCTGTTCCTGCATAGCGATCATCTCGGCGTTAATTTCGTCGTCAGTCATCTTCGCTTCTGACCCTGACAATGCATCGCGAAGTCCCTCGGCAAACGCATCCGCATCAATTGGCACGCCCTCAGCTTTCATGCGTCGGCCCATATTCATGGCAATGCCGTAGCTGATGCGTTGCTCTTGGCTGTCTAAACTCATTTCACTTGTCTCCGCAGTTTGATCACAAGCGACCAAGCCGACACTCATTAGCGCCGTCAACGCTAAAGTTTTGCACGGAGATTTCGAGAAAAAACTCGTAGTTAACATGGCAGACTGTCCTGTGTGCAATAAATAAAAAGATCCGCGCATGGTACGCGGGTACAGCAGTACTGGCTACCGCGCGAGCATTCCGGCCAATCGCCCACGAGTGACGACATCCTTGAGCTCTGGGAGTTGGGCCAAATTTCGATCCACTGCCGGCGAGGGAAAGTCGTTAAGCTTTTCTCCCATCGGTAATGCATCGAAGAGTAACTCAGCCAACACGCGTTCTGCCTTCAGCTCCAGCCCGAGCAGGTGGCGTCGATTGGTGATCATAGACGGCATATCAGTCCAAGCCTGCCGCTGCCGACGAAGCGGCAACACAACCCCTTCAACCCATGGTGTGATGGCTGCACGAATACGCTGTTGATCTGCATCTCGGATAGCCTGACCTCGATCGCCTAACCACGCGAGAAACATCGCTTCCAAAATAATAAGACCTGATCTCTCCTGAAGCTCGAGAAGCTCTTCCCGCACTTGGACATCCTCATATCGCGCAACAGCCCAACACCAAAAGTCCTCTAGCAAATCACTGTCCAACGCCTCATCACCTTTCATCATCTCGCACTACCGCCCCTGTTGCCGCTAAACGCTGTTTCTCCAGTCTTGGCGAACGCCGAACCAAATACTCGCGTTGCTGAGCGACAGAGCGGTCTTCACATGCCTCGAACCAGGACAGAGCCACGGGTCTGCGTGCACGAGTGTAGTTCGCACCACCGACAATCTCACCATTATGCTGCCTGAGTCGGCGCTCAAGATCTGTCGTGACGCCAGTATAAAAAGAGCCATCTGAGCACTGCAGTAAATAAACAAACCAAGAATCATCAGAGTTCGCGGTCATTCGCTCTCAACACTGTCATCCGAACATATTTTTTGAGAGTATATGTCGCAACACATGTGGAGGCACCATGAGCGACAACATTACACACGTAACGGACGCAGAATTTCAAGATGAGGTTTTGTCATCAGACTTACCCGTCTTGGTTGATTTCTGGGCAGAGTGGTGTGGACCCTGCAAGATGATTGCACCCGTTCTCGAGGAAATTGCCAATGAATATGGTGATCGCCTGAAAGTTTGCAAAGTGGATGTGGACGCAAATCCGGATCTACCTGGGAAGTTTGGTATTCGCGGCATCCCGACGTTGATCGTGTTCAAAGGCGGCAGTGCTGTTGAGACAAAAGTAGGTGCGCTCTCCAAGACACAACTGGCTGAGTTCGTCGACGGCTGCCTATGAGCGCTTCGCTCCACCAAAAAATTTCTACCCTGTCCTGGGGTAGACGCACCGCCAAAGCGGTGCTACCTTTCACATGTGGGCGGTACCCGCCTCGCTTCCCCTAGTCAGCGACCAGCAAATTCAACACGCAATTGCGTTGACTGTGGGTCATCAAACGATCCTTTAGCGCCCTTTTAGCGGGTAAAAAAATTTCCCAACGCCACAGGTACAACCGCGTGCAAGAAGAAGAAACAAACATTGTCGATCAGGCTGTCGAGCCAAGCAGTGAAGCAACACTCGACACAGAACATCAAGAAGCAGCTGGTAGCGAAGAAAAGCCGACGCGAACTCTTAAACTCAACCGCAACGCAGCTTCGGCGACAGAAGAATCATCGTCTACCGATGGCGAGGAATCGGCGGTAGCGGCTGATGGCGATACTTCGCAAGCCAACGAAGAAGGCGAACACGTAAGTGGCGGCCGCAATCGGCGAAATCGCAATCGTCGCAACCGACGAGAACCACATGTGCCATCGGAAAATCCGATGAGCCTGACGGAATTAAAGACTAAATCGACTCAAGAACTAATCGATATGGCCGCTGAAATGGGCATCGAAAAT
>Ga0160423_10000418_pt1 | contig 34396 bp, 36 predicted proteins | sample CRUFie14St8metaG_FD_108191 | JGI IMG/M metagenome (GOLD analysis project Ga0160423, IMG submission 108191) | Marine microbial communities from the Costa Rica Dome - CRUD Field 142mm St8 metaG | ecosystem: Environmental > Aquatic > Marine > Oceanic > Photic zone | place: Costa Rica: the Eastern...
AACGCAGTAGTCATAGTAAGGAAGTCGTGTTCGCTATTGGGCTTATTGGTAAGCAGCAGGCGCTTGAAAAGCGAAGCCCATGCGCTCCAACTTCTGCGCCACACCGATAGTGATCAGATCGCCATATTGTGGACCAATGATTTGTACGCCAATAGGTAAGCCCATGTCATTTAGCCCGGTTGGAATCACCGTTGACGGCAGGTAAGCCACACCGGTTAAACCGGCCCAGAATACTTGTTCGAAATAGGGTCGCTCTTGGTTATCTACCTGCAGAGAGCGTTCGGCAAACGGGCGCTGGTCATGTTCGAATGCGGCAGTCGCCATCATGGGCGTAAGCAAAATATCATATTGCTTAAAGTACTCGTGCCAGCGCCAGCGCAGTTGATGACGCATCTCGTTGGCCTGGCTCCACTCTTTAAAGCTGGATACTTGTGCGCGCAAAGTTTGCGCAGTACTGCTGTTATCCTCTGGATCAAGTTCGTTGGCCACATAGGCTTTAAGACTTTCGTAATTTTCCAGTGGCATTCTTGATGCCATGGTTGCATGCAGGAGGCGCTGATAAACCTCGTTACTGTGGTCGGCGCTAAATTCAGGTTTAGCATCCTCTGTGATTTGCGCGCCTGCATCGCGCAATGCTGCGGCCACAAGATCGACACGCGCCTCAACCTCTTGGGCAACCGGCGCAGCTTCGTCGTTTTTCCAAACCCCAACTTTGAGCTCTGACAGGGGTCGATCGCCAAGTTCAGGCAAGTTTAGCTGATAGCCCCGAGACATAATTTCATCAGGGCCGGCCATTATCTTGATCGCCGAATACAGGTCATCCGCCGAGCGTGCCAATGGTCCAATTACCGAAATATCAGGGGTGGAGCGCATATCGCCAGGCGCAGAGTGACCGCGCATCCAAAGTAGATCATGGGTGGGTTTATGGCCGAATACACCGCAGAAATGTGCCGGATTACGAATAGAGCCGCCAATATCTGAGCCAATTTCCAGACCGGTTAGTCCGGCCGCCAGCGCTGCTGCAGAACCGCCAGATGAACCGCCGGGAATACGACTATGATCGTACGGGTTGTTGGTGGTGCCATAGATTTCGTTATAGCTCTGAAAGTCTGCTAACGATAGGGGTACATTAGTTTTACCAAAGACATTTACCCCCGCGTCTTTTAGCTTCTTAACGCACTCAGCGTCCTCTGCCGTGACATTGTCGCGCCAGTCTGGATTGCCCCAGGTGGTTGGTGTGCCGGCAACGTTATAGGACTCTTTAACGGTCATTGGCACGCCGTGGAATGCCCCTAGGGACTGTCCCTGAGCCAATGCGGCGTCAGCAGCTTCAGCGTCTGCTAGAGCTTGATCGCGAATGTCGACACATAGCGCATTTAAATCGGGGTTATAGGTGTCGACACGCTGCAGGTACATCTGCAGCAGTTCTACCGCAGAAATTTCCTTTGCAGCAACTTTGGCGGCCAATTCCGTAGCCGATAAAAATGCCAGATCGCTCATATCTTCTCCCCTTATACGGTTGGCTCGATTGCTGCCAGTTACGCTAAAACTTTGCCGGTTTGCTTGGGGGAAGGCAAGCAGCAGCGGCCCGTTGCGGCTACAACGGTTGTTGCAAGCGAACGAGAGAGTGAGGAAATATGCCGAAGCAACGCGCTATCCAGCCTTCTTTTGCAGAGCCTCCATCCAAATCTCAATTTTCTTGCGCGTAAAGGGCAGGTCCAGTGCGATTAATGCGGCACCGAGCGGTAGCATCCAAAAACCCAGGATAGGTAGAAACCCAAAGACCCCGCCGACCATAAACAACAAGCCCAAGATGCTGCGCACGCCCGGCGGCAGCTTGTCCCGACTCCAACGCAATACTCGAAAGGAAAACCCGGCGATGCGTTGGCTCAGATCGGGTTGCGATGGCTGGCTCATAGATTCGTAGTTATACGTAAGTTGGCGCTTCGTCCGGTGCTTCGTGGCCGTCTGGATGGGCGCGTCTGGCTGGACTGGGGTCAATCGCTCGGAAACGATCGATGCCGTCTTCGCCGGCAATACGCTCGAGTCTATTGCGATGAATCAACAAGTGCACGTGGGCAATGGCTTCACCCAGAGCCATCATCGTCTGGCGCGGGTCGAGTTTTCTGTTAAACAAGACTGGCAACAGATCTTTCGCGACTTGGGGCTCTGCGCAGGCCTCTTCAATGGCCAGCATACGGTCGTCATGATGCGAGATGAGGTCGCGTAACCGCGCGCGCACGCCGTAAAACGGTAAGTTATGGGCCGGTAGCACAAATGTATCGTCTGGAATAACTTCCAGCAGGTGGTCATGAGATTCCATCCAATCCTTCAGCGGATTTGCATTGGGCTCTGATGGATGGACGCTGACGTTGGACGTGATGATGGGCAAGATCTGATCGCCGGATATAAGCACCTTAAGGTGGGCACAGTACAGGCATGCGTGTTCTGGGGAGTGCCCAGAGCCCACCACCACGCGCCAGTCATTGTCGCCAATGCTCAAGACCTGACCATCAACCAAGCGTTCGTAACCACCAGGCAACATTGGCATAGACATACCCTCGCTGGCACGTTGCGACCACATCTTGCCGATTTCTTCTAGATAATCCGCCGGCATGCCTGCGCGCTGATAGAAGCGTTGACCGATCCAGCTGGAATGGCTTTCGCTGCCGCCGTTAGCAAAGGTGCGAGCTTGGTAGTACTCGCCGCGAGTCATATACAGTGGGCACTGAAAGTGTTCGGTAATCATGCGCGCTTGACCGATATGATCTGGATGCATATGGGTGCAGATCACACCGACAACCGGCTCGCCCGCTAGCTCGTCTGCGAACACGCGCTGCCAAAGTTCTGCTGTTTGCTCATTACTCAGGCCCGTATCGACGATCCACCAACCGTGGTGATCACGAAGTAGGTATAAGTTAATGAATCCCAATGAGCCTGGCATGGGCATAGACAGCCAGCGCACTCCAGAGGCGATCTCTAGGGTCTCGCCCGGGGCGGGCTGTTGCTCAATGGGGTACCTGATTTGCTGTGTATCGTTATTATTTTTTAAATTCATAACCCCTAAGTATAGCGTTTCACCGGCTTTGATTCTTGTTGCGTTGGCTGAACTTATGTTGCAGCCATGGGATTACCCTAGGGTTGTTTCTGGATCTGCGCGGCTGAAATAGTTTCGAAGGCCGTAATTTATGGGGATTTAACTGGGTTGCGGCAGCAATAATCGGGGGTAAAATCGACATATGAGTGAACTGCAACGTCCCAGCGATTTTTTTTCTGCTGCAGAAATAGCCCAACTGCGCAAAGTCTCTGACTGGCGCGGTGCGGCGTCTATTGCGCACTGTTGGATGGTAATTCTAGCGACTTGGGTAGTGGTAGGGCTGTGGACCAATCCTGTAACCATAGTGCTTGGGATTATGATTATTGGCACACGGCAACTCGGCTTGTTTGTGCTGACCCATGACGCAGCCCACCTATCTCTGTTCAGCAATCGCAAGCTAAATGACTGGGCTGCGCAATGGCTGTTGAACCGGCCGCATACGGATTCTTCTATCGATGCCTACCGCAAGTATCATGTGCAACATCATGTGAATACCCAGCAGGAAAACGACCCGGATTTGCCGCTCTCAGCCCCCTTTCCTGTCAGTAAACGCTCCTTATTGCGCAAAGTGTGGCGCGATATCAGCGGCCAAACGGGCGTTAAACAATACGCTCGTTTGTTCTCCAGCGCGTTTGCTGGTGATACGTGGACGGCGCGGCTTGCCAATGGTTGGGCGCGTTTGGGGCCCAATATAATGATCAATCTGGGTTTTCTTGCCGGTTTTACCGTGGCGGGAGTTTGGTATTTGTACTTTTTGCTGTGGTTGGTGCCTTCGCTGACTTGGTATCGACTGGTGGTACGCATTCGTAATATCGGCGAACACGCCGTCGTACCCGATAATAACGATCGTCTGCGGAATACGCGCACCACTAAGGCAAATTGGTTGGAGCGAGCTTTTATCGCGCCCTATCATGTGCACTATCATTTAGAGCACCATCTGCTAGTGAACTGCCCGCATTATCGGTTGCCGCTGGCACACCGATTTTTGTTGGACAAAGGCCTGGGTGAAAAAATGGAGATCCAGCCGGGTTATCCATCGGTGTTACGGATGGCGACTGGATCTGCGAACTAGCGGTCTATCTCAGTATTTTTACTTAGCTCTTTGAGCGTTCAAAAATTGCAGTAGGGTCAGGGTTTCGGCTGGGTCCATGCGACCTACCGGTGAATTACTGTACGTGGAAAACATCACTCGGCCATTCTGCGACAGCACAAATTCGCTCGGTTGGATAAAGTCCCGTCGCTCATCCCACCAAGCGCCAAGTAGATCACCTTGGTCGCGAGTGACGCCGTAGGCTACGGGGATTTCTAGACCCTCGGCTACCTCCGAGGTTTTTGCCAAATCATCAACAGCACCTGCAATGATCGTCGCACCCTGTTCAGCAAACGCAGCACGGCGTTCGTTATAGCCGGCGAGCAACCGGCGGCAATAGGGTCACCAATGGCCGCGGTAAAATAGTACGACGGTATAAGGTGTCTGCAAATCGGCAGGTAGTTGGATAGTGTCGCCATTGCTTGTGTTTAATGTGATCTCTGGAAACGAATCTCCTGGATTGAGTTTTTCAGCCATGCTGCCCCCACTAAGTAGTTGTTACGGTGCTAAAACAAAGAATCGAAATCACGGCCCTCATTACTGCCGCGGCAGGTTTTAATGCAGCGTGCCAAAATGGGTAAGCCAGCGCTGATCTGATCAGGCGTTAAATGGCCAAAAGCCAGCCGCAGATAGGGCACATCTCTACGTTGGAAGTGGAATGACTGGCCCGGCAGATACGCAACGCCTTGCTCTCTGCTCATAGCCATAAGCTTCTGCCGGTCGACATCTTCAGGGAGGCGAACCCAAATAAACAGTCCGCCCACGGGTACTGACCAAACGCAGATATCGCCCAGTTCTTCCTCCAATCCTTGCAGTGTTAAATCACGTTTTTCTTGCAGCACAGGGTTGGCAACCTTCGCGTGAGCGCCGATCCCGTCCTTGTAAAATTCCGCGGTAATGGCCGCAGCGAGGGTATTGCTGCCCGCGTCGCTGCGGCGTGCTAACAAGCGATCTAACATCGGTGGTTTAGCGTAGATATAGCCTAGGCGTAGTCCGGGCGCCAAGATCTTGGACAGCGAACACAGATAAATAATATTCGGGTCGTCGTCCAGCGCATAAAACGCCGGTTCCAGAGGTCCGTCGTAATGAACGTCGGCGTAGCAGTTATCCTCGATAATCGGCACGTTGTAGCGTTGGCCCAGCTCGATAATTTGCCGTCGTCGTGCGGCCGGCATGACAAAGCCGGTAGGGTTTTGATACGTACTTATGGTGTAGATGAACTTGGGCAGTCGCTTCTCTTTGCTTAACCGCTCCAGTTGCTCTTCGACTTTGTCCGGTCGCATGCCACCCTCGTCCAGTGGAATACCGACCATGTCCAGCTTCAAATTCCGATATGCGCTCAGAGTGCCAGGGTAGCTGTATTCCTCCACTAGAATGGTGTCGCCATGGTTGTCCTGCAGCGCTTCAGCACTTAGGGTGACCCCCTGCATTGAGCCGTTAGTTAGCATCAGGTGGTCCGGGTCTACACTTACCCCTTCGCGCTCGCTCTCGCGTAAAGCCATGGCTTTGCGCATGCCCGGATGGCCAAGATTGCCCGGGTATTCGGTAAGCTCTTGGGCCTGCTCGGCAATGACTTTTGTCGCTGCCGCCTGTAATCCTGCAACAGGGAAGGTGCTGGGGTCAGAGCGGCCGCTGCCGAAGTCGTAGTGGATTTTAGACATTGCCAATCGCCATATTGTTTTCGGTCAGATATTTATAACTCATCGCCAAGGCAGTGAACATGTCGGTTGCGCAGTTGTCGAGTTCAACAACGGCCCACTCAAAAACATTTGGATCAACCGCTGCAAAAATGGATTTGAAATCCATCGCGCCTGAACCTACGGCGACATGGGGTTGGTCTTTTACTAACGGGCCATCCTTAATGTGGGCTAATGGCGTGCGCTCGCGCACTCTGGACAGCTCTGCCGCCGGATCATTGTTGCCAAAGTTAGCTGCCCAGTAGGTATCGATCTCGAATTCCACCTCCGGCACGGCATCCTGCAGATAGTGGTAGCCGGGGCGTCCATCAATGGGCTGGAATTCCCAATAGTGATTGTGCAAGAACAGTGTCTTGTCATAGGGCTTTAGTGCGTCCACAAGCTTCTGGGTGGTGTCGATGGTGTGTTGGAGCGCGTCCATATCTTTGAAATCATCAGGACCGAAACCGCCAGGGACGCGTGACAAACCCAGAGTATTTACGATATCCGCCACTTGGCCGATATCGCGGCTGCGATTCACCCAAGGGAAGTGCGTGGAAGATACTTCCATACCCAGATCGTTTACCCGTTTTTTGAAATCCTCAGGCGTCTTAAAAAATAGGTTAAAAGGCTCCACACCTTTAAAGCCAATTTTCGCGATAAGGTCTAAAACCTGATCGAAGTCTTTGGTTGATGCCTCTCGCACGCTGTACAGCTGCACAGAAATTGGTGGAATCTTGGTTGTCATAATTTCCTCCCTAAGCAGTATCGTAACCCGAACATTGGTCGGACATCATGATTGTTGCGATGTTAAATTGCAGTGCTCGAGAGGTAGTTATGGTTAACAAAAGGAGCGCTTGTGGCGAAACTTAAGTTTGGCTTGGTGGGCGGCGGACATGGGGCGTTCATCGGTCAGGTGCACCGCATGGCGGCCGAGCTTGATGGCTTAGCGGAGTTAGTCTGCGGTGCTTTCTCCTCAGATCCGGTGCAGTCGCGCAGTGCTGGAGTCGACATCTACCATTTGCCAGCATCGCGAGCCTACCCCTCATTTAGTGCGATGTTGCAAGCAGAGCAACAGTTGCCCGCAGGTCAGCGCATGGATTTTGTGGTGATTGCCACGCCAAATCACCTGCATTTTCCTGTTGCCGAGGCAGCTCTGCGGTCGGGTTTTCATGTGATGTGCGATAAGCCAGTGACCTTTTCGCTGCAGCAAGCCTTGGATCTGCAAGAGCTTATTCAAGCCACCAAGTTAACCTTTGGCCTAACTCACAATTACACCGGTTATGCCATGGTCCGCGAAGCGCGAGAGTTAGTCCGTAGCGGTGCTCTAGGCACAATCCGCAGGGTCAATTGTGAGTACTTGCAAGGTTGGCTGGCGCGATCGGAAGCTGACAATAAGCAGGCGCAGTGGCGTACTGACCCAACCCGTGCTGGGGTTGCCGGTTGTTTTGGTGATATCGGCAGCCATGCCGAAAATCTTGTCAGTTATGTCACCGGCTTAGACATAGCTCAGGTGTGCGCTGACCTCACGACATTTGTTGATGGTCGCGAACTGGACGACGACGGCAATGTGCTAATGCGGTTTCATGGCGGCGCTAAAGGCGTAATCAGCGCCAGTCAAATTGCCTTGGGTAAGGAGAATGACCTGCGCTTGCAGGTTTTTGGCACCCGCGCGGGTTTGGAGTGGCAGCAGGGCGATGCGAATTCACTCGTGGTGCGTTATGCCGACAAGCCGGCTGCTGTACATCGTGCTGGAGGCATGGGCACAACTGCAGGTTCTATGGCCGCCACACGCATACCCGCGGGTCACCCAGAGGGTTATCTAGAGGCTTTTGCGCAACTCTATAAGGATTTTTGCCTAACGCTAAAGGGCGACTCCTCGGCGGCAGGCTTTCCAACAATCGTTGATGGGGTGCGCGGCATGCGCTTTATTGAGAAAGTAGTAGCGAGCTCTAACGCGGGCGGGCAGTGGTTGCCGTTTGAATAAATTAGGCGAAAAGTGATATGCGAACGTTAAAGGGACCGGCTATTTTTCTAGCCCAATTCATGGCGGACGATGAACCGTTTAACACCATAGATGCGATGGCCCAATGGGCCGCGCGGCTGGGCTTTGTCGGCATGCAAGTGCCCATTGGTAACCCTGCATTTATCGATGTGGGGTTGGCGGCGCAAAGTAAGGACTACTGTGATGAGTTAAACGAGCGCGTAGCCGCGCATGGCGTTGAGATTACCGAACTGTCGACCCACCTCGAAGGTCAATTGGTTGCGGTGCACCCAGCGTACAACGAGATGTTTGACGGCTTTGCGCCGGCAGCGCTCCGCGGCAATCCTACTGCTCGTACGGAATGGGCCATTGAGCAAGTAAAGTTGGCCGCTCAGGCTAGCCGGAATCTTGGGCTCACCGAACATGCGACTTTTTCCGGCGCACTGCTCTGGCCTTATTTATATCCTTGGCCCCAGCGCCCTCAGGGTCTCGTTGAGGAGGGCTTCAGCGAATTAGCCAAACGCTGGCGGCCGATATTGGACGCTTTTGAAGAGCAGGGAGTTAATGTCTGCTACGAGATCCATCCCGGCGAAGATCTGCATGACGGCATAACGTTTGAGCGCTTTCTCGACGCAGTAGGTGGTCATGCGCGCGCCAACATCCTATATGACCCCAGTCACTTTGCTCTGCAGGGTATGGATTACCTAAGTTTTATCGATCATTACCACGAGCGCATTCGCATGTTTCACGTTAAAGATGCTGAGCTTAATGCCAACGGTCGTAGCGGCGTTTATGGCGGCTACCAGGACTGGCTCCAGCGTCCCGGGCGGTTTCGTTCGCTAGGTGATGGGCAAATTGATTTCAAAGGTATCTTTTCTAAGCTTGCTGGCTATGACTTTGAGGGTTGGGCGGTGCTGGAATGGGAATGCTGCTTAAAGCACCAAGAAGATGGTGCTCGAGAGGGGGCCGAGTTTATTCGTGACCACATCATTCGTGTGACCGACAAGGCCTTTGATGATTTTGCCGCCGCAGGTACAGATGCACTGACGAACAGGCGGATATTAGGATTGGACTAAAACTCTGGTGGTGTAGTGATGCAGGAAATTCTTCGACGACCGGCAAAGATACTGACTCAGGCTCAGCGTGAGGCGTACTTCCGTGATGGCTTCATCGGCGTAGAAGGGCTGATCGATCAGCATTGGCTAGCACGCCTTAACCGAGTTACGGCAGAGTTCGTAGAGATCAGTCGAGATTATTCCAGCGAGCGCCGAGACAAGCGTTTTGACCTAGAGCCCGACCACAGTGCCGATAATCCGCGGTTGCGGCGACTGAATTCTCCTGTGGATCATCACGACGAGTACTGGGCCTTTGCCAGCACCGGCCCGTTCGTAGACATCGCTGAAGACCTGCTTGGACCCGATGTTAAATTCCATCACGCCAAATTGAACTTTAAGTGGGGTGGTGGCGGCGAAGAGGTTAAGTGGCACCAGGATATTCAATTCTGGCCGCATACGAATTATCAGGTGCTCACTCTTGGGGTATATCTGGACGATGTTACTGAGGCTATGGCGCCCATGGGCGTCATTCCCGGCAGTCATAGTGGTCCTCTGTATGATCTCTACGATACCCAAGGCAATTGGACCGGCAACATACGTGATAGCGAAGTACCGGGCTTGGGTATAGAAACCGCTGTTTATTTGGGTGGCCCGGCAGGCAGCATTACTGCTCATAATTGCCGCTGTGTCCATGGCTCGCCGCCTAACAACAGTGAAAAACCGCGGCCGTTATTGTTGTGCGCCTATGCCGCGGCCCATGCATTGCCAATCACCGATTTAACCAAAGGCGGGAAGTACGCTGAAACTATTGTTCGCGGTGAACCTGCGCGGTGGGCGCGGTTCGACCCCCGGCCGGTGCTGATGCCGCCGGATTGGTCAAAGACGCGATATAAGTCGATTTTTGAGCACCAGCAAGGGGATGGTTAGCCGCGCTTGCTTACCTTATCGAGACGGCATGATCTCAAGGCGTAGCTAGGTAATTGGCTTACAGGCCGAGTCGCTAATACTTGGCCCACGTTACCCGGTTGAATTGGCCTAACCCACCAACTCTGTTTGGTTCTTGTTCAGCTCGGGCACTGGCGGCAGTTTGAAGGTTCTAACTTTGCTGGCCTCCACTACATTTGGAAATTCGTCGGCATTAATGAAGCGATCACTCCAGTTTGTCGTGGACACTAAATTTTCAACTGCAGCGCGGCGTTTCGCGATCACCTTATCGTTAGATTTGCTCTTGGGCATCATGCATACCAGGCTGATCGCACGAAACAACTGATCATTGAATGATGGTGTTTCTAAGCCAGGACTACTGCAATGAATCGTCCGCGAGTCCCAAAGTAATAAATCACCGGCCTCGAGGTGGCAGATTATGGGTTCTGTCCCGGCGAGCAACTCATCGTCATTGGGGAAGCGAAAGTGATCGATGCTTGGGTGGATCCGCGCTAGACGCTCCGGATACAGTTCAGGAATTGCGGCAAAACGTTTATGGCTTCCTGGCACCATGACATTGCCACCGCAGGCAGGCGAGGTAGTAAGTAGATTTACTAATCCCTGCACACAGTGTTTGCCGGGTCGGCCAATGGGGTGTTGGTCTATGTGCATCCAACTCGGGCCATTGTTGGTTCGCCAGTGGGCGTGCCGAGTCCAAGGCCGCCAGAGTGCCACGCCGTCAAAACTTGTGAGCAGGTCGTCGTTCTGCCAAATAGCAGCAAAGGCTTTTTTCACCGGCGCGCGGTCGCGGATGTACCATTGGGCGGCACTGTGACCAATGCCATGACTGGGCAAAATGCCGCCATGCACGGCGGTAGGCCAGCGGTCGTCGTCCCAAGTTTCGGGGTCGCTGCGATCAATACCCGTGCCCAATTCTTCGAGGTAGTCCCACATCAGGCTTAATGCGTGGTCAGCCTCATCTGCGGTTAAGGCGTTGGCAATAACGACATAACCATGTTCTTCGAGATAGTCGATACCCTCTTGGTCGCCGGCTTTGAACCGCGGTACGTGGGCGTAGCGAATATTGATATTAGACATGGTCGGTATCCTCTTCCCATAAGGCAATCGTTTGATTAAACCACTTTTATGCAAGGGATGGGAGATGATATTTTTGCGCCCGCAACCCCGCCGGTAGCGCAAATTGCCGGAGGATTTTGTCGAATTATCTAATCCCGTGAGGTACCTGCAGGTATGGCCGCTCTAAGCATGCGTGAATTGCAAATATTTTTTGATCGTATCCGCTCGAACAAAGTATTCGAGCTATTTGTTGTGGCGGTGATTCTATTTTCTGCGGTGATGATTGGGGTAAATAGCTACGCCCTAGATGACCGGTTGATGCAGATTCTGCTGATACTTGATGTGGCGATTACGGTGTTTTTCCTTTTTGAGTTGAGCATACGTTTTCTTGGTGAACCAGAAAAACGCGCCTTCTTTCGTCAAGGTTGGAATATCTTTGACACCTTAATCGTAACCGTCAGTCTTATCCCCATCGATGAGTCAGAACTGGCATTATTGGGACGCTTGATCAGAATCTTTCGGGTTCTGCGCATGGTGTCTATTGTTCCTGAGTTGCGGGTTCTGGTGAATTCATTGCTGCGCGCGCTGCCGCAATTGGGTTATGTATGCCTGCTGATGTTCATCATTTTCTATATCTATGCCGCAATCGGCACCAGTATATTCGCGTCGGTAAATCCGGTGCTCTGGGGCGACATTGCAGTCAGTTTGCTGACGTTATTCCGGGTGATGACCTTTGAAGACTGGACCGATGTGATGTACGAAACCATCAACGCCGGCTTCGGCTGGAGCTGGATCTACTACCTCTCCTTCATTTTTCTAACCGCATTCGCTTTTCTGAATATGATTATCGGTATTGTGGTTAAGGTGCTAGAAGATGAGCATCAGCGCGAGCGCGACGCGCACAAAGAAGCCGAGCCGAATTTATCTGACATTCAGCTGCAGCTAGTAGAACTCAAGGCGTTGGTGGAAAAACGCTAAGCGCCGGATGTACCTGATGGGCGTGCGGGTTCTGGCTCAGTTGCCAAGGGTTCATTGCGAATCAGTTCAGCGCTAGGCCGCTTGCGCTCATATTTTTGCGCTGGCGTATTGACGATCTGTACTAAGTCGATTTGCCGCAGGCCCGCAGCGATCCGCTCTTGGTTAACGTCCGAGTAGTTCGTGGCGCGTTGCCGAGGGTTGCGGTTCATCGTACGAATGATCTGGTTCATTTGTTGGGGTGAAGTTTCTTCCCCGTGCAATGTTCCCGCCGCGCGGCTGATAGATTCATTCATCAGGGTGCCGCCAAGATCATTACAGCCAGCATTCAGACAGCCTTTCACGCCTTCGTGGCCCATTTTCACCCAACTGGTTTGGATATTTTTGATCTGACCGTGTAGCGCTAGCCTAGCGACAGAGTGCATCAAAATTGCTTCGCGGAATGTTGGCCCCTTACGCGCCTTACCCTTGAGGTACATGGGCGCTTCCATATGCACAAAGGGTAGCGGCACAAATTCGGTGAAGCCGCCGGTTTGTTCCTGCAACGCGCGCACGCGCATCAGGTGTCGGGCCCAGTGTCGTGGTTTTTCCACATGGCCGTACATTATGGTGGCCGTGGTTTTAAAGCCGATATCGTGAGCGGCCTGCATAACATCGAGCCACTGTTGAGTATTAATCTTGTCAGCGCAGATGATTGCTCGTACCTCATCGTCGAGGATTTCTGCGGCGGTTCCCGGCAGTGTGTTAAGTCCTGCATCTTTTAGTTTTTGCAGATACTCGCCAAGACCGAGATCTAACGTCGCAGCCCCTTGCCATACCTCAAGTGGCGAAAATGCGTGCACGTGCATTTCTGGCACCGCTTGTTTTACCACCTCGACAATGTGTGCATAAGTATCGCCGGTGTATTCCGGGTGGATACCACCCTGCATGCACACCTCGGTCGCGCCCCGTTCCCATGCTTCCACGGTGCGGCGTTGGATTTCTTCATCTGATAGATCATAGGGGCGACCACGCAGATTCTCTGACAGCTTACCTTTGGAAAATGCGCAGAACTGACATTTGAAATAACAGATATTGGTGTAATTAATATTGCGGTTGACCACAAAGCTGACACTGTCACCACAGGTCTTGCGCCGCAGTTGGTCAGCACGTTGCACTACGGCACTAAAGTCGTCACCTCGGGCGCTGAATAGGCGAACGATTTGCTCTTCACTGAGTGCCGTGCCTGCACTGGCCAATTCAAGAATCTCGCCGACGTCCGCCGAGACGCGTTTTGGCGGATTAATGATGGCGTTCATGATGGCATTCGGCGGTGGTGTATCTGGATCTCCGGGGCACCATTCGTCAGTGCGGGGAAATCCCTCGCTGTCGATCATCTCCAGCATGCGTTCGTGCAAGTCCGCATGGGTCCATCGTGGCAGATCTTGAGCATAAGCTGGGTAAACGGTGAGCCGTTCTTCCAAGAATTTTCCTGCCGCTGCGGTCTCGCGAGTCAATTCATCGAGATGTGGCCAAGGCGCTTCGGGATTTACAAAATCTGGTGTCACCGGGGATACGCCACCCCAGTCGTTGATGCCGGCATGCACAATTTGTGGCAGCACACCCGGGCTCAGATTCGGCGGTGCTTGCACGCTCATTTGTGCGCCGAACATGATGCGCGCGCAGGCAATGGTCCAGAGTAATTCACCAAGATCGGGCTCCGGTGCATTGACCATTTTTGTGCCTTCTTTAGCACGGAAGTTCTGCACGATGATTTCTTGAATGTGACCGTACTGTTGGTGAATACGACGAATCGCCAACAAACTTTCAAGACGCTCTAGGCGGGTTTCACCAATACCGATCAGAATGCCGGTGGTGAACGGTACTTGAGCCTTGCCGGCCTCAGCTAGGGTCTGCAGCCGCACCGCTGGAATTTTGTCCGGTGAGCCATAATGGGGCATACCTTTTTCGCATAGGCGGTCAGAAGCAGATTCCAACATGATGCCCATAGACGGTGAAACGCTGCGCAGGCGTGCTAATTCTTCAGCCTCTAAATTGCCGGGATTCAAGTGCGGTAATAGCCCGGTTTCTTCGAAGACAGCTTTCGCGGCGGCGAATAAGTAGTCGGTAGTACTGGCGTAGCCCATTTCGGCTAGCGCCTCACGTGCCGCTTTGTAACGCAGTTCGGGTTTTTCACCGAGGGTGAATAAAGCTTCTTTACAGCCCATCTGTTGCCCATGGCGGGCTAATTCCAGCACCTCCTCAATGGTCAGATAGGGTGCTTTTACTTTGCGCGGTACCTGGGCAAAGGTGCAGTAATGGCAGACATCCCGGCATAGATGAGTCAGCGGGATAAATACTTTGCGCGAGTAGGTTACGACATTTTGGAAACCCTGATCACGGATCAACGAGGCCGCATCGGCGAGCGCGCGGGTGTTGTCATAGTCTGCCAGCGACAACACCTGGTCATCGGTAGGCAGGATGCCAGCGACCGCATTTTTGAGCATCGATTCCATGGCCTATCCTGAGTGTGATTGGTGAGTGGGGTATAAACGTCGGGCGATGCCAGAGCGATTTAAATACGAGGCGGTTTGGCTATTCGGCTGCTGCCGGTAAACCGTGCTGAGATCTTCGGGCAGATCAACATCTAATGCGAACGCGCTTGCGGGGACGATTCTTGGACTGATACCTGCAGCATAGGCTGCGTCTGCATGGGGCTTAAAGCTTTGACCGTCGAATACATAGGGTATCGCCAGGGGTGGCGCACAGATAAAGCCATTGGTGCCCTTGTGTTCAGCATCTGGTAGCAACGTGATCTGAGTATTCGCTCGAATCAGTTCATCCACTTGGTCTGGATCTATGCCCGGTACATCTGCCGGCACCACAAATACGCCCTGAGCATCAAAGTTCGCAACCAAATGCTCAGTGGCCTGAGTGAGTGCCTGAGCTAGGTCAGCGCTGGGACTTTCGGCAAAACGTTCGGTAGAAAAAGCAGCGGCTAGGGAATCAGCTTCTCGGGTGCGCGAGACGATAAGGATGCCGGTGAGTTCAGTGCTGCGCGACAAACAAGTCAGCACATCTCTGGCCATAGCGAGCATCAGGGCTCGGCGTTCGTCCTCGCTCAAAACATCTGCAAGACGCTGTTTTGCTCGCTCGAACGTCTTTATGGGAACTATTGCCCACATATATCACCCCGTACTGCACGTTGATATGGCGATCTCGACCCCTATTCGCACTCCTTCTTTGTGCGACTGAGTTGTCGGAACCGTTCTGATATTACTGGTGCTAAGGAGCCCTCAGCGTCATCAGAAAGTCTACGCATGCCTTTGCAAGATCTATGCGATGCTGCAACGTTACCATGACGCTCGGGGTACTGATAGTCGGGACATTGATCTGTTCGATCAATTTTTTATCTTCTGCATCCACCACAAAGCCGTCAATAAGGCCCTGATAGTGGTTGGCTACGGCTACGGCAGTAGCGGGCATGTTCATTTCTTGCAGCATTTTTGCTGCGGGGCCTTTGATCGCAATGCCGCCGACAATGGGCGACACTGCGACAACGGGCAAATTCTTCAGGGCCTCGCCGAAACCGTCGAGTTGTAGCAACGGATCCACCGATACGAAGGGGTTTGACGGACAGATAATGACGCCGTCGCAATCATTGAGCCAACTTTTGAGTAACGGATTGAGGCGCGCTTGGTGGATGCCACTAAAGCTGAAGCCGCTGACCTTGGGTTCGCAGCGTTCGCGGACGAAGTAATGTTGAAAGGCGAGGTCGCCTTGGTCGCAATGTACAATGGTGCGCACCGGGTCATCGCTCATCGGGGCAATGGTATGCTGGATTCCCATATGTTGGGCGATGTGGGCGGTGGCTTCAGTGAGCGACATACCGCTGCCGAGCATTTGTGAGCGTACCGTATGCAGTGCTAGATCTTTGTCGCCGAGGCGAAACCAATCTTCTCCGCCCAACGAACCCAGTGTCTCGATAAAGTTCCAACTTTCACCGGCGCGGCCCCAACCAGTTTCGGTGTTGTTCTGCTGCGCCAAGGCATACGTCAGACTGTCGATGTCAGGGCTGATATGTAAGCCCAGGTGCTCGAAATCATCGCCCGTATTCACCGCAAACAGCAGTTGTTCTGGGGGCAGAATTTGCGCCAGACCCAGCGCCAACTTAGCGCCGCCGACACCGCCGGTTAAGGCAAGGATCTTAGTCATTAGCGAAACAAATCTTCTTCGAGAGGGCGGTTGATCATCGACGCATTGTCTTGGTTATTGAGAGTTTGGGTCGAGTTCAGCCCTCGTACGATGACGACGGGAAGTTTCTCAGTGGTCTCACCCATCACCAGTGTGGCTGCAGACGCGATGGCGTCTGCGCGATTGATCAAGGTGGCGTGCAGGGTGCGACCATAGATGTCACGGCCACCCACTTGGTCATCTAAGACACGAATACCAGCACAGCCGATAGCGCAGCCAATGGTGCCCATGCGCCATGGACGGTTATGACTGTCCGTAATTACCACCCCCAGATCAATGCCGCTGTGTTGCTGCAATGCCTCGCGCAATTGCGCGGCGCTTGCGTCCGGATTCTCGGGTAGCAGCAACGCCTGCTCTTCGCCTTGGTGATCAATATTGGACTGATCGATCCCCGCATGAGCGCCGACGATGCCGAGTTTATGCCGCACAATCAAAACATTCGGTTTGTGCCGCATCACCTCGGTGGATTCGTCGAGAATCAGTTGCACCATGCGCGGGTCTTTTGCCGTGGCCGTTGCCAGCTCTTCGGCTTCGGGGCTAGGAGTTATACTGGACAATGCCAGCATCCGGCCTTCGGCTTTAGAGACAATCTTTTGCGCTAGGCATACAACGTCACCGGCTTGCAGGGTTAACCCCGCGTTATCCAGCGCCTGCATAATGATGTCGCTCAGACAGTCGCCGTGTTCGATCATGGGAATGTTCGGCACGCCGAACACGGAAAACTGCGCGGTCATAAGGGTGGCCTAGGGCTTTAGTGTTCTTGTCCGATGATCTTGATGCCCGAGTGGGAGACGATGCCACTGCGATTAATCTGGATCAGGATCGATGTTAGCGCTTCAGCTGCTGCGGCGTTGGCGATTGGACCTGCATGCCAGCCATTCATGCCGGCTTCGCTGATCAAATCAATGACGCGTTGGCGTGATTCTTTGCTATTGCCCGCGACCAAGACATCGCATTCGATAACAACATCCTGTTGCAACAGGTGCGCCGCAATATTTTGGAAGGCGCTAACAACGTGCACGTCTTCGCCGAGGAAATCTTGGGCGCGCTTACCGGCACTGCCCTCTGGGGGCATTTGCACCGTACCAACTTTCGGCGGCACTAGAGGCACCGTAACGTCGATGAGAATTTTGCCCTGTAGCGAGTCTTTAACGCCATCCAAAGTGGATATTTGGTGATCTGCCGGAACCGTAAGCACAACGATATCGCCAGCCGCTGCAGCCGCAGTATTTTCCATGGCCTGGGCTGGTGTATCCGGGCTTATCTCCGCCAATGCTGCCACTGCAGCGTCTGCTTTTTCCTGGGTGCGCGAACCGATAACGATGTTGTAGCCCGCTTTTGACCAGCGAATCGCCAAGCCGGTGCCGAGATCGCCCGTTCCGCCAAGAATAGCGATAGTTTCTTTTGCTGACATAGGTAGTTCCGTCGAGTGAATTAGAGAATTATGCAGCTTCTAATGAACGCTGTGAACACGCCGTGAACTTGCGTTTAACTCAGGCCCAAGGCAGCCTTGCGCGGCTGTTAAATCAGAATCTACAAAAAGGCAGGGAGGCAGGCATGCGAATTGGGGCAATGATCGGTGCGGACGGCACTAAGAGTTCGATCGACGCGGTGGTGCAATTAGGCAAAGATATTGAGTCTGCAGGATTGGACCATGTCTGGCTGGCGAATATTTTTTCATACGACGCGATCACTGCGCTGACGCTTATTGGCCGCGAGACCGAGCGCGTGCGACTGGGTACGGCAGTAACGCCAACCTATCCTCGACACCCTACCGCTCTAGCGCAGCAGGCTATGACCGCAGCAGCGGCGACGAATAACCGCTTCACCTTAGGCATAGGACTGTCCCACAAGGTTGTTATCGAAGATATGTTCGGGCTGAGCTACGCAGCGCCGGCAAAACATATGCGTGAATATTTGAGCGTCCTCATGCCACTTATCCGCGGAGAGGCGGTGAGCCACAATGGCGAGCACTACCGAGTCAACGGCGTTGCCTTGGACATTCCGGGTGTTGAATCACTGCCGGTGGTGGTGGCGGCACTGGGGCCGCAGATGATCAAACTGACCGCGGAACTTGCTGACGGCACTAACACTTGGATGGTCGGGCCGAAAACTATGGAAGAGCACATTATTCCCAGCTTCAATGCAGCAGGGCGGGCAGATCCAGAGATCGTCGCGGGAATGCCTATTGTGCTGACGACAAAGGTGGATGCGGCTAAAGAAGCCATTGCCCAACAGCTAACAGTCTACGGGCAGTTGCCCAGTTATCGGGCGATGCTGGATCGAGAGGGCGCCGCGGGTCCTGCGGATATAGCGATCGTTGGCGACGAAAATCAGCTACGAGGTCAAATCAAGCGATTTGAAGATATGGGCGTATCGGATTTCAACGCCGCCATAATGAATGTTGAGGACGGTGCTTACGAGCGCACGCTGGAGTTTCTCGGCAGTCTCAAGGGCGCTTAATTCGGCATCAGTAATGGGGCGGTGGTGGCTCTTTGGCCGGATCGTCCTTTGCTTGCGCAGACTTTATGTGCTCAATCAGCTGTTGTTGGCGCTTTTCCAGCTGGTCCAAACGATTTTGTTGTGCGACCAAGGCGTCGTTCAGTCGGGTAATGGTTTCATCCTGAAATTCCAATCGGCTTTCCAGTTCGCTGATGCGTTGTGAGTCGTCGCTCAAGGTGAGTTCCTTAATTTCCGAGGTCGGTGTAATTACTGAGGTGGGTGCGCGTCAGCGAAGCTAGCGAGTCCCGGAGAGTCCAGTCCGCGGGCGCGGCGCCCTTGGTAATCGGGGTCGATCAACCGCTGAGGGTGCACCCCGTCCACATACCCCATAAATCCCGGATCAATGGTGTTGTAGCCTAATAGTTCCTGAATTTTCTTACTGTACTGTCCCGCCCGAGTTGGGGGTACTGCAAGGGTCATATTTTCGATTTGCCTTAACCCGGGCATGCAATACTGGGGCGTGATGGCCAGACGATCGGTGGTGGCGCGATTAGCGCCGCCGCGATGCAGTAGCGTGCCCAGAAATACCACCACGGAACCAGCTGGCATTATAATCTGACGAATTTCATCTTCCTCAGCTTGTCGGTCTTCGGCCCAACGATGACTGCCAGGGACGACCTCGGTAGCTCCATTGTCCTCAGTAAAATCGTCCAGCGCCCAGATGGTGCTGACGCCGAAATGTGCGCGCGGTCGAGCGAACGGCAAATTTCCCGCGTTGTCATCTATGTGCATGGGTTGGGGCGTTTCACCGGGGTGAACGTTGATGGCGAGGGCTGCGGAAAGTAAGTAATCCACAGGTAGGAGACGATCCAAGATTGCCAGCACACCAGGGTGCTCGATAATTTTTGCGATGCTTGGGGCCTTGCTCAATAAGGCATAGACACGCTCGCTGTATAGGCCCTCAAAATCATTGCGGCCCGGATGCAGTCCCTGCAGATAAGGTGCCAGTTCAGCCTTGATCGTACGGATCAAGTCAGTATCTATGGCATTGGGCAGAATGGTAAAACCCTCAGCCTCGATACGTTCTAGGTGCGAGGTCAGATACTGTGGGTTGGCTGTGTCCATAGTATTGTTCCACGGAATAATGCAAAGATAGTACGTGAAATTGGCACAAGGAGCAGGGGGAAGCAATGTTACGCGATCTGACTGATAAGGTGGCTTGGATTACCGGCGCTGGCACGGGTATTGGTGAGGGCGGAGCGGTGGCTCTGGCTGAGGCGGGCATGCATGTGGTGTTGTCCGGGCGCCGAGAAGATAAATTGCAACAAGTAGCAGAGCGCTGCAGCGGGCGCGCTTCTATTGAAGTGCTGGATGTGGCTGACCAAACCGCGGTCAGCGCGGTAGCAGAGCGGATTATCGAAAAATTCGGTCGCATCGATGTACTGCTCGCCAGTGCGGGAATCAATGTTAAAGACCGCAACTGGCATAACCTTAGTGTTGCCGATTGGGATTCAGTCATCCGTATTGATCTGGATGGTGCGTTCTACTGTTGCAAGGCTGTCTTACCCACCATGAAGGCCCAGCGCGAGGGTTTGATCATCAACATTTCGTCTTGGGCAGGTAAGCACGTGAGCGTTGTTACAGGTCCTGCCTATACGGCTGCAAAACATGCCATGAATGCTATGAACGAGAGCATCAACATGGAAGCCTGCAGCTATGGGGTGCGCGCCTGTGCCATGTGCCCCGGCGAAGTGGCAACGCCGATTTTAGATAATCGGCCTATCCCTGTACCCGATGAGGAACGAGCGCGCATGGTGCAGGCCGAGGACTGTGGCGAGGTAATTCGCTTTTTGGCGCAGCTGCCGAATCATGTATGTATTAACGACCTGACCATCAGCCCGACCTGGAATCGGGGCTATGTGGCGGGCGCTCGGGCACAAATTCCCCAGCCGGATTAAGCCGCCTTATGGTTGAGCGCAGAGATGGCTGGCAGCAGTTGTTCCACCATAAGACGGGTTTGCGCCAGCATATCTTCGGTGCCTGAGGCGATGGGCCGCAGCACAAATTTATGTACGCCGGCGGCGTGGAAGTCGTGGACCAGTGCCATCATTTCATCGACGCCGCCAATGGCGCTATAGGCTGCGGGGTCCTTGCCCAAGCGCTTTTGAAATTGTTCGTTATAGCGCGCCACCAGCGGTTCGTCATGACGACCAAAGCGAAAGCCGAAGCCAGCACCGAAGTGATCATCGTCTATTTTGCGATCCAGTTCGGCCGCTCGTTGTTTGATTGCGGCAATAACCGGCGCCACCTCGGCGGCAGATTCGATACCCGCTTGCCAGCCTGTACCCCAGCGCGCAGTGCGCTCAATAGCCGCCGCTGCAGAGCCGCCCACCCACAGTGGTAATGGCGACTGGACGGGTTTGGGTGCAATAGTCGCGTCGTCCAACTGGTAGTAGTCGCCGTTGAAGCTGACCCTGTCCTCGGACCACAGGCGCGCCATGATTTCTAGGCCTTCATCGGTGCGCTTGCCGCGCCCCTTTGTTGGCGTGCCGGTAGCCACATAGTCTCTTGATTGCGCACTGCCCACACCGAATGCCGGCAGCAGACGGCCATTAGACAGATAATCGATGGTGGCACAGGCCTTAGCCATAACAACTGGATCACGCAGTCCAAGACTGGCAACGTTCATACCGAATTTGAGACGCTTGCTGCCGCCCGCTAGTGCTGCCATAACGCTCATAGTTTCCAGATTAGGTGCGCGCTCGATGATGCGGTCGCTTTGCCAAATCGAGTCAATGCCGCCGTTGTCGCAAAGATCCACCCAGCGCCAGAAGCCGTCAGCGTCATCGAAGGTGAAATTCGCCATACCAATGCCTGCGCCAATGCCCATAGCCTCTCCCGGTTTTTGATTGTGATGCGTATGGCGGCAGATTATCGGCGATTCGGTGGGTTGCGCAATCCATCATCTAAGAGTTGGCAGTGTCTAGACGCGATGTTGTGGGCTGGGTTTGCTGAGTGCTAGCGGGCCATACTGTATATTGCGGGCGGCTGACATAAATACCAGGCGCGAAGAAAAGCCAATAGTCTCAGGGCTGGGCTCGATTATTCGCGTTTAAGCGTGGGGAGTGAACGTGTCTGATTTGTGCTATCTGGTTGCTGATATTGGAGCCACTCATGCCCGATTTCAGTGTTGTGAATTAAAGGCTCAGGGTGCGCCCTCCTTGCTGGGTGAACCGCTGATACTGTCAACTAAGGACTACTCGGCTGCTGCTGCGTTGACAGCTGCGGTCAACTCGCACTGGCCCCAGCGCACTTATGCCGGTGCCCTGATCGCAGTTGCCGGACCGGTAGATTTATCCACGGGTGATGTGACCGTGCTAAATACCGGTTTGCTGTTACCGCATGGGGTGCTTGAGAACGACTTTAGTTGTCCCGTGCTCTGTGTGAACGACTTTTACGCCCAGGCCCACGCGGTACCCTACTTACACGATGTGCTCACCCTGCTCAGTAAATCGGCACAAGCTGATCTGCCAGCTGTGGCCAATGCTCAGCCGAAAGCGCTGCTGGGTCCCGGCAGTGGTTTAGGCATGGCAGCGTTAATCCCGGAACCGGCAAACCAATGGCGCGTACTGGCGTCCGAGGGCGGCCACGCAGACTTAGCAACCGGTAGTTTTTTAGAGGCGGAACTGTGGTCGGTGCTGGCGCAGGAACATACCCATGTGTGCTGGGAGACTGTGCTGAGCGGGCCGGGTCTGGTTAATTTGTATCGTGCGGTCAGTAGCATATGGGGCAGTAAGGCAGAAGCGCTGTCGCCAGAGGAAATTTCTACAGCGGGTATGGCCATGTCCGATCCGGTGTGTCACCAAACTTTGGAGACCTTTGCCGGATTACTGGGTTCCGCCGCCGCTAACTTTGCACTCACAGTCGGTGCCCGCGGTGGCGTCTATCTTGGCGGCGGATTGGTGGCGAAACTGTCTGGCTTTCTCGAGGCCAGCCCATTGCGTCGGCGCTTTGACGAGCGGGGTGATCTTTCTGCCTATGTTCAGGCAATCCCCCTGCATTTGATCACCCAGCCAGAACCCGGATTACTCGGTGCCAGCTATTGCTTAGCCAGCGCGGTTCGTCAGTCGTCGCTCTGACTTCGACCGCGTTGCTGAATTTGTGCTCGTCGCGCAGCGACTTTCTCTGCCCGGACCTCGGTTTTTGCGTGTTCTCGGTTGGCGTCGCGCTCGATCACCAAGCCCTCGGTAAGTGAGGTATGCCAGCCGGCATCCATAATATGTCGCACGGCATTGCGTGTGACCGGTTCGGTGGAAACAATATCCTTAGCCAGTTGCTGTGCAGTGGCCAAAAGTTCGTCGGCGGCCACCACGCGATTCACCAAACCCCATGTGTAGGCCGTGGCTGCATCCAAAAAGTTGCCGGTAAGGCTTAGCTCTTTTGCGCGGTTGATGCCGATTAGTCTCGGTAGGCGCTGAGATAGTCCCCATCCGGGTACAACACCGACCCGGGCATGAGTGTCGGCGAATTTTGCCTGCTCGCTCGCGAGCATAAAATCGCACATCAGCGCCAGCTCGAAACCGCCGGTGATGGCGTAGCCATTGATCGCGCCAATAATGGGTTTATTGACTTGCAGCATGGCCTTGCCTAAATCTTTGTTGACCACTGTTGCCGCCGCGGTTTCGCCGCCTAGTTCCTTCAGATCTAGGCCCACGGTAAAGGCTCGGCCGTTGCCGGTGAACACGATCACCTCGGTGGCGCTGTCTTCAGCAAGATCGGTAAACACCTCGGTTAAGCGGTTGCGTAAGCCTGCGGACAAAGCGTTCAAGGCTTCCGGTCGGTTCATAGTTACCGTAGTAACGCCGCCTTCAGTGCTTGTTAAAACCAAATCCTTTGCTGTTGTCATAACTCACCCCTCCAATGTTTGCAGCACCAGTATAGAGCGCGCGCTGGCTCGGTGTTAGCGCTGGATCAGCAGGAGCGACAACCGCAGCGGTTGAACTGTTGTCAGTGTGGGGATTAAATGGCGGCTAGATATTCAAGACGGGAACAATAAGTGCAATCAGATCTCACGACCCCTGAGGGCGTGGCCGCGCGCAGGTCAGCTAGGGCAGTCGCCAATTCAGCAGTCCTAATCTTGATGGCGTTGCTCATGCAGGGCTGTGCGTCATTAGTCGGCTCCGTAACGCAGAATTTCGCCAGTGATCTGGGTGCGGCGATTCTTAATAGCGACGATCCGCATATGGTGCGCGATGGCGCACCGGCATATTTAATTCTTATTGATTCCTTACTTGCTGGTAATGCCGAAAACGCCAGTCTGTTAGAACAGTCCGCAGAGTTGCATTCAGCATACGCCGGCGCTTTCGTAGCAGAACCAGAGCGCGCCAAAAAACTGCATTTAAAAGCCAAGAAGCAAATCCTCGACGCCGCGTGTCTGAGTCTGGCGGATGGCTGCGGGTTGGATCAGCGTCCCTATGCTGATTTCGCAAATTGGGTGACCGGGCAACAACCGGCCCAAGTACCGCTGCTGTATAATCTGGCAAGTATTTGGGCAGGCTGGATTCAAGCTAATAGCGATGACTTCATGGCCATCGCTGAATTAGGTCGGGTCAAGGCCTTGATGCAACGGGTAGTTGAATTAGACGGGGCTTATGCTAACGGGAACGCGCACCTGTATATGGGGGTGTTTGAAACCTTGGTGCCGCCAGGGATGGGTGGACGTCCAGAAATCGGGCGTCAGCACTTTGAACAGGCGTTGGACATTTCCGGGGGCCGCAATCTCATGGTCAAGGTGATGTACGCGGATCAATATGCGCGCTTGCTGTTTGAGCGTAAACTACACGACCAATTGCTGCAGGAAGTTATGGCCGCCGAGGCCAAGGCTCCTGGACTCACCCTAATGAATACTGTGGCCAAAGAGCGCGCCCAACGTCTACTGGATACTGCTGATGATTATTTTTAACCGCCTGTGGTTGGTCTGTCTGTTGCTATGTGGTGCATTGCTACCACTGTCGTCGGTTCAGGCCGTGACCATAAAAATTGCCACGTTATCGCCTGAGGGCACGGCGTGGATGAAAATGCTGCGGCAGGCGGCTGGTAATATAAAACAACGTACTGATGGTGCAGTGCAGTTCAAAATCTATCCCGGTGGTGTTATGGGTGATGACAAGGCTGTGTTGCGTAAGCTGCGTATTGGGCAGCTGCATGGTGCTGCGCTTACCTCGGGCGGTGTTATGCAGCCCTATCAGGACATCGTGCTGTACAACCTGCCATTGACGTTTCGCAGTGCCGCAGAAGTGGATTACGTGCGTGAGCGCATGGATGCCAAGCTCATGGCTGGTCTTGCCGAGCAGAAATTTATTGGCTTTGGAGTGGCAGAAGTCGGCTTTGCCTATCCGATGATGCAGGAAGCAGTGACTTCGGTTGCTGAGTTTCAGGATCTGCGGGTATGGGCACCTGATAACGATCCCGGTGCGATGAAAGCCTACAGTTCATTTAATGTCACGCCGATACCATTGCCGATAGCCGACGTGCTAACGGGGTTGCAAACCGGCCTGATTAACACCATTGGCTCACCGCCCATTGGGGCCATTGCGCTGCAGTGGCATACCCAGATTAGCCACACCCTGAATCTGCCGTTGTTGTATGTATACGGCTCCTTTGTAATCACCGAGCGCATGTTTAAGCGGCTCAATGCTGAGCAACAACAAATTGTGACCGAAGAATTGACTGCTGCGGTCAAGGCTGTGGACCGCGCCTCGCGGAAAGATAACGACAGTGCAGCTGCTGCCTTAGTGAAACAGGGTATTGTCTGGCTCGAGCCTGCTGCCGAGGAGGCAACAGAGTGGTTTGAATTGGCGGCGCAAGCGAACGCTAAGCTAATCGATGAAGGCTATGTTTCGCGGTCGATGTATGACGAAATGATGCAGCACCTCAGTGACTATCGTGCCGCAGCCGGTTCTGATTAATAACGCCATAGCCTTTTTAAAGCGGTGCGAGGACGCACTGCTGGTGCTGTTACTGCTGGGCATGATCGGCATGGCTGCAGGGCAGGTGTTGTTACGCAATTTCTTTGATGGCGGTGTGTATTGGGGCGACAGCGCAGTGCGGGTCATGGTGCTTTGGGTGACGATGTTGGGCGCCATGGTGGCGTCCCGAGACGATAGTCATATTCGCATAGATCTAGTTGGGCGCTTTCTGCAAGAACTGCAAAAGCCGCTGCTGCAGTCTACGGTTGCGCGTATCAACTATGGCTTCACCTGCCTAATCTTGGCGCTGTTTTGCTGGGCCAGTGGCCAGTTTGTGTATTACGAGTACGTAGATCAAAGCATCGCTTTCGCCGCAGTGCCGGCCTGGCTTTGCGAAGCGGTAATGCCCGTAGGGTCTGGAATCATGGCGCTGCGCTACGCCCTGCATACGGTCAAGTTGTCATGATTTGGGCGGGTGTAGTTGCGATTCTAATAATGGCGGCACTGGGCGCGCCATTATTTGCTGTGTTGTTAGCCGCCTCGATGCTGGGCTTTTATAGCGCCGACATAGATCTCGCCATTGTTGCCATCGAGCTATATCGAATTGTTGATACGCCCCTGTTGGTGGCGTTGCCGTTATTCACCTTTAGCGGCTATTTGCTCAGTGAGGCCAATACCTCGACGCGCTTGGTCAATTTGATGCAGAGCGTGTTCGGCTTTTTGCCAAGTGGGCTGGCGATTGTCGCCTTTGTTGCGTGTGCGGTATTTACTGCACTGACCGGAGCATCAGGGGTCACCATTGTTGCCCTTGGTGCACTGCTGTTGCCCGCGTTGCGGCAGGCGGGATTTGCCGAGAAATATTCTCTGGGTCTGGTCACAACCTCAGGCAGCTTAGGCCTGTTATTGGTGCCCTCGGTGCCGTTAATTCTCTATGGCGTGATCGCCCAACAGCTGGATCTCGGCGAGCCATTCGCCATAGTCGATTTGTTTATAGCCGGCGTGGCGCCGATGTTATTGATGCTGGTCATGCTCTCTGGTTGGACGCTATGGCGGCATCGGGGTGGCGCGATCCCGCGCGTGCCGTTTAAGTGGGCCAATGTGGCTAAGGCATTGTGGGACGCGCGCTGGGAAGTGCCGTTGCCGTTCGTGGTCCTCGGCGGGGTATTCAGCGGTGTGTTCGCGATTTCTGAAGCTGCGGCAGTAACGGCACTGTATGTGGTAGTGGCTGAGGTTTTTGGATATCGCGAGATTAATTTGCGTCAATTGGCGAAAGTGGCGAAAGAATCCATGGTAATGGTCGGGGGCATTTTGCTTATTCTGGGCGTCGCTCTGGGGTTCACCAATTTCTTAGTCGACGCCGAGGTGCCGCAACAGCTTATGGCGCTGCTGCAGGAACACATACAAAGCCCGCTGAGCTTTTTGTTGCTGCTAAATGTACTGCTGCTCGTGCTGGGCGCCATGCTCGATATCTTCGCCGCCTTAGTGATTATGGTGCCGCTGCTACTGCCGGTGGCGGTGGGTTATGGGATTCATCCGGTGCATTTGGGCATTATTTTTCTTGCCAATATGCAAGTCGGCTACTTTACGCCACCAGTAGGAATGAACCTGTTTATCGCCAGTTATCGTTTTAAGAAGCCGCTTACAGAACTGTATACGGCCACCTTGCCGTTTATGCTGATCTTGCTGTTAGCAGTGCTTATCATTACTTATGTGCCTTTCCTTAGCCTCTGGCACATGGATCTACCCTAATGAACTCACAACTTTTCGTCCCAGTCTCGGGCCAAGGGCTTTATGACATCACGAGTCAGGTGGTGTCTGAGGTGTTGCGCTGTGGAATTGACGACGGTTTGGTGACGCTGTTTATTCAGCATACGTCTGCAAGTCTGCTGATTCAGGAGAATGCGGACCCTGCGGTGCAAACCGACCTGCACAATTGGCTCAACCGGCTGGTGCCGGAAAATGATCCGCTATATACCCATGTGGAGGAAGGGCCGGATGATATGCCGGCGCACATAAAGGCGGCGTTGACTGCGGTGAGTTTGTCCATACCGATCATGCAGGGTGAGCTGACCTTGGGGGTCTGGCAAGGCATATACCTATGGGAGCATCGCCATCATCAAGGTGCTGAGCGGCGGTTGATACTGAATATCCAGTCCGGTTAGGGCTAGTTTTTCAAGTCGTCGCGTATCTCTTCCATCCAGCGTTTGTGGCCGTCGGGGTCTAAAATCATGCTGGAAAAGTACTGCAATAGGTCTTTGTGAGTCTGATTTAACTTAGCCTCAGCCATCGTCTTCTCGCCCTCTTTACTGGAGATAAAGCGAAATACGCTTTCTAGATCAGTGCCTATACCAATAACCTCAACCAACTCTGCAACCACTAGGTCATGGAGAGTCGGCAGATCGTCCTCCTCGATGCCCGCCTCATCAGGGGACAGCACAACGTTGGCCCACAGGGTTGCCATGTAAAGCCGGAAAAGATTTCGGTCGATGAAGCGCTCTACTACCGTAGATCTTTCGCGGATGTCCACGAATACGGGTTCAAAGGCGTGTTTTAGATGATCTGACGTTAGCATGAGTGCATGTTGCCACAGCTCTCGGGCCGGCACTAATGGTTCCCGCACCAGGGTTTTTGTCCGCTTCTTGTCTAGGATTGCATCGATCGCGGGCGATCAGTAAGGTGCCGAGCAGTTGTCGGAAAGATGTTCAATTATGTTGCAGTTTGATCGGGTAGAACTGGATGACCAAAGCGATGCGCTCCGTCATGAGGTGCGTGAATTCATCGCTACTAACGAAAACCATTTACCGCGCCCCAATTCGGATTTTGTCACCGGCCATGACGCTGAGTTTTCGGCCAAGCTGGGAGCGCAGGGTTGGATTGGCATGACCTGGCCGGGCCAATATGGCGGTGGCGAAAAAAGTAATTTTGCGCGTCTTGTAGTGACCGAAGAACTACTCGCGGCCGGAGCGCCGGTGAGTGCACATTGGATCGCCGATCGCCAGAGCGGGCCGCTGCTGCTACGTTTTGGCAGCGAGCAACAGCGGCAACAATACCTGCCAGGCATTGCCCGTGGTGAAAGCTATTTTTCAATTGGTATGAGCGAACCAGATACTGGCTCCGACCTTGCCTCAGTGCGCACCACTGCCACCGCTGAAGGGGATGCCTATCGGATCAATGGCACCAAGATTTGGAGCACAGACGCCCACCGTAATCACTATATGATCTGCCTAGTGCGCACCGAACCGGCATCAGAGAATCGTCATGCTGGGCTGTCGCAAATTATTGTGGATTTAAAAAACGATGGCGCGCAGGTCAGACCCATTCGCAATATGGCCGGTGGTGAAGACTTTAATGAGGTGGTGTTCGATAACGTACTGGTACCAAAAGACCGTGTCGTCGGCGAGCCGGGTAAGGGCTGGGCCCAGGTTACCTCTGAACTGGCCTATGAGCGCAGTGGACCAGAGCGTTTCCTGTCCGCATATCGTGTCTTCGTTGAGTTGGTGCGAATCTGTGGCGACCAGCCAACATCCGAGCAGGCCGCTGCTATTGGTCGTATCGCCTCGCACTTTATGACTTTAAGGCGAATGTCGATCTCCGTGGCCGGCATGCTCGAGCAGGGTAAAGATGTGGTAGTGGAAGCAGCCCTAGTCAAAGAACTTGGCAACAACTTTGAAAAGTTATTGCCAGAAATAGCGCGCACAGTGGTCCCTGATCTGAGCCTAGAAAACCCAGAAGCCCAGCGACTGTTCCGCCAAACCTTTGAAGAGACTATGTTGCTTTCGCCATCGTTTACCTTGCGCGGTGGCACACGAGAGATTTTGCGCGGTGTCATTGCCCGTGGGCTGGGGTTGAGGTAACACAATGGATACACAACAACTCATTCAAGACACGGCTACTAAGATTTTTTCTGATCATTGCGACAAGGCGTTATTGGATCGTAGTGAGAGCGGCGAATTCGCCAGCGAGCTTTGGCAACAAATTACCGCTAATGGCTTCCACCAGCTGGGTGATGCGGCCAGTGGCACAACAGCTGCCGATACTTATGCATTCCTCAAAGTCTGTGGGCGCTTCGCGGTGCCCTTGCCGATGAGCGAAATCATATTAGGTCACAGCTGGGGGATAGGTTCATTAGCGCCCTGTGCAGGCCTTATCAGTATAGGTAGAGCCCATGGTGATACTGCAATACAGGTGCCTTGGGGCCGCCGGGCTGCTCGGGTCTTTGCGGTGCAGGCAGAGTCCTTGGAAGTGACCGTGACCGACGCGCCGGTACTCGCGCAGGAAGATATCAACATGGCGGGCGAGGCCCGGGATAGCATGGCGATGGCTGGCCAGATACAACAAATAGTTTTGGCCGATGATCCTTTTGCGCAAATGGCCCTTGCACGGACAAACCTGATGGCTGGAACGCTGCAGGCGGTGCTTGATCTAGGTCTGCAATTTGCTGCTGAGCGTGAACAGTTTGGCCGTTCGATCAGTAAGTTTCAGGCAATACAGCACAGCTTGGCGGTAGTCGCTGCGGAAGTAGCTGCAGCTCAGCGTGCCGCAGATGCGGGGGTCGATGCGTTGGGCACCGATCGATTTGTTGCAGAAGTGGCGGCAAGTAAGGCGCGTGTTGGCGAAGCAGTAGGAATTGTTGCAGAGCAGGTCCATCAGGTTCATGGGGCTATGGGGTTTACTCACGAGCATCGGTTGCATCATTTCACCCGCCGTTTGTGGGCATGGCGCGACGAATGGGGTAACGAAGCCTATTGGCAGCGCGTATTGGGTGCGAGGCTCGTGGCCTTGGGCGCCGATCGGGTGTGGAACTACATCGCAACCCGGGGTTAGCGACCTACTTCAGGCGTGTCTCTTTAGCAGAGCAGATACGGGTGCGAGGTTAGTCGCTATAGATGCGGGTTAGGTGATAGCGGACCAAGTGAATACAAATTTATTGCACTTGGTCCTGAGCTCATCCATCAATTGCGTCTGTTGAACCTAGAAGTTCACAATCATTTTGCCGGTATTGGCGCCCGTAAAGAGACCAATAAACGCTTCACTCGCGTTCTCGATCCCGTCATGCACAGTTTCCTTTGAAGTGATCTGACCACTAGTGACCCATTGCTCCATATCCTTGCGGAACTGGGGCGCCAGATGATTGAAATGGCTCACAATAAATCCGCGCAGAGTCAGACCTAGGCCAATGGCCATCGATAGGTTGTTTGGGCCGGGGCGGGGTGAGGTGTCGTTGTAGGTGGCGATAGCACCACACAGTGGAATACGACCGAATGGGCGCATGCACATGATGGCCGCCTGCAGATGCTCTGCACCGACATTATCAAAGTAAACATCCAGGCCTTCCGGCGCGCCTTCTTTGATGTGGCCGATTAAGCTGCCGTCGTTGTAGTTGAACGCATGGTCGAAACCGAGTTCGTCGGTTAACAATTGCACTTTATCGTCAGAACCGGCACTGCCAATAACTCGGCAGCCTTTGAGCTTGGCAATTTGGCCGACAATGCTGCCAACAGCCCCAGCGGCGCCGGAAACGAATACCGTTTCGCCATCTTTAAGGGCGCCGACTTCCAATAAGCCGACATAGGCGGTCATTCCTGGCATGCCAATAGTGCCGATGTATGCAGAAGGTGGCGCTACAATCTCGCCCAGCCGCTCGATGCCCTCGGTCGAGGCGGTATATGCCTCGCGCCAGCCCCAGGCACTGGACACATAATCTCCAGGCTGAAAGTCGGGGTGAGCAGATTTGCTCACCTTGCCGATGCTGCCGCCGGTCAAAGCCTCGCCGATTTGAAAGGGCGGCACGTAGGATTTGCGGTCATACATGCGGCCACGCATATAGGGATCCACCGACATGCAGATATTTTCTACTTGGATTTCGCCGTCCTGTGGTTCTGGGACGTCGATATCGATGATTTGAAAATTATCCGCGGTGGGCATGCCCTCCGGGCGAGTTTTTAATGCAACAGCGCGTGCTTGCATGATTGGTCTCCTAGTTTTTGTTGTTAATTATTCGTTGGAAATAGTTATTTCTTGGTCCGTTATGAATTCCAACAATGCCGCCTGGCCGTTACGTGTGGCTTCGATGCCGCGTTCCAGCGCCGCGACGATTTCGTTCGGGTCAGTAACCCGCTCACCGTAACCCCCGAATGCTTTTGCCATATCAGCATAGTGGCCAGAGATGTCAGTTGATCGATATTTTTCTGTCGATACAGGCATGATTGGCAATTCGATGGCCATCGAGAAGTTGTTAAACAAAATCGACAAAATCGGTATGTTTTCGCGCACAGCAGTCTCGAAATCCATGCCGGTAAAACCAATCGCTGCATCACCCCATACATTAATGCAGAGTTTTTCTGGTGCCGCGAGTTTGGCGCCCATGGCCAAACCGAGACCATACCCTAACTGGGTAGTCTTGCCCCAGCCGATATAAGACAGCGGTGCGGTCGCTGTCCAAAACGGTGTCGTCTGGTCGCGAGGACTGCCTGCATCATGGGTGATGATGACGTTTTCTTTGTCCACCAAACGATCCAGTTCTGCGACAACTCGATATGGATTGATCGGTGCCTCATTATTAGTAAGTTTGGGTAACCATTCGCTCATCCAGGCTTCTCTGAGAGCGGTAATTTTCTCAGGTTCGTCAGCCCGGGTTGCAGCGGGGGCCTTATCAAAGTCCTGCATTGCAGTATTTAAAGCCGCGAGGGTCAGCTTGGCATCGCCAATCAGCCCATGCTGAGCCGGCACGTCCTTGTTCAAATCCATAGGATCAAGAGTGGCGTGAATAATGGTTTTATCCTTTGGCATGGGTACGCCAAAGGCAGTCAGCGCGAAGGAGACGCCGACGCCGAATATCACGTCTGCCTCGGCCAAATAGTGCTTAACCGGTCTGGGATTAGCGCGTCCGCCGCTGCCCAGTGAGAGCGGATGATCCTCCGGAAACGCGCTCTTGCCTTCGATACTGGTGGTGACTGGAATATTCCAGGTTTCCGCAAGTGTTTTCAGCTCGTCCCAAGCTTTGGCGTAGTGCACACCCTGACCTGCGTAGATTACCGGGTGTTTGGCTTGTGCCAGTACCGCAGCGGCGGCCTCGACATCGGCTGGGTTTGGTCCAGATTTGGCGCTGAACGCAGGCTCGTAGACCCAACTATCAGGCACCTCCTCGTTCATAACATCTAAGGGCACTTCGATCATTACCGGTCCGGGACGTCCATTGCGCAATTGAAAGAACGCACGGCGCATAATTTCCGGTACCGCTTTGCCCATGGTGATGGGTTCCGCCCACTTAGTGACATGTTGCATGTTCAAGGTGGAATTAAAGTTTGGGTAGTAGTGGGCTAAGCGCCGTGGATAGCCCGCTGGAATCACCAAAATTGGCACAGATTCGGAATAGGCCTGAGCAACGCCCCCAAAGGCATTTTCAGCACCAGGGCCATGCTGCATACAGAACACACCAATCTTGTCGCCAGAAGATAAGCGCGAATAGGCGTCGGCCATATGTAGGCCAATGCGCTCCTGACGCACAATGACGGTGCGAATATCAAGTTTTGCGGCGGCTTCGATGAGTGGGTTAACAGGATAGGCGAATAAAATGTCAATGCCCTCAGCCTTCATGGCATGGGCGATGGCGTCCACGACTTGCATAAGAAACTCCCCTAATGTTTGGGTCTAGTTTGGCAGCAAGTGATGGAACTGTCAGGTTCAATTCAGCAGAGAAGTATCAGCTCGTTGCAGCGGGTTCGAGGTGAATTTTGCCGATTCGATAGTCAATGGTCACAACAAAGTCTTTCAGCACATCCCAACCCAATAACCCGCGCGATTTACTTACATTACGCTGTATTTTCGATCCTGGACGCCGGGTTCGTTTGAACATCGCATGGTCTTGATCCTTGGCGGCAACGCTTACTAGGGTATTAGTGCTCTCAAATTGGCCAAGTTTGACCGAGGGTAATCTAAATTGTTATATGGACCCGCTGCCGTTTATACCCTTCGCGCGTTTAAGTGTTGTCTGGCCTTCAGTCAGCCAGCCTCTTTTGGCGGCAAGTGAACGTTCAATCCACAATCCAGATTTGGCACCGGTATCTACAGTTACCCAAAGTGCCTGTCGATCGTTGAGCAGCACCTTCGCTAATACACCAGTGGTCTGCTTATCCGTTCGTGAAGGCACATTGCTGAGTGCGTGGAGATCTAGAGTGTCACGTGTAAGCCAACGCATGCGTTGATTTGGATAATCAAATTGAAAAATGAATTGTGCTAGAAAATCTCCGCCGATGAGCAGTTGGGTTTTCGCCGAATTTAGAGTGACCTCGTGCAAGTGGGCGAACCGAGTTTCAACGCCGAGCAGAGTGGCCGGAAGATTCTTATGTAAACGACGCTTTTGCTTTTTAAAGAAACCGTTGACCGTAACTTCGTCCGCGGCATCGGGTAATAGATTATTTTTACGCAGGAAGCGGCTATTAATTGCACTCTGATGAGCCCCAGTGTCGATAATTGAATAGCCCTCAATCCCGGCGAAGGAGGAGGGCACGAGCAGTTTGCCGTCCTTGACCGTGATCGGAATCCAGTCGCTGGTGCCGGCGGCGCTGGCAAGAGGTGTCAGGAGAATACTCAATGTTAAAAGCAGCCTGAATATTTGCATCAATCCTGTCCCAAGATAAAAAGAACAGGTCTTGGTTTATGTCTACAGCGGTTGCTCTGAAAGCAAGAGAAGATCAGCGGAAGAGAATTGGCGATAGAAGGTTGCCCTAGACAATGAATAGTTGAACAAAAAGGCTGCAAGTCGGAAAAAGGCGCTGCGCCGTCTGCGATAGTCTGTACACTGCACGCTCGGTTTGGTTGATCACTTGGGGAGAGCATGTCGGACAACACGCAACAAAATCCGTATACCAGTATG
>Ga0160423_10000419_pt1 | contig 34371 bp, 30 predicted proteins | sample CRUFie14St8metaG_FD_108191 | JGI IMG/M metagenome (GOLD analysis project Ga0160423, IMG submission 108191) | Marine microbial communities from the Costa Rica Dome - CRUD Field 142mm St8 metaG | ecosystem: Environmental > Aquatic > Marine > Oceanic > Photic zone | place: Costa Rica: the Eastern...
AAATATTTGAAAATCAACGTTTTGAAATAGATTAGAACTAAAATTTTCGTAAAAAAAAGAATTTGTCCCCCTTTGAAGGGGGCGATTTTGAGTAAACGAAAAATCTGGGGGATGAATAAGCAATTTTTTAAAAAAATTGCAAATTATCATTGGTTTTGCTGCTAATTTTTCATTTTATTAATCGAACTCAGGTTGTTAAACTAACAAGGTTCGATGGCTGTAATGTTGGTGACGAAGTACATTTAAAATTCCCATTTGAGCAAAAATGGGTTAGCAAAATCATCGATTTCCAAAAATCCAAACAACAAATCATTTTTATTGACAAAGGTGTTAAGTTACCCTTCCCATTAAAAACATGGCAGCACAAACATATCATTAAAAACTTGGGGCAAAACAAAACCCTAATCATCGAGGATGTCCATTACAAAACCATTAGCCCTATTGTCGATTATTCAATCTTCCCCATCCTCAAACTTCAATTTCTTTATCGCAAACGCATTTACCCTAAATACAAATACTAACTCCCCTTCAATATTTTTTCAACCGACAATAAACTATTGTTTTGGTTAACAATAGAAATAAAATACATCCCCGCTGGTAAGCTTGTAATATCAATCGCCAACTCAGTATCAGTTGTTGTTAACGTTTGAAAAACAGAGCCATTAGCATCTAAAATTTGAATAGTATAACTGCTATCAATGCCCGTAATTGTAAAAACATTAGGGTCAGGATTATGATAAATATTAATGCAATTAGGGTCAAGTTCAACCGTAGCCGTTAAGGTCAAAATCTCACACAAATAATCTCGCTTTAAATTGTTAGGGTCAATATTTGCACCATGGTTCCCATCCGAATATTCATAGTATTCAAAATTGGGCGTAACAACGCCTTCGTTAGCCATTTTTGTTGCCAAACGCTGGCTATGTTCCACTTCAACCACAAAATCCAATGCCCCATGATGCACCTGCAAAAAAGGCGGCAACAAATCAGTAAAATAATAAACTGAGCGCATCAACAAATTATGCCGAGCCTGTGCTAAAGTAATTTCATTATTTAAATAAGGCGTAACCGCATAATTCATAATCGTACTCCGCGGCGGATTCAAACTATTGCTATTTCCATCCACCACATCCTCAATAATTTCTTGATAACCAGGGTGCGTTATATGATCTGTAGCCCCAAAATAAACAACAGCCCGTTTAACCCGTGGCTCCCTAATAGATGTTAAATAAGTAACCGCACCACCACGGCTACCACCAAAAATGCTAATCCTATTTTCATCCGCCCCGCTAACATTATCTAAAATACCATTAAGCATAGCCAATGCATCGTCAATATCGCCATCAAACTCACTATTTTCTGCCTCCGATGTAAAATTGCCAAATCCCAACGAATTCGTCCGCAGTTCCTCCCCTCTAAACGACGGCACTCCCACAATAAATCCTTCAAAACAATCATTCATTTGAAAAAGAATTTCAACCCCAACGCCATTTTGCCCACCATGATTTAACATAATAACAGGATAACTTAAAATAGGATTATAATCCTTGGGATACCTTACCAAACCATAGTGCGTAAAATCTGCATCGCCATAAGTATCATGCGAAATCACATCAACCGTCATCCCATTAAAAAGCCCTGTATTAATTACCGTCCAATTATAACTTCCTACATCCCTACTTGCCCAATCCGCCTTAACTGCATCAATTTCTGCCTGTGTTGGAGTGGCAAAAACATCACTCAAATCCGTCTGCGCAGTAACACTAATTGTAACTATAAACAAGCTAATCAAAAAAACTCTATTCATCCTTTTTGTCTCTTTTTCAAACCCTTAAAGAAACAAAAATTAAACTAAACCCCTTTCAATTACCCTTCAAAATCTTTTGCATGGATAAAGCCCCATTATTCACATTAACCATTGATATAAAGTAAAGCCCCATTGGCAAGCTCGTAATATCAATTTCAATTGAGCTATTTGTAGTGTTTAAAGATTGATAAACTGCCCCCGAAGCATCTAAAATTTCAATATTATAATCCCCTAATAACCCCTCAATTTCAAAAACATTATTGGTAGGATTGGGGTATAAACTAATACAATCATTTGTTAAAACAACATTTGCAACACTCGTATTTGTTGGGCAAAAAACACGGTTATCACCATTAGCATCCGTAAAATTTTGTAACTCGCTCCAAATAAAACTCACCACCGTAGTATAGTTGTTTTGTACAATCGGATGAATAATTGACGGCACACTATAATCAGCAGGTGCCTCAGTTTCATAAATCGCCATATAAGTAATAAGCCCTGCTAAAAAGTAAAGTGTAGCCCTTCCGTGCGGTGCATCATCCTCATAAATTTCCGTAATTGGCAATTGATCTAACACTGTCTCCGTAAACAATTTCGATAAAACATTTCCAACAGGAATCATTCGAATATTGTTATCAGACTGCGCCACTAATAAGGAATCATGATACTCCAACCACCAATCATGAAACCCATTTTGAGTATAATCGTTGTAATCTTCAAACTCTTGTGCTGTTGGCGGAAAACCATTCCCTAAATAACCCGCCATATCAGGCCAGTTTTCGTAAATATAAATTTTAATGGAATCCTCTTGCTGCGACACCCAATCCGTTAAAGTTTCCGTTGCCGAAAGTGGCGTTACACCCCCCTCGTTTGGGTAGGGCAAATATGGCGCCTGCCACTGAATAAAATTTGCCCCAGTAATTAAAACCGTAGTAATATCAGCCTCAGCAAAAGTCTCCGTATCCGATTCCCAAACCCCAGGTACTATATCAAAACCCCATTGAGAGAAAAATTCCAAGGTAGCAAACCACGGCAAAAAACCATAAACACCTCCTGCCGCAAAATTCCTATTTTCATGCTCGGCTAATAAATAAACCCAATGCGGCACTGCAGTTTCATTGCTAGGCGTAGGTATCGTTTGAAACTCATGATTAATAGTACTATTACCAAAAACAAACAAGCGAGTTGTATCCGTTTGTGCATTAATTTGAAAGCAAATAATCAATAACAGGAGTAAAATTTGTAATCTTATTTGCATACCCAATTATAATAATAAAACACAATATTATCCTTTTAAATCTACCAAGCCTTAAATTTATCAGACAGTAAATTTCATTACAACCTCATCACCGTCAACTTCGCCTGTTTCAACAAAGCCAAGTTTTTTGTAAAATGCATCTGCACCATCTTTTTCCTTTGGTACGTACGATAATTTAATTATTTTAATATCAGGAAATGTTTTAGCATAATCCATAGCTTTTAATAAAGCAGTTTTACCATAACCTTTTCCTTGGTGTTTTTTATCAATCATAAAGCGCCAAACGTAACATAGTTCTTTATTATCAGCAGGAAAATCTAACATTATAAAACCCACTGGAGTTTCACCAAAATATATGGCTTTAAACCAAGCCGTTTTACGGTAATTTCCTTGAAGAATAGAATAAATGTTATCAGCAACTTGATCCTCCTGCTCTTTATGCACTTTTAGGCCAACTATTTTAAACAGATTATCTTCCGTTATTTCTTTAAAATTAATCACTACTTTTTATTTAATTTAAAAACAAATAACTATTAACAGGAGTGTAATTATAGATTTTATTTGCATACCCAAGATTAGTGAAAAATCACTATTAAGGACCGGTTAACTTAAACCTTACAGGTAAGTTAAAACTAACCCTAACAGGCTTTCCATCCTCCATTCCAGGCTTCCATTTAGGCATCATCTTAACAATTCTTACTGCTTCCTTTCCACAATTACCACCAATATTTCGTTTTATTTTTATGTTCGATATTGTTCCATCTTTTTCAACAATAAACCAAACAACTACCTGCCCTTCAATACCATTTTCTCTCGCAATAGATGGGTATTTAATGTTTTCATAAATAAACTTCATTAGCTCTCTTTCTCCACCCTTAAATTCAGGCATTATCATAAAATCATAGTATGCCTCCTCTTTCCCTAATGAATCCCAAACCTCGCCCTTTTTTAACTTACCACTCTCATAAACATCATGCCTTTTTAAAGTCCCATTTTCCCAATAAGTACGTAATTCACCGTCAAATTTCCCCCCTTTAAAATTACTTTCTCTACGTATCTTTCCATCTTCGTACCAATAGGTCCAAACACCATTTTCATCCCCCTTAATACTGCTGCCCTTACTTTTTAATTCCCCAGTTTCATCCCAATAAATCCAAACACCATTTGCGTTTCCTTTAATGTTGCTGCCTTTGCTTTTTAACTGTCCATTTTCATACCAATATGTCCACAACCCCTCTTTTTCTCCATCTTCATATACACCCCTGGCACTCAATTGCTCATTTTCATGATAATACTCAAAAGCCCCCTGCTTTTTTGTTCGTAATTCATCTAAATAAGTCCCCTTCATTTGCAGTACACCATCCAAATAATAATCTCTAGCTTCCCACAATCCATCTCCTCCTTTAAAAACCTTTCCATAAAACGATGCACCTTCTTTACTATCTATTTTCTTCCACTCGGCATCATAATAAATAGTAATTGTATCATTTGTTTGAGCCATTAGCTCATTAACACACATTAGCATTAAACCAACAAATAACAGCTTTTTCATAATAGGTAAAGTTTATGTTAATCAAAATCGGTATATTAAGATGCTAAAATACTATAAAGCCCCAAAACTTCAAGATGTTAACAGTTACGACAATATTTTAACCTTTAAATTCCCCAAAAGCCTTTATTTTTAAGTTTCAAAATACTCATTATGAAACACTTCCATTTACTACTTTTAGTCTTAGTTACACTCACTTTTTCTTGCCAACAAGATGAATTTGCCGAGCAACCCGAGCCTTTTCAAGGCTTCGATTTTGAAATCGCCAACCTCATGGTTAGGGCGGTCGATATTGAAGGTAACCCAGTCCCAAATGCCACGGCATACGCTTCCATGAATCAATTTACAACCGATGCCAATGGATTAGCATTTTTCCCAAACATCCGTGCCTACCCCGATGTTTTTAATGTAAAAACAATCGCCGATGGCTATGCGCCAGCCTTTGCAAATGTTAAAGTCAATCGCAAAAATTGCTTTGTAGAAATGGTACTTGTTCCCAACCAAACACAACAATTCCAATCCAACCAAGCCCAACAAATTGCCATTGGTAATCAACAAGCAAAGCTTGATATACCCGCCAATGCCTTTGTTGATGCACAAGGAAACAATTACGATGGAACGATAACAGCCGAGCTAGTTTACATAAGCCCCGAAATGGAAAACTTTGGTCAAGCCATGCCCGGTGCTGATTTTATGGGGATAGATGAAAATGGAGAAGAACAATTCCTAGTTTCTTACGGTGCAATTAGCGCAAAGTTCTTTGACGCAAACGGACAAGAACTGCAATTAGCTCCCGAAAGCCCAGCCACAATTGAATTGCCAATACCAACAAACGCCACAGAAACACCTACCGAAATACCCATGTGGTATTTTGACGAAGAAGAAAATATTTGGGTAGAAGAAGGCAAAGCTATTTTACAAGGCGATAAATATATCGCTCAACTTAACCATTTCACTTGGTGGAATTGCGACGACCCCGTTGACCCAAAAACCTTTGTAAAAGGTACAATTGTCGATTGCGATAATAATCCACTAGAAGGGGTTCAGGTACAAGTTGGTCCACTAGTAACTTTTACAAATGCTTACGGAAACTTTCAAGTCAATGTAGCGCCTAATTTAGAGTTTGAGATAGTTGTAGATGAAATATATGAACCAGTTTATGTTTCTGGTGTAAATCAAAACGATGTTTACAATGTTGGGATTATACAGCCATTGCAGGACACATGCCCTTTACTTGAGTTAAAATTCAAAGTAGCAGATTGCAATTCAGGGGTATTTGAAGCAAACTATTTTTGCTCTGGCTGCTTATCTCCATTTAATGGAACAATTGTAAATGGTGAAACTAAGAGTTTAAAATCAATGCAAAACCAAGATATTATCTTGAGTGTCTCTACTTCTACAAAAATTGAATACTATGAGTTTACTTTGGTTGATGAAGATATTAATGCTGGAACATTAAATTTTTGTGATGAATGTTTAAATAATGATTGTAGTGATAATGGCATCTGTATAAATGGTAATTGTTTATGTGATGAAGGCTATTACGGCGAGTTCTGCGAAAATTTTGATCCAAACTTAATTTGTAATATTACTAACTGCAATAACGGTACGCTGATTGAAACAGAAGAAAATTGTTATTGTCAATGTGAAGAAGACTGGTTTGGGCCATTTTGCGACCAATTTTTTGCAAACTCAATTTTTGGAGATTATTATACTGATTACATTACTTGTTCAAATCAATATCTAGAAGATGTACAAGGGGAACTTTCTACAATATCATTTTACAATGATGTAAACAACAATTACAATATTGAGATCACCAATGTAAAGGTTTTAGATACGAATTCTAACTTAATTACTCAATTGGATATTCTTGGGTATTACAATGGATTAGACTCATTAAATATAAATTGTTTTGTTGATGGTTATACCGTTTCCACTGAAAGTTCTACAGTTGAAAACGATTACCTAAATGTTTCTTTTAGCGTTTATAATTCACTAAATGAATTTGAGGCATGTAATGATGTTTTGTTTTACAACTAATAGTATAACCTAACCGCCGTATTGAGTCTCACTCAATTTACGTTAAAAAATAAAAAAGGGGAGCGTTTAAAACTGTACGGTCAATGAAATTGACGTTCGTTCAGTTTAGCGCAACGTTTTGTTTTTAGCAACAACTGAATGGTGCTCTTGACTTTTGACCCTTTGTGCCAAGACGGGGGTCGCCAAGACGGGGTCGCCAAGACGGGGTCGCCAAGACAAAGGGTGAAGTAAAAATAAGGGATGCTCATTTGTTAGGTTATCATCAATTTGAAATGGTGAAACTAACTACCTCAACTCTATAAATTGTAAAAACAACAGAGTGTTTTACCACTAACACACCCAATTCCTTAACTAAAACACCTAAGAACCAATAAAATTTGGCACATTTAATATTCTAGCCAAATCCATACTTTTTTCAGAAACGTCATTCCAGAAAGGCTCGATGCCTTGTCTGGAATCTAAAGCACAAGCAAGTATTATTAAACATACAAAGGCACAAAAATTTCACTAATTTAAAATTGAATTTGTCCCCCTTAGAAAAAGGGGGCAGAAAATCTTTAGATTTTCGGGGGATTTAAAATAGCCCAAACCTGGGGCTGTTTAGCGAAACTTTAAACTACCAATTACCCTAACTAAAACCATTAAAAATCTTACTCAAAACACCTAAGAACCAATAAAATTTGGCACATTTAATATTCTGACCAAATCCACACTTTTCTCAGAATCGTCATTCCAGAAAGGCTCGAATGCGAGCCCAGTCGATGTCTTGTCTGGAATTTCATTAAATGAAGGGCGTATAAAACAGAAAAAACACAAAAATTTTATGAGGTTGTTTTCACCCTAAGTAATTCAGCATATGATGACAACAACACACCCAACGCCATAACCAAAAACATTACAACTGCTTAAAAGTCAATAAAAAAAAAGCACGGCAAAGGTTTGGTCGCACACTTAAAGGTGCCATTTTAGTTAAAAACAACAATTCCTGTATATAGCAAAACGCTAGTAATCAAAATTTTAAAAAACACCCCAATTACACGCCCAAGGTTTGGTGGCACACTTAAAGGTTACAGGTTTACAAAAATTAGTGTCTTTTCAAAAAAAGCTTAGGTTTAAACAGTAGTTCAATAATTAAAAAAGCATTAACTGCAACTGTTTAGATAAGTCAATGTAAAACCTTCAAAATCTTAGGCGTGTCAATTTTAGCCCTCATTAATTAACAAAGGCTATTTTTGGCAAGTGCAAACCCAATTTACCATACAAGTAATTTTGCCATTGGCGGTAAAAGGCACTTTCACTTATGCCGTGCCTCAGGGCTTGCAATCAGCCATTCAGTTTGGTAAACGGGTCGAAGTTCAATTTGGCAAAAAACGCATTTACGCTGCATTAGTAGTAGGTATTAATGAAGCAGATGAAAGTGCAAAATCACCCAAAACAATACTAAGTGTTTTAGACGATGCCCCTATTTTAAACTTACAAAATTTCGCACTCTGGCAATGGATGTCCGACTATTATATGTGCACCTTAGGAGAGCTAATGTTAGCCGCGCTACCATCCGCATTTAAGTTAAGTAGCGAAACCATTTTATACCTTAACCCCACCTTTGGCGAGGATTTTTCGGTACTTACCGACAATGAATATTTAATAGCCGAAGCCCTTGTAAACAACGAACAACTCACCATAAAAGAGGTTCAGTTAATCGCCGATAAACGCAATGTTTATTACCTCATAAAATCGTTAATTGAAAAGGGTGCAGTCCTAGCCACCGAGCATTTGCAGGAGAAATACAAACCCAAAATGGCAACCTATGTTAGCCTTACAGACACTTATAAACAAGATGAAAATTTAGCCGAGTTATTTGATAGCTTAAAGCGTGCGCCCAAACAAGAGGAGCTATTGCTAATGTACATTCAGCTAAGTAATCAACAAACTGAAGTGGCCAAATCTTTCCTGCTAAAACACTCAGGTGTTAGCGATGCTGCCTTTAAAGGTTTGGTAAAGAAAAATGTTTTTCAAACCATTCAAAAACCAATTGATAGGTTGGCAATGCTCAACCCAAAAGAGCATATTCAATTTGAATTATCAGACAAGCAGCAAGCCGCAATTACCAAAATAAAGAACGACTGGGATGATAAATTCGTAACCCTTTTACACGGTGTTACCAGCAGCGGTAAAACCCAAATTTATATTGAGCTAATTCAAGAGGCAATTGCCGATGGTGGGCAAGCACTTTTCCTGTTACCCGAAATTGCATTAACGGGACAAATGATAAGTCGCCTACGCAAGGTTTTTGGAGCGCAAGTAGGCATTTACCACTCAAAATTTAACCCGCAAGAAAGGGTGGAAATTTGGCATAAAACCATTAACAAAAAATACAAAGTTGTGGTAGGTGCGCGCTCGGCATTGTTCCTGCCGTTTAGCCAGTTAAAGTTAATTGTGGTTGATGAAGAACACGATACCAGCTATAAACAACACGAACCCGCACCACGCTACAACGCCCGCGATGCAGCCGTTTGGTACGGTAACCTTTGGGGGGCAAAGGTAATTTTAGGCTCGGCAACACCAAGCATGGAAAGCTACTATAACGCCATTAAAGGCAAGTATCAATTAGTGCATTTAAGCCAGCGATATGGCGGCGTTCAAGCCCCTGCAATTGAGTTAGTTAACCTTAAACAAGAGCGTGGTCATAAGCGCATGAGTGGGCATTTCACCCAAACCCTTATCACCGCAATTGAGCAAGCCGTTGAACAAGGCGAACAAGCTATTTTGTTTAAAAATCGCCGTGGATATAGCCCCTACATGCAATGCAATCATTGCGGTTTTATCCCTAATTGTAGCCGCTGCGATGTTAGTTTAACCTACCACAAATTCGCCCGAAGTTTAAAATGCCACTACTGTGGTTTTCAAATAAAACAACAAGAAACCTGCCTCGAATGCGAAACTTCGGCATGGTTGATGCAAGGTTTTGGTACTGAAAAAATTGAGGACGAACTACAAATGCTGCTCCCTGATTTACGTATCGGTCGTTTAGATTTAGAAACCACAAGAAGCAAAACAGGCTACCTAAAAATCATTCAAAAATTTGAGGATAAAGAGCTAGATGTTTTGGTAGGAACGCAAATGGTAACCAAAGGCTTGGATTTTGATAGCGTAGGATTAGTAGGCGTTTTAAGCGCCGACCAGCTTATGTTTTACCCTGATTTTCGTGCAATGGAACGAGCATTTCATTTACTATTACAAGTAAGCGGTAGGGCTGGCCGACGTAAAAAGCAAGGCAAGGTGCTTATACAAACCACCATGCCCGAGCACCCCATTTTTGGCGAGTTGGCTGACGAGAATTTTCGCCCATTTTTTTACACCGAATTAAAGGAACGGCAGGAGTTTTTTTATCCACCCTACACCCGAATGATTGAACTTACGCTCAAACATAAAGACAGTAATTTAATCAATAAAGCCGCCTTTGAATTAGCCAGTTTGTTACGCAAAAAACTTGGGCAACAAGTGCTCGGTCCTACTGTTCCTCCAGTAAGTCGTATCCGTAATTACTACATACGGAATGTGCTAATCAAGTTTCCTAAAACGGGTAAAAGTTGGCAAAAAGGCAAAAACTTCATTCAAAAACAAATTGATGATTTAAAGCAAAAACGCGACTTCAAAAGCGTTATCATTCACATTAATGTTGACCCATAATTTCGAAAATCGCTATCTTTAAATAATGCGAAAATGGCTTTTCATCTTATTGCTTTTTTCATTTCACCTGCAAGGGCAAAACTTTACTTACCCAGCTGAGTACGAAAAACATGATGCCCTTTTTGTGGTTTGGGATTATAGCGAAAGCATCAACCCTGTAACGGCAAATCTAGTGGCAGCTGTACAAGATCATGCGCATATTTACATTATTTATTACCCAGGAACCGTTCCTTATGACACCACTTACATTCGTGATTATATGGCGGATTTTGGCGTTGGTAATTACAACTACACTTTTATTCCTGCATGGACGGAAACCAAATGGATTAGGGATTTTGGGCCATTTATTGGCTATACCCCAAACAGTACAGCCGATGAATTAAGGATGGTGGTTGATGCCAAATATTCCGCTTACAATCGCCCTAAAGATGATTCGATACCAAGCCAATTAGCCAATAATATTTTCAATTTTCCAGTTACTGATTTGCCTTTAGATTTTGAGGGTGGAAATATCCTTTTTGATGGTTTAGGGCGTGCTTTTGGCGGCAGGCGCATTGCATGGCAAAACCCTGATTATACCGATGAAGAGGTGGCCGAAATGATAAAAGACCACTTCGGTTTATATGATTTTGTTTACATGGAAGCCCTCGAAAATTCGGGCGGTGGCATTTGGGCGCATGTAGATATGTTTATGAAAATCATAGATAACGAAACGATTTTAATAACCGAGTTCCCTGAAAACCACCCTGATTATGAGGTGATTGAAGCTAATGTAAATACCATTAAAGGGTTAAGTAATTATCTGGGGAGGCCATACACGGTACACCGCATTCCTTTTCCACCAAATAGTAATGGACAAATACCTACCACTCAAAATGCCGAAATGCGCACTTATGCCAATTCATTAATAATGAATGATGTGGTGGTAGTGCCAAGTTATGGCATTCCGTTAGATGCAGAAGCTAAAGAAATTTACGAAAACTTATATCCTGGCAAAACGGTTGAAATGGTGAATTGCGTACCGTTAACGCCACAATATGGGGCTATCCATTGCATAACTAATGAGCTGCCACCTCAAAACTTATTACGAATTTTACACCCGAAAATGGTAGGCGAGCAAAGCAATAATCAAGTGGAAATTATTAGCCTATTACAAACCAATGAGGCGGTTGATTTGGAAGTACATTATCAAATAAATAATGAGAACTACCAAAGCGAACTGATGGTACTACAAGGGCAAACTTATAGCTATACATTTAATATTGAAGATGGGGATACTGTTGCCTATTATCTACAGGCTTGCATTGAAAATGATTGTAGAAATGAACCTTTTGATGGCGCATTAGCACCGCATGTTTTTTGGTTACTCGAAGATGATGAACCTATTGATAGCACAGGCGTTTCATCAACCACTTTAGCTTCTAATACTAAGATTACTTTTTTTGACAATCAACTTAATATTAGTGGGTTAGAAAACAAAGTTTGGCGAGCTAAAATTTACACAATTGATGGTAAGCAGCTAAGTAATTTTGAATTTTTGGGTAACTCCTATTCTCAATATTTTAGCTTACCTAGTGGCTTGTATTTTTTAAAATTGGAAAAAGAAAACGAGTATCAGACTGTTAAGTTTTGGGTAGATTAGTCTTTAATTTGCTTTGATTTTTCTGATAAAATAGATTTAAACTCATAATAATGAGTTTCCCCAATTTTCTCCAAAGAGATAATATCGGTTATTCTTTTGCTATGATTATACAGATAAATGTCATTATCATTTTCTATAAAAAAGGGGAGGTAGCTCCATTTAATCAATGATTCCATGTGGGTTGATTCATAATACACCCCTTCGGTTCCAAAGCCCCATTTGTAATCTGTATTAAGTTTGTTTGCCTCGTCAAGTGCTTTTATAAACTTTTTTGAAACCCGTTTATAGCGGAGAAAATAATAAAAGAAGTACAGAAAGGTAAATGAGAAGGTGGCAATGCCCATTACAATTAAAATTTCGCTGCTAAACAGAAAGCCTAAAATTATTGTACCTACTAATAGCCCTGCAATAACTTTTAATGGCCATTTTTCTAAGCTTTTATAAAACTCGTATGCAAAGTACTTTTTGTAAACCTTTTCTAAAAAGTCAGCATCGTATTTAAGGTCGATAAGTGTCATTGTGTGTATGTTAAGTTAATACCAATACCTCCTCCAAATATTTACGGGAATTGCTAAGGCGCGGTACTTTGTTTTGTCCGCCTAGCTTGCCCTTTTGTTTGAGCCAATTGTAAAAACTGCTTTTGGGCAAGGCATGTATTTTGGGGGCTTTCAAAGCCATATCATTATAGCGTTTGGCTTCATAATCACTGTTTATTGCTTGTAAATGTTGGTCGAGCAATTGGGTGAAATGTTCAATGTTTTCAGGGGCATTTTCAAACTCAATCGCCCATTCATGGCCGCCGGTGTTTTGGGTTTCCATAAAAATAGGACCTACGGTATAATCCCTAATGCTGGCATTGGTTTGTGCACAGGCTTGCGCTAAAGCCTTGTCGGTATTGTCCACCATTAACTCCTCCCCAAAAACATTAATGTAATGTTTGGTACGACCGCTAACAATAATGCGGTGCGGGTTAAGTGAGGTGAATTGCACTGTATCGCCCAAAACATAGCGCCATAAACCCGATTCGGTTGTAATAACAATAGCATAATTTTCGCCCAAAGTTACTTGGCTTAAATCATAAGATTTTGGATGTTCGTTATCCAATTCATCAAGCGGGATAAACTCATAATAAATACCTAAATCGAGCATTAGCAACATATCGTCGGCTTCGGGTAAATCTTGCAAGGCAAAAAAACCTTCGGAGGCATTATAGGTCTGTAAGTAGTTAATGGGTTGTCCCATTAGCTGTTGAAATTGACTTTTGTATGGGGTAAAGCTTACGCCGCCATGTATGTATAATTCCAAATGCGGCCAAACTTCTTTAATGTTGTTTGCACCCGTTTTTTCTAAAATGCTTTTCAAAAAAACCATCATCCAACTAGGTACACCTGATAGGTTGGTGATTTTTTGTTGGAGTGCTTTTTCCGCCATCCGTTCAATTTTGCTTTCCCATTTATCCATTAAAGCAATATCTAAATCCAAAGAAGAAAGGAAACGCCCGAGGTTGGACATGTTTTGCAACAGCACGGCTGATAAATCGCCGAAACGAATATTGTTATTGAGTTGACTAACTTGATGGCTGCCGCCCAAAATAACGCCCTTACCCGTAAATAGTTGGCTATCAGGATAATTGCGGCAGTAAACGGCCAGTACATCCCGAGCGGCACGGTAATGGCAGTTTTCCAATGTGTCAGCCGAAACGGGTATAAACTTACTTTTATCTGAGGTTGTACCCGACGATTTTGCCATCCAGCCAATTTTGTCGGGCCATAAAACATTTTGCTCGCCTTGCATTATGGCGTCAACATAGGGTTTTAAATTTTCATAGCGCATTAAAGGAACGCTTGCTTTAAAATCAGTTTCTGTTTTTATTTTTTTAAAATGATGCTGTTGCCCAAATTTGGTGGTTTGCCCTTTTTCAATTAAATGGTTGAAGGTTGCGCTTTGGGTTTCAAGTGGCTGTTCAACAAACTTCTCAATTTCAAATAGCCGTTGCTTCATATACCAACTAACTATTGAGTGGACTATTTGCATGGGTTACTTTTGTGTTTTTATTGAGATTATCTTTTAGTTATCGCAACTAATTTAAAGGTAGTTTGTTAATAGCATTGATTAATCATTTTGTACATGAAAATTTTGCTCAATTTTATTTGCTGCTTCCTGCCAATTTTAAGTTTTGCCCAAAATGGAATTGTGCAAGGGCGGGTTTATGATGCTATTAATAATGAGGGAATCCCTTTTGCCAATGTAGTGATACAGGGTACAACCATAGGCGCATCAACCGATATTGACGGGAATTATGTTATTGAAGATTTACAGCCTGCATTGTATAATGTTGAGGTGAGTTATTTGGGCTACAGAACTAAAGTTGAGTTTGAAGTACAAGTGAGTAATACCAAGCCAGCCGTTATTGATTTTGCCTTGGAAGAAAATACCGAGCAGTTGAAAGAGGTGGTGGTTAAAGCCCAGCCATTCAGTAAAAGTTTAGAAAGCCCTGTTTCTTTAAAATCAATTGGAGTAAGCGAAATTAAGCGTAACCCAGGGGGTAATAGAGATATATCGAAAGCCATACAATCGTTACCAGGCGTGGGTAGTACAGTAAGCTTTAGAAATGATATTTTGATTAGAGGTGGATCGCCGGGCGAGAATAAATTTTATGTTGATGGCATTGAAATACCTACAATTAACCATTTTCAAACGCAAGGGGCATCGGGCGGGCCAGTTGGGGTGCTAAATGTTGATTTTATAAAGGAAGTGGATTTTTATTCGGGGGCTTTTCCTGCATCGCGCCCCAATACTTTAAGCTCCGTTTTTGATTTTAAGTTTATTGAAGGAAGAAAAGATAGGTTAGGGGCTTCGTTTACAGTGGGCTCAAATGATTTGGCAGCAGTTTTAGAAGGGCCATTAAGCAAGAAAAATAAAGATGCGAATTTTATTTTCTCGGCTCGATATTCTTATTTACAATTTTTATTTAAGGCTTTGCAATTGCCTTTTTTACCTACCTATTCTGATTTTCAATACAAGTTTACGATACCTGTAAAAGAAAACCATCGGTTGATATTGTTAGGAACGGCGGCTATTGATGATTTTGTGTTGAATTTAGAGGCTAATGAGACAGAAGAGCAACGGTATTTGCTGGGTAATTTACCCGTAAATGGGCAATGGAATTACACTTTTGGTGCTAAGTATACCTATTTTGCTGATAAGAGTTATACCAATTTTATTGTTAGTACATCGAAACTTAAAAACACGGCATATAAGTATTTTGAAAACGACGAAAGTATTGCCGAAAATTTGTTATTCGATTATAATTCCACCGAGACGGAGTACAAGTTTAGATTAGAGAATGTTAGCCGAATTAAGGATTTTAAAATTACGGCGGGCTTGGCTTACGAGCACGGCATTTATACCAATGAAACCTTCCGCCGAATATCTTTTAGTGGAGAAATACCTAATGTGAATTACGAGGCGACTTTGCCTGTTAATAAATATGGTTTATTTGCTCAAGTAAGTCGCAATTTGTTGGAGGAGCGTTTGAGTTTATCATTAGGGTTAAATGCTTATGGCAGCGATTATAATAAAAACATGGCTAATCCGCTTAATCAGTTTTCGCCCCGCTTTTCGGCTAGCTACACTTTGACAGATAATTTTAGTTTAAATTTTAATACAGGCTTGTATTACCAGTTGCCTGCTTATACCATAATGGGTTATAAGGTAGATAACGATTTTGTTAACCAAGATAGGTTAAAGTACATACGTAGCACACATGTGGTTGGTGGTGTTGAGTGGAATACCTCAAAAAATTCTCGAATTACGGTTGAAGGTTATTATAAGCTGTACGATAACTATCCGTTTAGCTTGCGCAACTCAATTAGCTTTGGCAATTTAGGCGGCGATTTTGGGGTAGTTGGCGACGATGAATTTATTTCAAATTCGCAAGGGCGAACTTATGGTATGGAGTTTCTTTTTCAACAAAAATTGTTTAAAGGCTATTACGGTTTAATTGCCTACACTTTGGGTTGGAGCCAGTTTGAAGATAAAAATGGCAGCTTTGTTTCATCAGCTTGGGATGCTCGCCATATTGTAAGCTTAACGGGTGGAAAGCAGTTTAAAAAGAATTGGGAAATTGGGGTAAAATGGCGAATGACCACTGGCACGCCTTACACGCCATACAATGAGCCAGCTTCCGCACTAATTGAGAACTGGAATGCAGGTGGGGAGGGTGTTTTAGATTACGATCGCTTGAATACGGAACGCATCCCTGCTTACCATCAATTGGATATAAGGGTGGATAAAAAATGGTTCTTTAAAAAATGGAGTTTGAATTTGTTTTTAGACATCCAAAATTTTTATGCTAAAAAGGTGATTGATGCGCCTATTTTGATACCTGAAACGGATGAAACTACTGGAGAACTACAGGTAAATCCTGATATGCCTAATAGTTATTTATACAAGTATTTAAATAACGAATCGGCGGTGGTGCAGCCTACTATTGGGATAATTGTGGCTTATTAAGGGCAATTAAGTATTGTTTGAAGCTTGCTTTGTTGCAAAGTGAACTTTTTAAAGGGATATTGTTCGGTAAGTTGGTTGTTTTCATTAAATACCAAAAGCGTTGATGAGAAGGGTTTAAGATTGGCCAATTCAATTAGTTGCAGTTGCAAATTGCTTGATGTAGCGATGTTTAAATTACTATTATCTACTTTTAAAATTTGCTGAAAAAATGCTTGTTTTTGGGCTTCGCTAAAATCGGGTAGTAGTATGGATAATTCATTTTGTTTAAAAGTGTTTTGAGCAAAAAACTTGTTTAGGTTGTTGAGGCATCTATCGCAATCGTTAGGTTGGATAATGCAAACTATTTTATTGCAATTGCTACGCAAGTTTAACTCAGATAAATTAGGGGCTTGTGTACATGCAGCAAAAAATAGGAATAGACTAAGGAAAGCGGTTTTAGGGTAGCTCATATACTTCAATAAAATTTTGATAATTGAGGTTGCGCAGTGCTAAAATTTGGTTGTTGGTAAATTTTATTGTTTTTATTTCATTGGGATTTTTGAATTGGTAGCACTGATTGTTGGGTGTACATAGCGTTTTTTGATACGATTTGATATTGTTGCTTATATAATAGCATTGCGTAGTATTTGGTTTGCAATAATGGGCTATAATTTTTTCGTTTTTAGCTAATGTGTTACAGCTTAGTTGGGTTTCGGATATTAAGTGGTAAATACAGTTTTCGTATGCCATTGTATTTGTGCTGAAACTTATAGTTGGGATGTATAAATTATCTGATGTTTTGGGTAGTTGTGAGTAGTTGATTTTGGTACTTAGTTGTTGATAATTAATAAGCGTATCATTTAAAATTATGCGGTTTAGTAGTGCTTTGGGCTTATTATTTTGGCTTTGCGGATGGGAAATTGTTGAGGCATAAATAGCGTTATTACAATATCCGATGTTGTGCTCGATATTAGGGGCAATTTCGTTAACAAAAACTGGATTTTTTACTAGGGTTTGTTGCTTTAGGTTTAAATTATAATCAAACAAAAGGGCAAAAAACTCATAGGTATAGGTGGTTATATTGGTGTTTTCTTCTTGTGTTTTGTAGGGGCTAAGTACTTTTAAAAAGCATAAGTAACCTTTAGGTGTGTTAACTGAACTTACTATTAATATTTTGGGTTGGGTGTAAGTTGTATCGTCGAAAAAATTGCGATTTGGGTGCTTTTTTATGGCAAATTGCTGCATAGCAGTTTGGTAATTGAACAAGGAATCAATATGCAAGGTTTTTTCGATTTTACCAGTTACATAGTTGAATTTTGCAAGGATGGTTCGGTTGGCAATAAAAAGGCAACTACTATCATTAATGGCATGTATATCGCGTACTAAGCCAAAAATGGCTAATTCTTCGTCGTTAATTTTAAGTTGGTTTGAAGGCAAAACAAAATCCAAATTTTTATTGCATGAAGCAGCAAAAATTTGGATTAGTAAAATGGGAATAAATATATGTTTTCCTGAAAATTTCATCCGAAAAGGGAATTTATTCTTCGCTTAAATTTAAGATTTTCGAGTCCCCAAATTCTTCACTACTAATAATTGTGCGCCCTTCAAGTAAACTTGGTTCGCTTGATTCGGCAACAACTACATACTCGTCAGATTGTTCAACTTCGCCAAAAAGTACATCGATAGCGCAAATGCCTTGTACGGTAATACAACCAACATAAGTTGGCGAAATATCTCCGTTGAAAATGCCCGACCAAATTACAACATTGCATGGCTCTTTTTGCTGTTTAGCTTTTTGCCATTTTTTTGAAAATTTGGGGTTTTCAACTGCATCGAGGATAGCGTTTACATTGCTTGCATCGTAACTGTAGGTAATTACATCGGCAGCACTAATTTGTGTTGCGGGTAACTCATCTGCTTTGTTACAAGCGGCAAATAATAGGCAAATGGTAGCAAGAGTAATGAAAGATTTCATATGGAAAATTTTTAATTCGGCTGCAAAATTAGCAGTCTTATGCTTTAATCTTAAATATTCATCATTTATGTTATTAACAAATGTCAAGAGAAATGGTGTTGATTTAAACGGGTTTACGTTTTAGTTAAATTGTTGTTGCTTAATTTCGTTTATAGGTGAATGTGGTAAGATAAGTTGTTGTAGCGTTAATATAGCCAATACTTACAGCCAATGTTGATACCTTAGATTTGAATTTGATAAATGCGAGCGAGCCCAAATATTTTAGTTGCCGTTTTAAATTGGGGTTTAGGCCATGCCACCCGCTGTATGCCCATAATTGAGGAAATTGAACGACAAGGCGGAAATGTAGTTTTGGGTAGCGATGGGCGTGCTTTAAAGTTGCTTGAAAAAGAGTATCCTAAACATCAAATTGTAGAGTTACCCGCCTATGATATTCATTATAAAAATCGCTTTGGGTTTATTGTGAATATTTTGCAACAATCGCCTAAAATTATTAGAAATATTGAACGGGAGTTGAAGGCTATAAAATCAATTGTTAAACAATATGACATTGCAGCAATTATTGCCGACAACCGTTTTGGATGTAGAAGTAATGAGACGCATAATATTTTTATGAGCCATCAAATACATTTTTATTTACCCAAATTTTGGCGATTTGCTGATGGTTTAATGCGTAAAATAAATAGGGGTTGGATTGAAAAGTTTGATAAATGCTGGATACCTGATGTTGCGGGTTATCCTAATTTAACGGGTAGTATGTCTCATTCGTCGGATTTAAACCCTGATTTTTATCATTATATCGGGCCGTTATCGAGGCTTAAAAAAATGGATTTGCCTATTAAGTATAAGGTGTTGGCTTTACTTTCGGGGCCTGAGCCGCAGCGTACTTATTTAGAAGAAAAAGTAATTGATGAACTAAAGGATTTTGGTGAACAGGCATTAATTGTAAGGGGTAAACCCGAAAGTAATAAGGGCTGGCAAAAGCTAAACAGCTATGTAGATATGGTTGACTTTTTAGATGCCAAGGGGATAAATAAAGCTATTTGCCAAGCCGAGTGGGTGATTTCGCGCTCGGGTTATACAACGGTTATGGATTTGTTTAAGCTGGATAAAAAGGCGATTTTTATTCCTACGCCAGGGCAAACGGAGCAGGTTTTATTGGGTGAGATTTATAAGGAACAGGGATTGTTTTACAGCGTAAACCAAAAGCAGTTTAATTTAAGAAATGCTTTAGCACTTGCCGAGGACTATACGGGCCCAAAAGGCATTAGTATGAGTGATAGTTTGATGAAAATGCAGGTTAAAGAGTTGATGGAGCGATTAGTGAAACGTGAGAGTGTTTTGAGGTAAAAATGAGCTAGTAAGCTAAATAATGGGAATAACAACACGCAGCTTCCTCTCCTTTTTAAGGAGAGGTGTCACAAAGCGACGGATTGATTGATTTTTTAGTTTTAAAACCCAACCTTTTTAATAACACTGGGTAGTAAAATTAGGTTGGTTAGCAAGCTAACGCCTAAGGTAACTGATGTTAATATGCCTAAGTAGTAAGTGCCTTGAAACTCAGAGAAGGCAAAAACGATAAAGCCGCAAAAAAGAATGATTGCGGTGTATATCATGCTAAATCCAGTTTCGCGAATTGTTTTGGCGAGGGCCTTTCGTGGATCGCCCAACAATTGCTTTTCTTGCCTAAATTTGGCTAAAAAGTGAATGGTAAAATCAACGGAAATGCCGAAGGCAACACTAAATATTAAAACCGTGCTTGGCTTTAAAAATATATCATTCCAGCCCATAATAGTGGCGGTGATAAGCAATGGTACAAAGTTGGGCAATAGGGCAATTAATAACATTTTTACCGAACGGAAAAGGTAGCCAATTATAAATGCAATCAATAAAAAGGCAATGGCTACGCTGCTCATTAGGCTTTTAATTAAGTAGTTGTAACCTGCATAAGCAATTGAACTTGTGCCTGTTATAGTGGTTTTGTATTTATCAGTAGGAAAGTGTTTATGAATGGTTGGCAATAAACTATCAACCACAGCGGGAAATTGTTTTGAACCAATATCTTTTATCTGCGTGCTAATGCGAATTACTTGCTGGGTAGAATCAGTAAGGCGGTTAAGCAGTTGGTTTTGTTCGCCGCCATTACCGCTATTTTTTAGGTAGCTGAGTACAAAGTTTTTTTCAACACCACCTGGTAGGTCATAATATTTTTGGTTGCCGTTATAAAAAGCTTGGTTGGCAAATTTTAATCCATCAACCAATGAAAGGGGTTTGCTAAATTCTGGAAGCTTTTCAATTTCGGCTTGTAATTTATTTGCGCGTTTTAGGTTTTTACCTTTAATTGCTCCGCCTTTTTTTTGTGTATCAATAATAATGTTAAGCGGCATAAGGCCGCCAAATTGCTCTTCAAAAAATCGTAAATCTTGGCTTTCTTTATTGCTGGCTGGTACATCATCAAACAAAAAACCTTGTGCTTCCATTTTTAATAAACCGGGTATTGCAAAGGCAATTATTGGTATTAGGGTAAGTAATACTAGGTTGGTGCGTTTGCCTACAACAAAAATTATTTTATCGAGCAGGCCACTAAAAATATTGCTATCTAAATGTTTTAAATCGCGCTTTTTAGGGGGCGGCAATAAGCTAAAAATGGTAGGTATCATTACCATTGAAATAAAGTAGGTGGCAGCTATGTTGAAGGCGGCAACGTAGCCAAACTCATAAAGCATATCGCTTTCCATAAAAGAGAAAACACCAAAGCCGATGGCGGTAGTTAAATTGGCAAAAAAGGTGATTTGGCCGATGCGCTCTAATGCCAATGCAAGTGCTTCAGTTTTATTGCCTGTTTGCCTAAAAACATCTTGAAATTTATTGATAAAATAAACGGAATTAGGCACGCCGATTACTACCATTAAGGATGGGATTAGCCCTGTTAAAAGGGTTATTTTGTAACCAAACAAAACTACGCTACCAAAGGACCAAATAATGGAAATACCTACAATAAGCATTGGGAACAAAACGGGGTAAAGCGAACGGAAAAGGAGCAATAAAATAATGGTAATTAAAATGGCCGACCACATTAAAAAGCCTGCTATTTCTTGCTTGCTTTTGGTTACTTTATAGGTGCGTATGTAGGGTAGGCCCGATAGTTTAAGATCCACGTTGTGTTTATCGGCAAACCATTGTGCGTTTTGCGATAATTGGTTTACAAATTCAATTCGTTCTTTATTATCAAGTAGCTTATTGTCGAGTTTTAGGGCTAAAAAGGTAGCGTTTGTTTTGGCGTTGTATAGCATCCCTTCATAAAATTTAAGGGATTTAAAGATTGCGGAAAGCGAATCTATTTGATGTGCGGTTTTGGGCTTAGTGGGAAAAATGCGTTGTGGTTTAAAGCTTTTAGTGCTGGTATCTTTTACTACATTAAAGGCTTGTGGAATAGAAATTACGGCTAAAACCCCTTCTTTTTCGGTATATTGCTCGCCTAATTGCCACCAATCGGTAAAAAAATCAAACTCAAAAAGCCGATTATCTTCAATACCGATTACCATTAAATCGCCATCTTCGCCATATTGGGCTTTAAAGTTTTCGTAGGTAATGTAATCAGGATGATCTTTAGGGATGATTTTAGGGAAATCGTAGGTAATTTCAACTTGCGTAGCTAAAAATGCCATGCCAGCCGTAACAATTAAAATAATTGCACATAGTATGTACCTAAACTTTAAAATAATACTGGCAAAAGCTTTCCACATAACTATTTGGTGGTCTTGATTTTTATCAAATTACAAAGATACCAAAGAAATAGTGGCTTAAAGCGATGAAATAATTAATTTAGCTGCCGTAAACCATTGATGATGAAGAGAATTTTAATGTGCTTTATAGTAATTGCGGCTTTAGTAGCTTGTAGCGAGGATAAAAAAACGGCGAAAAAGCCTGAAAAGCCAAAAAAGGAAGTGAAAACTGTTAAACAGGATGTGCGTGGCTTAAAAGGCAATGGGCATTACAAAAATTATAAAGAAATAGGCGAAGGCGAAGCGACGGATGAAGAGGTAGTTCGTTTTAACAGAATTATTGAGTTGTTATCAAAAAGCTCAAAGGTGGAGTATGTTTTTTATTTGCCGAGTTACTCAATGAGTACTGAAATGGAAAACCCTGCGCAAATACAGCAGTTTGTAGCGCATGTATCGCCTTTTGATGCGGCTAATATTAAATGTGATTTGGAGGCTGGAATTGCTTTTAGAGATAGCGAAGGCGAAATACATTTAGAAATGGATGTGGTAATTACCCAAGCTGCTTGCCGTTATATTAGAACGAAGTTTGATGGAGCTACCCATAATTTAGGAATGACGGAAAATGGTTTTCAGCATTTTTACCAGTTTTTAAATATTAAGCCTAGCGACGGAACACCGATTGAGAAGTAGGGGAGAGTATTTAAGTTGTGGACAAGGATTAAAAAAGCCCGTACTTAGAAGAGAAGTACAGGCTTTAAAAATTTAGGTTTAAAGTAAATTGTTACTTTTTCCTTTTGAAAGCATTTTTTGTTGATTCGGCTGCATTACCTGCAGATTCTTCTGCTTTTTCAACTGTTTTACGAGCGAAATCGCCTGTTTTTTCAGCTGCATCTTTTACGGCATCACCAGTTTTTTCGGCGGCATCTTTAGCTTTGTCAACTGCATTACCTGCTGCATCTTTTGTTGCATTTGCAGCATCTTTAACAGCATCGCCTGTTTTTTCAGCTGCATCTTTTACGGCATCACCAGTTGCTTCGGCAGCATTTTTTACGGCATCGCCTGCTGATTTTGCGGCATCTTTAGTTTTGTCAACGGCTGAACTAGCAGCATCTTTAGTTGCATTTGCTGCATCTTGCGCTTGTTGGCAACCAAAAAGCCCTACTAAAGCAATAAGGGATAGTGTGTAAAATACTTTTTTCATGAGATTTGGATTAAGGATTTTGTGTAATTATGACAAGCGTATGGATAGAGGTCACTAAATGTAAGGCGTTATAATCAATTATTATTTGATAAAAGTATTATTTTATCGCTGTGGGGGCTTTTAAGGTGCGAGCGGATAATCATTTCGATTTCGCGGTTAATGGGCATTGCTTTTATAAGGTTAGCCACTTCATTTGGGTAGTTTAGCATTTCTTGCTCAAAATAATCGTAGCCGCCAAACATGCCATTTTTAATAAGTACTACTGAGTGTTCATCATTGTGTTTGCCTTCGCCAACTATTAAAAAATTAGGATGATTAAAATCAAATTGTTTACTAGCGGCCTCGGCTTTTGCATTGTAAGTTGTAAGTTTTTCCATTTTAGAAATGCCGTGTAACTCAGGCATTCCGCATTTTGATGGATGTAAACCGTATTGCGACATTAGGTTTTTAAGGGCTTCGTTGGCACGTTTTTCATTACGGTAGCAGCTTATGCGGGCATCGGCATGGCGTAGGCGTGCTACCCTAAAACAGATATAGCCTGCATGATCGGTAAATTGAACGATACCCCATGGATAACGCATGCTTTTTTGCCTTTTATTAAAGGTTGGCAACTCGTTTAGCAGTTCGTACGATTCTTGTATAGATGCGATTAAATCGCTGCCTGTTAGTTCGTAGCTTACGCTGGTAACGGTGTTAAACATTTGTTGCCGCCACTCTGATTGTGGTATTTGCGAAAAGTGTTGAAAAACCCTGTTTTGTATATCGCTGGTTTTGCCGAGGTAAATTACATTTCCTTCATTATCATGGAAATAATAAATACCCGTTTCTTCGGGGAGGCTTGCAACTAAATCAACAGATAGATTAGTGGGCCAATGGCTGCTTGTACGCAAGTTTACTGCTGCTTGAATTAGATTGTTGTTTTCCGATTGGGCAATCATATCAAACAAATAGGTTGTGGCTTGTGCATCGGCGGCGGCGCGGTGGTGTTGCTCTAAAGGTATATTTAAGCTTTTACATAGTTTGCCCAAACTATGCGAGGGTAAATGCGGAAAAGCTTTTTTTGCTAATTGGTGGGTGCAAAGCTTTTTTCTCTTGTATTTATGCCCAATCCTTCTAAACTCTTCGCGAACAAAGCCGTAATCAAATTGAACATTATGGGCTACAAAAACGCAATTGGTGGTTATTTCAAGTATGCGTTTTGCAATTTCGGCAAAGCTGGGTTCATCGGTTAACATTTTATCTTTAATACCTGTAAGGCGGGTAATAAAGGGGTCAAGTTTAATACCGGGGTTTATAAGCGAGCAAAAAGAGTCAATTACACGCCCTTCTTCGTAAATAAAAATAGCAATTTCTATAATTTTACCTTGCTTGTAATTGCCGCCGGTTGTTTCAATATCAATAATCGCAAATCGCACTGGCTGCGAAAGTAGAAAAAACTAACTTCACATTTCATTTCAATGGCAATAAAACGCATGAGAGGAGCAAAAAGTGGATTGATTAAGACAAATGTTGATTTAAGTGGGCGGAATACTTTTGGCGTTTCGGCTAATGCGCAGTTTTTTGCCACAATTAAGGATGCAAAGCAGTTAATGCAGTTGGTTAATGATGAAATTTATTGTGAAAATGCTAATAAATACGTGCTTGGTGGGGGTAGTAATAGCTTGTTTGTCAATGATTTTTATGGCTTAATGCTTCATAATTGTATAAAGGGGATTGAGGTGTTGAAAGCTAATGATAGTGAAGTGGTTTTAAATATTGGCGGTGGCGAAAACTGGCATGATTTGGTACTATTTTGTCTTAAAAATGGTTGGCAGGGCTTAGAAAATTTATCGTTAATACCTGGTACTGTTGGTGCTGCCCCTGTACAAAATATTGGAGCTTATGGTGTTGAGTTAGATAGCTGTTTTGTTGACTTGCAAGCAGTTGATTTGGCAACCGGAAAACCTAGAACTTTTACTAAAACCGATTGTGCGTTTGCTTATAGAAACAGCATTTTTAAAAATGAATTAAAGGGGCAGTTTTTAATTAGTTCGGTTACATTGCGGCTTAACCAAAAGCAAGATTTAAATGTTAGTTATGGGGCAATAAAAAATAAATTGTTGGATAAGGGTATTACAGAACCAACTGCTAAAAATGTTAGTGATGTTGTGATTGAAATACGGCAAAGTAAACTGCCAAATCCTGATGAAATTGGCAATGCGGGGTCGTTTTTTAAAAATCCGATTGTTTCACAATCTGAGTTTGAGAATTTGAAAAACAATTTTTCTGACATTAAATTTTATAGCCTGGAAGATGGGCAAATAAAAATTCCTGCTGCATGGTTAATTGAGCAATGTGGCTTAAAGGGGTATGAGCAAAATGGAGCTGGAATTTATAAAAATCATGCTTTAATTTTAATTAATAGTGGAACAAAAAAGGGTAGTGATATTTGGGCATTAGCACAGCATGTTAAGCATAGTGTAAAACAAAAATTTGGTATTGATTTACAAGCCGAGGTGAATATAATTGGATGAAACGGTACTTTTTAGAAATAGCGTATGATGGTACTAATTACCATGGCTGGCAATATCAACCCAATGCTATTAGTGTGCAGCAGGTTGTTAATGAGGCTTTAAGCACTTTGCTAAACGAACCGATTAAGTGCATGGGCTGTGGGCGCACAGATACGGGAGTACATGCAAGCCAGTTTTACTTGCATTTTGACGCAGCAAATAAGCCAACCGACAATTTTATTTTTAAACTAAATCGGTATTTGCCGCATGATATTGCAGTTAAACGGATAATTGATGTGCCGAGTAATGCGCATAGCCGTTTTGATGCGAAATACAGAGCATATGATTATTACATCCATTTTGATAAAAATCCTTTTTTAGAGCATTTATCGTATAACTTTTTTTTAGGAAGGGAGTTGGATATTGCCTTAATGAATAATGCCATTGAAATGGTTGCCCAGAGCAATGATTTTGCTGCTTTTCAACGGAAGAATGAATCGAAAACATCAATATGTCATATTTATAAGGCCGAGATGAATTATGATGAAGTTGGAAAAAAAATTCACATTCATATTGCCGCTAATCGTTTTTTACGTGGAATGATACGCTTAATAGTTGGTGGCTTGCTTCGCTTGGGCCAACACCGAATAAGTATGGCTGAATGGGAGGCTGCATTAAAACAACAAAAGCCTTTAATAAAAGCACTTTCGGCACCTGCATGTGGCTTGTATTTAAGCGTGGTTAAATATGATTTTATTGATGGCTAAGGCTAAAACATCAAAGGTGCATGATTTGGTTTGGCAGCATGTTTTAAGTTGCCGACAAATGAAGGGGTTGAAATTTAACTTCAATCAAGAATTTAAAAAATTTAGGGTTGATTTTATTTGTAAGGAGCAGCAACTAATTATCCAAATTGATGAAATTGAAGCTAAACTTGAAAAGCTACTGACTAAAGGAAAATATCGATTTTTGGTGTTAGATAGTGCTAATATTTTAAAGGACATAGATGGGGTTAAGGCTGAAATTGAAGCCTGGATAAACTAATTGGTAAATCACCTTTTGATTTTATTTTGAGATAAAACCACCCAAGCGTTGGGCTACTTTTTTTATAAAAGGGGTAAATACATTTATGGTTCCAAGTAAGCAATACACTTTAGCTCAATAGCAATTGGTGTGGGTAGGCTTTTAATTTCGCAGGTGGTACGGCAGGGTTGCGCATCTTTAAAATATTCAGCGTAAATGCGGTTATAAGTGTTGAAATCACGTTTCATGTTAACCAAAAAAACGGTTACATCAACTAAGTCATCCCATTTTGCGCCTGAGGCTTCTAAAACAGTTTTTACGTTTTTAAACACCGAGTGTACTTGTGCTTCAAAGTTAAATTCGGTAAAATTGCCTTTAGCATCAAGCTTTAAACCAGGAATATTATCAGTTCCTGTTTCGCGAGGGCCAATACCCGAAAGGAATAAAAAATTGCCTGCACGACGGGCATGCGGGTAACTACCAACTGCTTTTGGGGCTTTATCTGTATTAATTTTTGTGCTCATTTTAAATTATTATTTGTACTGCAAAAATAGGAAGGGATAAAAGTTCGTTTAGTTTGGGTTATTTCAGCTAATTTTGCAAACCTTTTGAAAAATATATTAACATACCTTTTACTTGCTGGCATTTTATTGTTGGCTTCGTGTAATACTTATCAAAAAGTATTGAAAAGCACGGATTATACTATGAAGTTAAATACTGCCAAGCAGTATTACAATGAAGGCAAATATGAAAAAGCGATTCCGTTAATGGAGGAGCTAATGTCGGTTTTAAAAGGTACGCAGGATGTTGAGGAACTATTTTATTTTTACCCTTATTGCCATTTTGGTTCGGGTAGTTATTTGTTGGCTTCTTATTATTTTAAGCGTTTTGTTGAAAATTACCCAAAAACAATGCGTGCACAAGAAGCACGATTTATGGCGGCTTATTGTTTGTATAAAATGTCGCCCGAGCCAAGTTTAGAACAAGATTATACGCAAAAGGCAATTGAGGCTTTTCAGTTGTTTGCCAATGCTTATCCAAAAAGCGATAAGGTGGCGGAGTGCAATAAGTTAATTGATAGGTTACGCCAAAAAATGGAGACTAAAGCAATTAATGCAGCTCAATTGTATTATGATATGAAGGATTTTAGGGCGGCGGCGGCGGCTTTTAATAATGTGTTGTTGGATTATCCTGAAACCAATAAAAAGGAGTTGATTATGTATCAGATAATTGACTCGTATTATTTATTGGCTGAAAATAGTATTAGGAAAAAACAAGAAGAACGTTACCAAAAGTGTATTGATGCTTTTAGGGTTTATAAAAGCCGACACCCGAATGGTAAGTATATAAAAATTGCAGAACGAAGAAGTACTGATGCTGCTGATGCTATTGAAATGTTATATTTTAATGAGGTAAAGCATAATTTTGATGACGGAAATAGGGCTTTTAGAACGGATAAAGAGGAAAAGTTGAATGAGGCGATAAAGGCATATTATTTGTTTATAGATAAGTTTCCTAGCAGTACCTTGTTGCGTGATGCTGAACGAATTTATGAGCAAAGTAATGACCAATTAGAGAAAATTAATAAAAAGAAAAATAAAGCATGAGTTTATTAAAAAAATACCGTGCAATGGGCTTGAAGTCTGGTATTCAACCAACTAACTTAACGGATATCCGAGCGTTATCGGGCAACATTTACGAATCAATTAACATTGCTGGTAAGCGTGCTAACCAAATTCGTGGCCGATTAAAGGAGGAGTTAAACGGTAAGTTAGAAGAGTTTGCGCACACAACCGAAACACTTGAGGAGGTAATGGAAAACCGTGAGCAAATTGAAATTTCGCGTTACTACGAAAAATTACCACATACCACTATTTTGGCAATGCAGGAGTTTTTTGACGGTGAAATTTACCACCGTAGAGCCGACGACGAAGCATAGGCACAATTGCATTAAATGCTTAGGGGCAAAAAAATTATTGTAGGCGTTACAGGCAGTATATCTGCCTATAAAGCGGCATTGCTTGTGCGCTTGCTTGTTAAAAATGGTGCTGAGGTAAAAGTACTGATGACCCAAGCTGCTACTGAATTTATAAGCCCTCTTACCTTATCTACATTAAGTAAAAAGCCCGTTTTAAGCCATTTTGTGAAAAACGAAAATGGTGAGTGGAACAACCATGTTGAATTGGGCTTGTGGGCAGATGCTTTTTTAATTGCCCCAGCATCAGCAAATACATTAGGTAAATGTGCTAATGGTGTTTGCGATAACTTACTTATTGCTACTTATCTTTCAGCTAGATGCCCTGTGTTTTTTGCCCCAGCAATGGACCATGATATGTGGGAGCATAATAGTACCCAGCAAAATATTAAAAAGCTTAAAGGTTTTGGTAACTTCATAATACCGCCCGAAAGTGGGGAGCTTGCTAGTGGCTTAATTGGTAAGGGGCGTTTGCCCGAAGCTGAAACTATTGTTGAGCACTTAACAAAATACATTGAAAGTAGCCAATTTTTAAAAGGCAAAAAAGTGTTGATTACTGCAGGTCCAACTTACGAGCAAATTGATCCTGTTAGGTTTATTGGTAACAATTCATCGGGCAAAATGGGTATTGCTTTAGCCGAACAAGCTTATGCAATGGGTGCTGAAGTGCATTTGGTTTTAGGCCCATCGCATTTAAATCCTGATAAGAATATTAAAACAACAAGGGTTAAAAGCGCACAACAAATGTTTGATGCCGTAGATGCCGATTTTAATACCTGCGATTTATGTATTATGGCGGCGGCAGTAGCAGATTACACTCCTGTTGAAACGGCTGAAAACAAGATTAAAAAAACGGGGGATACGCTTGAATTGACTTTGACAAAAACAAAGGATATTTTAGCCACAATGGGCAAACGTAAAAAAAGCAGCCAATTATTGGTTGGTTTTGCACTTGAAACCAATAATGAAAAGGGTTTTGCAAAATCAAAACTAAAAAAGAAGAATTTAGATTTTATTGTTCTTAACTCGTTAAATGATAAAGGGGCTGGTTTTGGGCACGATACCAATAAAATTACTATTTTAGATAGGCTAGGGGGCGAAAAACAGTTTCCATTGCAAAGCAAAATTGAAATTGCCCGCCATATTTTAGACTATGCCCTAAATTTTTCCGTTGAACAGGTGTAAAACTAAACTTAACTTTCAAAGCATCGTTTATCTTTATTGTATGAAATATATTTTCAGTTTACTATTAGTTGTATTTGGTTTTAGCCAAGTTGTTGCGCAAGAGCTTAATTGCAATGTAAGGGTACAGCATCCGCAAGTGCAAAATGTTGACCCAGCCGTTTTTAAAACGCTTGAAACTTCGATTTACGAATTTATGAACCAACGCACTTGGACCGAGGATGAATTTTCGGAAGAAGAAAGGATTGAGTGTACGTTTAACTTAACAATAGTTGAAGATTTATCGCCTACACGTTTTAAAGCCGAGGTAATTATTCAGGCTAGTCGTCCAGTTTATAACTCAAGCTACAAAACAGTAATTTTTGAACATAAGGATAAAGATTGGGAGTTTGATTATGCCCAGTTTGAGCCACTTAATTTTAACAGAAACAGCTATAGCACAGAGTTAACCCAGTTATTGGCTTTTTATGCTTACACCATTATAGCTTACGATTACGATAGTTACAGTTTTGAAGGCGGAACACCTTATTTTAATATTGCAAGAGAAGTGGTGTTAAATGCTGCCGATGGCGGAAAAAGTGGCTGGGGGGCTTTTGATAGCCGCCGTAATCGGTATTGGATAATTGATAATATTTTGGATCCGCGCTTTGCCCCATTGCGCGATTGTTTTTATAAATATCATATTGAGGGTTTAGATATGATGAATGAAGATGCCGCAAAAGGAAGAAAAAATATTTTGACAGGGCTTGAAAAAGTAGGGCAAACTAGTAAATCGAATCCAAACTCGATGGCAGTAACGGTTTTTAGTAATACTAAAAGCGACGAAATTTATGAGATTTTTAATTTTATGCAAGTGCCGCCAGCCGAAAAATCGAAAGTAGGAAATACTATGGTAAGGGTTGATCCATCAAACGCTCAAAAGTTTTTAAGTTTAGGAAGAAGCAGCGGACGTAGCTCAACTATACCAACAAAGGGTACAGTACCAGCAGGTAGAGGCAATTAAATTTTGCAATTGTAATATTAGGGCGTTACTTTGTTGTAAGTAAAACCACATTTTAATGGCGGCTTCTAACAGCCCAATCATATCGCCCGCCCATCTTCAAGATTTATTGAAGGCTAAGCAATTAGAAATTAACTCCTTATTGGAGTTGACACAGGAAATTAATGACAATAGGAATGCCGACCAATTGTTTGGTATTTACAAGTTTACGCTAAGGGCTTTGTATCAGGTAAATTCGATGTTGGTTTTTTACAAGGATGCCGATTGGGAAATTTTGTACAAAGATGGTGTTGCTGATGAGGATATTAGGGGTTTGAAGGTTACTGATGAGTGGGCTGATTTTACCGATATAACACCATTAGATGAAGTGGATATAAAAGCACCTGATTATTTAAAGTGGGTGGTTCCTGTAAAGCATAAGGACAGTTTTTTGGCTTTTATTTTATTAAGCGATTTTCAAGAAGGGTATGCAACTGATTATCATTCGGATAGGTTTGTACGAACCATAACCAATATAATAATTGTTGCCATTGAAAATAAACGCTTGTTTAAAAAGCAGCTGGAGCAAGCAAAATTGCAACGAGAAATGGAGCTGGCTAGCAATGTGCAAAGTATGTTGGTACCTAGCGAGTTACCAAAAATTGAGGGTATTGATGTGGCAGCCTTTTATGCACCACATGCGCAAGTAGGCGGCGATTACTATGATTTTTTTCCGATTAACGATGAAGAATATTTGTTTTGTGTGGCAGATGTTTCGGGCAAAAATGTATCGGCGGCATTGTTAATGGCTAATTTTCAGGCCACACTAAGGGCATCGGCAGAGATGAGGTATGAGTTACCCAAATTAGTACGTTATTTAAACAAAAGGGTTTTTGAGTTAACTGAGGGCGAGCGTTTTGTTACCATGTTATTAGGCATATATCATAAACCAACTATGGTATTAAATTATGTAAATGCTGGGCATCCGCCTTTGTTGCATTTAAGCAAAGGGCAATTAAACGAGCTTTACGATGGTTGTATGATGCTAGGGGCAAGCCAAAAAATTCCTAATCTTGATGAAGGGCATGTGAAATTACGCAAGGGTGATGTATTGGCTATTTATACCGATGGTTTTTCGGATATGGAAAATAATGAAGGGCAGATTTTTTCGATTGAAGAGAAACTAGTTGAGAGTTATGCGGCTGATAAGAACGCCCAAGCCATTATGGATTCCATAATTAGAGAGAGTGAGCAATTTGAAAATATGCAATCGCGAATGGATGATAGAACGGCAATGGTAATTAAAATACCTTAGTTAAGCCTTTTTTTCTTCTTTGCTATCTTCTTTCATACCTTCTTCAAGGCTTTCTTTAACACTTGCTTTGGCTGAATTAAATTCACGTATGCCTTGACCCAAGCCACGCATTAACTCAGGAATTTTTTTGCCGCCAAATAATAATAGTATGGCAATTAGGATGATAATCCATTCTGCTCCGCCTGGTAGTCCAAAAAGTAAATTCATACAATCTCCTTTGTAATGCAAATGTAAACTACAATTTAGTGTAAAGCATTAAATTATCGGCTAAAGGCATATTGCTATTAAAATATAAATGCCTAATTGTTAGTTTCTAAAGATTTTTCGTTTAAAAAAGGGCTTTATAAAAGTCAGTAGTCTAATGTTACTTATATTTACCCCACTTTTGCAAATTTTGATTGAGGAGAAAGGAATTAATGCAAGTTGCAACACAAATAACGGCTAAGCCGATATACGATTTACTAATTGAAAAACAGACCAAACTAGCGGTTATTGGGCTTGGCTATGTTGGCTTGCCTATTGCGCTTGAGTTTGGCAAACATTTTTCAGTTTTAGGTTTTGATATTAACGAACAACGCGTTGAAATGATGCGTAATGCGGTTGATCCGAGCCAAGAGATTACAAAGGAAGAATTTGAGGGGAAAGATGTTGTTTTTTCATCATCGGTAAGCGATTTGGCTAAGGCCAAATTTTATGTTATTGCTGTGCCAACGCCTGTTACCAAATATAAAGTACCCGATTTAAAGCCCTTAAAAAAGGCAAGCGAATCAGTAGGTCGCTTTTTAAAACCTGGCGACTATGTAGTTTATGAATCAACGGTTTACCCTGGTTGTACTGAGGAGGATTGCATACCGATTTTAGAGGAAATGTCGGGCTTAAAAGTCGGCAAAGATTTTAAAGTGGGTTACTCGCCCGAAAGAATTAACCCAGGGGATAAAGAGCATACTTTAACCAATGTAATTAAAGTGGTTTCGGGCTGTGATGAGGAGGCTTTGGGCAATGTAGCTGCGGTTTACGAGGCAATTATAGATGCTGGAGTATATAGAGCTAAATCAATTAAAGTGGCGGAGGCCGCCAAAGTAATTGAAAACACCCAGCGCGATTTGAACATCGCATTAATGAATGAGTTGGCCTTGATTTTTGACCGCATGGAAATTAACACCCATGATGTTGTTGAAGCCGCTGGCACCAAGTGGAATTTTATGAAATATTTTCCTGGTTTAGTGGGTGGTCATTGCATAGGGGTTGATCCTTATTATCTTACTTACAAATCAATGGAATTGGGCTATAAGCCAGAGGTGATTTTAAGTGGTAGGCGTATTAATGATGATATTAGTTCCTATGTTGCTAAAAAGGCCATACAAATGATTATCCGTAGTGGTAAAAACATTAGTAAGGCTAAAGTGCTGGTAATGGGTGTAACCTTTAAAGAGAACGTTAGCGATATAAGAAACTCAAAAATATTTGACTTGGTAAGTGAGCTGGAATCGTTTAGTTTAAAGGTAGATATGGCGGATCCGCACGCATCGGTAGAGGAAGTGGAGTATGAATATGGCAAGCAAATGACCGAGCAAATTGACGATGATTATGATTGCGTTATTGTGGCCGTTAAACACAATGAGTACCTTGATTTAGATGAAGCTTACTTTAAATCAATTACCAACGAACGCAGCGGAATTGTAGATATTAAAAGCATTTACCTTGACCAATTTGAGGAGCTAGATTATTGGACATTGTAGTGGGTGTTATCAGTCTGTCATTTCAGAAAATCGATAGATTTATCTGAAATCTTTTAAATATTAACCCACTTTTCTTAGCACCAACCTAGATTAATTTTACGTGAATAATGGATAAAAATGATACGCCGAAACTTTTATAAGTAATTGAATATCAACAATAAAAGAGTGTCATTCTGAACATTAGCAAAGCTAATGGAAGAATCTATTAACTGATATAAGCACAAATTGTACGATTCTGAGTATGTTTTTTAGATGCTTCGTTGCACTCAGCATGACCCTAAT
>Ga0160423_10000420_pt1 | contig 34367 bp, 48 predicted proteins | sample CRUFie14St8metaG_FD_108191 | JGI IMG/M metagenome (GOLD analysis project Ga0160423, IMG submission 108191) | Marine microbial communities from the Costa Rica Dome - CRUD Field 142mm St8 metaG | ecosystem: Environmental > Aquatic > Marine > Oceanic > Photic zone | place: Costa Rica: the Eastern...
AGATCACAGCTCTTCACAAACTTACCCATGTCGGTTGCCGAGTTTTCGTCTGCCCCGAGCAGCGCCCTCGCCACGGTGTCGATAACCACGAGAGAGAACTTGCCGTTCTTTTCTTCTAAGCCTTCGATGGTTGCCAGCAGCTTCTCGATATCTTCCTGCTTGCTGAAGTTCACCGCTGTTGGCAGCACCCAGAAAGGCAGCGTTGATTGATCAATGCCCACGCCACGATTGTCGATCCACGCATTGACTCGTTTCCCGATACCGCCAACGCCTTCTCCAGCGATGTACAGCACACTGCCCTTGTCTACCTCCATGCCGTGGAATCGCAACCCGGAGGCGACGCACAAAGAAACATCCAGAGCAATAAATGTCTTCCCGCATCCGGGCGGTCCATACATGACGCTAAAACCATGCCGGGTGAACAGTGACTCAACCAGCCACTTGATTGGTGGCATGTCTTTGAGTTGTCCCAACGACATTACATCAAACTTTGGTACGTCTGGTTTGATCTCTCCGGGATCAGGCAACGCCTCGTCAATGCTCGGGGTACTGCGTATCAGGCTGGCTAGCTGCTCCTTTGTCTTGCCACTGTCCAGCCAATCAACGATGTCGCCCTTGGACGGTAGCTGGTCTGAAAGGTCCAGCAGCTTGATCTCAGACGCGACACCGAGCAGCGAGTTGACCACCTTTGCCCCGTGTTTTTGTCCTACCTCGTCATTGTCCGGGACAACCATGACCCGACGGCCCTCGAGCCATCGACTGTGTTCAGCCTTCCACTGACCCGAACCGCCTGAGTTCGTCGTTGCAAGTATGCCAATATCCCGGAGTCTCTCGACGCACTTCTCGCCTTCGACAATCCAGACCCATTTGTTCTTGTTGTGCATGATCTCTGGTAGGTTGTACGGGATTGGATCAACGCCCTTCAGGTTCTTGATCCATCCCCCACGCCCGTCTGGTTGCTGTTGACGAAACGTCTTTGAGCCGTCCGGGAAGTCGGTACGAATGACCTGATAAACCAGAACCCCATGATCACCAATGTAGTCGTAAGTAAGAACCTGGTTTTTTTCGCGTAAGCTACTGATTGGTTTAGCTTTTTTCATGCCAAACTTTGTTTCTATCAGATCCGCAATTTGTCCATTTGACTCGGGATAGGCCAGCTTGCATAGATCAACAAAGCCCCCGCCCTCCTCAGTTTCGTGATCGGTCCAAACCGCCTTCTCCAGATCGACAGACTTAGAACCATGCGAGCCGAACCGTAGCACGTTGCCGTGAGATAGGGTTTTGTTTTCTTCTCCCCACAGCTCACGAGCGACGGCTCCGATATGCTCAGAATACTTGCTCATACCTCACCCCCAAAAAAAACCCCCCGAAGGGGGCTACGCTCAGAACCACTCACCGTCCGATTTTTTATCAGCACTTGGTGCTGGAGCTGGTTCTGCTTTCACCGGGGGTGCCGGTTCTTCTGGGTTATCTACCCATCCTGTTAGCTCAAAGACGGGTATCTTCATTGGGTCCACGTCTTTGGCTCCCTTGAAAGCTAGCTTGGCCAGCTTTCCTTTGTTTTCCTTAGCTTGTTCATGGACCTTCGGCCACACATCGTTTATCCCAATACCGGTGCCCTTGGCGTTCGTGGTCCAGTTACGCCAGCCCACGTCTGGGATAAATACATCCAGTGAAAACCCACGTTTGAATCGGTCACCCGGCTCTGGCCCTTTTGCTTCAGGCTCTGGCCCCCTGATCCCGAGCTGTTCATCCCACACCCACTCTGGCGACGCGCCTTTCGTGATGTACCCCCAGCCAGTGCGTAAGCTCTCAGGGTCAACAAGTATACCCTTCAGGTCCAGTAAAATATTATCATTGCCATCAATTGAAAACTTGCCAATGGCGTTGACCCACTTTAAATATTGCAGCTCACCGCTGCCTGTTGACGTATCAGCTAAGTCTAGCATTCGTCCTACTCCTCTATTGTTTCTCTCACGATGCCGCACCACAGCTCAAAGCTGATAGTTGCGACCCCAAGTATTGAATCACCGTAGCAGTCAGCTCCCGGTCCAAGCCACTGAATGTGTACCTGTATCGGTTGCCGGTCTGCCTTGGTGATCAGACACGGCCTTGCAGCAACCTCCGCTGCTTGCCTGACCGTTTGATCCCAGAACTTATTGATGTCTGCCTGAGTCAACTTTGCGTAACGCTTGCATTCAACGGCCCAGCCCGGAACCCCGAGTAAATCATGGCCGCCTTCTGCCGTCTGCATGAGATTGCGTTTCGCATCGAACCCGAGATGATCCCGGATCAGTGTTGCGATCTCTCTCTCAAAAGCAGCTCCCTTACGTCGGCTCATGCCGCCCATTTGTATCACCCATTCGCTCTAGTTGGACTGAGCTTACGCAAGGTATTTATCAAGTGCAAGATACAAAATTAAATTTTTTTTCATAAGGGGGTTGCAATTCTGTGAACGAGCGTTTACATTATAACTGTGGTCAGGGGAAACCGGCTACAAACAAGAGAGAAAACAGAGAGAGTCACAAATGAACAAAGAAATGAAAACAGTAAAGGGTGTCATCAGCGTCGAGACTTACGGTACTGATGACGAGGGTTGTGCAGTGAGTGTCAAGCTTGACGGTGCTGAGATTGCTAACGGGGACTACGACATGTGGGCCAATGCGATCTTCCTGAACGGCTTTGAGAAAGCTTGCTTTGAAGACTTTGAGGAAGTGCTGCGGTACGCAGCGATGATAGTTTGTGACCTTGGGGCCGCTGCGTAAGCGGCCTCTTTTTTTGGGAGAGTGAAATGAATAAAGAAGTGAAAGGTAAAACGCTTGGAATGGTTTTCTTTGGAACTAACAAGGAAACCGGCGACGAAGAAATTCTTGAGGTTTACATGCTCGCGCCTTGGGAAAGAAAGCTGGATGAAAAAGAGGCTTGCAAAATCCTGTTCGATAGAGTCGGCGGGTACTGGAACGCCAACGAAAAGTTCTTTGAGCGCCGAGGCTATGAAGATTTTGGAATGAAATGTTTAGAGGTTGTGTGATGGGTAAAAGGAGTTCGACATGACTACAGCAAAGCCTGAAAAAATCTCTGCTGATACAGTCAAGCTCATTGAGTCAATGGTTCGCCGTTGCATGAATGAGTTGAAGAAGAAGCAGTACGAGCTTGGCATCAACAAGGCTGACGTTGACTACGCGGTCAAGGTCACACGGGTTGTACGCCGCGCTACTGGCGGTGCAACGTATGCCGGAGCAAACTCTATCCAGATCAACCTCGGCTACTGGCAACACCGCTCTGAAAAGGCGTACCACGAAGAGTACGAATCGTTCGACAAAGACCCGGTTATCGGTGGCGTGGTCACGTACAACATGAACGATAACCTGCTGATGTCAGTTGCCCATGAGGTTGCACACCATGTTCAGCGCCGTAAGTGCAGAACCATTGCCCGGTTCAGCAAGACGCACCGCAAGCCACACGGTGACTGCTTCAAGTGGGTCTACCGTCAGCTACGCGCTACCATCGTTAACCCGGCAGTCGAGGAGTCTCGCAAGGCATGGGTGCAGGCCAACACGGTCAAGATGCCTGTGACCATCCACGCCAAGTCCGAGTTGTTCGCTGTCCTGTCTAAGAAGATGGACAAGCGCCGGATGCCAAGTCGCATCAAGAACGAGTGGTTGCAGTGCCAGTCACTAGCAAAGGGCAAGCGCGTGACAGCCGAGTTGCTCGGCCACATCATCGGCGCTCTTGATGAGGCCAACCGCTCACTGTTCTACAAGTCACAGTTACAGATCGTGGGCAAGCGTTCTGTGACCAAGAAGCGTTACCTCGCAGGGCGGCGCATTAAAAAGCAACTGACAGCCTTGGCTGTCTAAGTTGACATCGTGTGAACGATCGTCTACACTAAAGACTGAGTTGGTTAATTAAGGAGTGAGAGATGACGTATTTCGATAGCGAACAACACGGCAAGGTAGTTGCCGTCGAGCGACTCAACAACAGCGCCAACGGCAACCCCCGATACGAGATCACTCTCGATTGGGGCGTGAAGTGCCGAACCGCTGCTGACGAGGGTTGGGTGTACGGCCTGAACTGGGACAACCTGATCGGCAAGAACGTGAAGGTTCTGACCCGTCGGCCCCGAAAAAATTTGATGATCTTGAGCATTGTGGAGGAAGCGTAATGGGTTTGTGTTTAAGAGTAATGGGTAGCAAGTGCGGTAACGGCAGCTACAGCGACAACCATGACCGCATCGTTGTGGTCAATCTTGACGGGCCGTTTGAAGCTCGCTGCCCTGAAGAAGAGTATATGCTGGTTGATGACCGGCCTTGTGGCCGCCCGTATCCAAAGCTACGCCCGGTCCACATCAACCGTCAGCCGGGTGAGGTTGGACCAATGTATAGCGGTAACTATGCCACTGGTGACAGCCGCTTTAGCAAGGCTGTCGAGAAGATGGGCGGCGGTCCATACGGTGTGGTCCCAATCCATGATCGGATGGAAGTGCCATGGCGTTGATTATTTGTGAACAATTGTTTACACTGTAACTGGAGGTTAGTGAGATGAAGATAAAGATGACATTGCAGGAGGCCCTCGCTATTTGCGGGTTCCCTGAACGTCGGGTCTTGCGCAATACGGTACATGCCCTAACTACGTTGGGCGACGGACGTACCCCGACGCAAGACCGCAAACTAGAAGCTGCCAAGATTGTCTTGGCCAACTACCCAAAACTGTGAGGAGAGATTTAAATGAAAAATAAAGACTTTACACGCCAAGAGTTTCTTGGTGCTGCAACAGAAGCGAAAGCTGCTGCATTTCAGGCAATCATAAACTTGGTGCATTCGGACATATTCTGGGACCGGACAGCGCGCCAAGAGTACGACACTAGGCTAAAGCTTATTAAACTAGCCATGAATATTTCAGAGGGGCTGAACGCAGACGAATCAATATTCGTTGCCGAAGGTTTTGCTCAGGATGAATTTGAAAAGCGAAAAGCAGAAAACAACACATGGAGTACAGTGTAATGGAAGACAAAGACATGAAAACAGCACTGGTCCAGAGCTGGATTCAGAACATAGGAACTCAGATAGCAGAAGTGATTGGTAGCCTAGATACGTCAGTAGGATCATCTGACGGCTTACCACTTGGACCGCCAGTTTGGGAGGATGACGAAAGGCTTCAAGACTTTGAGAAAGTATATGCTCGGCTGGTCGGTGCCAAGGCAATCGTTGACGCTATGGCAGAGAGATATGAGGTTTGAAGTTCGCGCCACTAGTTACGAGGAGGGCGGCAGCGTTGTCGCCCACAGGCAAAACCTGAACTTCGTTGAGGCAGTGGAAGAGGTTGGCGGTTGGGGCATGACTGCACAGAGCGTCGGTGAGTTTGCCGAGCTGGTCCACAAGACCGCCTTTGAAGATGGCTACCAGTGGGAAGACTGCTACATTGAGAAGATGGATGCTGACCCTTTCACTGTTTACATAGGAGTAGAGTGGTGACTATAGAAGACATGTCTTTGGCCTTTGCCAACCGCCGTATGCGCACACTGGAGGATCGTGTAGCAAAACTCAAGGGCTACCTACACGCTGCAATCAAAGAGGGAGAGAAGGAGATAGCCGAGCGCATTGAGCTGACCATCGCTGACGATGAGTTGCTCATGTCTGAGCTGCAGGAGTTGATCAATGGACGTAGTTGATATCTTCGTTTGGATCGCTGTGTTCCTGATGATCTATGGACCACTCATGTTTCTGAGTTATCTGATCGACAAGGCGCTGCGTAAGTTAGGCAAGAAGGGTATTTACCCGGAGGGATACTTTAAATGGTAGGTAAGGTAACGCCAGACAACATTGCAACCGGCTCAACGCTTGCTGCAATCATGGGCCACAACAAGTATCAGACACCGCTTGAGGCGTACAACAATGCGGTCAATGGGCGGCCTGAGTGGGTGCAAAGTCTCCCGGCAAAGATCGGTGACTTCATGGAAGACTTTGTCTTGACCGAGTCGGCTGAGATTCTTGGTCTGACCGATCTTCAACTCGATCACTCAGAACCATATTTTTATGGTAAAGAAAGCAAAGCTTTTCTAGCTGTCAGTCTGGACGGTAAAGCAAGGGCCAACGAGCTGACCGTGTATGATAATCCCGACAAAGGTATCTATGTGATCTCTGATAACGATTCGATTGTTCTTGACGGATGGGGCGTTCTTGAGGCCAAGACAACCAGAGTATCACCCCAGACAGTCCCTGATCTGTATCGCGGTCCACTGCAGCTACAAGCACAAATGCTGTGTACAGGAGCAAAGTGGGGTGCGGTGTGTACTCTGTATCAGGGTAGTGAGCTGCGCATCTTTGTTTACAAAGCGAACCGCGAGATGCAAAAGCTGATCATTGAGGCAGCCAAAGACTTCCAACGGCGCGTTAAGGAAAAAGATCCGTACCCAGCTTTCTCTCCTGCCGAGGCGATAGAAAAGTATCCACCGGGAAAGGAGAAAAAAATTATCTACGCGGATGACTCTTTGTGCGACAAGGTGCGGCAACTCAGCCACATCAGGTCAGAGCTGAAGTCGTATGAAAAACTGGAAGAAGATCTACAGACCGACATCATGGAGACGATGAAGGACGCAGACGAGTGCTACGCTGGCCATCAAAAAGTAATCTGGCCGGTGCGCAACATCAAGGCCAAGCCTGAACAGGTGAAGGTCATACCCGCTGTCGAGGCAGAGCAGAAGCGTGGCAAGACACTCAAGATCGAGGATATGAAATGAAAGAGCATAATAAAAAGCTGCTTGATTTCATTAAGCAGTACATCAGCGACAACGGCTACGCTCCGTCATACACTGAGATGATGAACGGCACAGGGGAGAAGTCAAAGAACGGCATCTTCCGCAAGTTGAATGATCTGGAGGAGGGAGGATTTATTTTGAGATCAAGTGGTAAATCAAGAGCGCTGGTAGTAAACTCAAATCACTAGCACTGATTCTCTCACTCACACTCGCTAGTATCCCTCACAACCCCCTCTTCGGAGGGGGTTTTTTAGTAGGACCAAACAGTCGGGCGAGGGAACCCATCCTTCTCTTGAAGGTCATCAATGTGAATGAACCGAGACTCCCACGGTCCTTTCTGCGCAATACCAATCCCGGTGAAGCCATGCTCCAGCGCAATCTGAATGATTTCATGGGCCGTCTGGCCAGCAGCAAGGATGTCTACTGCTCTACCAAGACGATGCGCTGAAGGCGTTCCTGCTGCTTTCCTAGCCTCTACAGGATGGGTTGCATGGCGATATGCTGAACTCACTGTCATCGGCTTACCATAAGCTTTTCTGAGCGCTGTAAGCTTATCCATGAACAACACGTCCATTATTTCTGAACCAGTGTGGCGGCACTTCATTTCATCTGATGTAAAGTATGGAGACTCCCAGCTCATAAAATTAATCCTAAATTTTGTTTATAAACTTAATTTTATCTTTAAATCTGATTTCTAACAAACTAACAAGCTCACTAAAATTTGATTGACCTTTACGTATTTCATCAAGTAGTTCTTGGTATTGTTTCTCGCTGTACTTGAGTTCGCCTATAGCATCTGAAACGCTGGTAAGTAAAAAAATGAAATTGTTATGTTTGTTTTTTAGATCAATGGTTATTTTCATTTTTTCAATCCTTTCATTCCGCGTAGCCCAAAGCTGGCTGCAATGCTTGCGTACATTGCCCATTGAAACCAATCGGGTGTGGTTGCCAGAACCTCAAATCCTCTTGTTACATAGGGCTGCGTGTGTGGGATAAAGCACATAGCGATAATGGTTATGAAACAAATGGTCCACGCTTCATCCTTCCAAGAGTCTTGTGAGGCTTGGGCCATGATCTTCTCCCAACCAGCCTCGTGCGTCGCAGCGACTTTCATTACTTCGGCTTCAGCCCTAGCTCTGGCTACCTTAACTTCGGACGCTGCTGCCTTTTCTTCAGCCTTGCCCTTTATCCAGTTCCCGGCAACCTCGCCTATCATGGGCAATAGAGCCTGTATCATTTGCTAGCCCCCTTTGCTTGATAGGCACTCGCGCCAAAGAAACTGGCGACAAGGGCAGACACCCCAATGAAGTAAGTGCCACTTATGTCGGCGATAAGTTCAGCCGCTTTATCAAGTCCAACAAGGCTACATATAAAAATACCAGAGGGATACAGCAGTAAGCCAAACAGCGCAAACCACGCCATCTTGCGGATCGAATCGCGTTGAGCGTCTTCATCCTCCATCTTGCGACGGCGATCCTCAAGCTCAATAAGAGCAAGCTCGTGCGGATCGATAACGCCGTTGTTGTTCGTGTCATACTTCTCTAGTTCTATCTCTGTCATGTACTGCCTCCGATCTGGTCAGTAGGGATACAGACTACGTTGTAATTTATAAGAGGCTTGCCCATTTCTTGAGTCAACGTCTCTCCCGCGTACAGACATTCTATATGTGTTGAGTGTACGCCTAATATTCTGAAATAAAAGGTCATGTCTGCTACGAATATTCCCATCAGCACCCAAGACATTACCGTCCTTTCATCGAAATAATTGCTAGTAAAAGCCAAATGCCCAAGCCAACAGTAAGACAGCCGATAAAGACAGCCAGAAGAACAAGCAATCCATCCTTGATGGCTTTTTTCTTAGCAAGTTTCCGAGCCACTTCACGCTTTCGAGCCTTCTCCCGCATCTCTTTGCGGTTCCTCATAAAAGTCTCGTAGTCTTTGAGGAGGTTTGCCCGCCCTCCCCAAACCATCAGTTCTTTTATGCGTCGTTCCTCTTGGGCTATGTTTTCGAGCGCCCAAAACGCTTCATCGTCTCCGTTCTTTGCATCCCTTTCGAGTTCTTCTTTGGCATCACTGAGCTTAGTTAGGTCTTTGCCCAAACAACTCCCAACGGATTTAATATCGTGAATATTTGTGCAGAGTTCGCGGATACTAGACACCGCCTCATTAGCGGCTTTGACCGCACTGACAGCGAGGCCGATCTCAGCGAACATCTAGGTCACCTTCATCAACACAGCAACAAGCATGGCGATAATGCTACCCGCTGCACCAATCATCACCGCCTCAATTCTTTTTATTCTGAGGATAGTTTCTTTCCAACGCTCGGCACAAACAGCTTCGTGCGTACCTAGATTAACTTCCATCTTATCCAGACGGATATGTGCCGAGGCCGTGGTGCGGTTATTCATCACTCAGCCCAAGGAACACCAGTGACAGTGTGCGCTCAAGTTGTGCAATTGTGAGTTCCATGTTTACTCCTAAATTAAACTAAATCCATTAACAGCATCATAAAAATTACCTATCACCCACAGTTTTGTTTTGTCGGGTTTTAAATACATTCCTTGGGGACTCACTTCGTATAACTGAATCGCTTTGATTTTTTCGGTAGTCTTGGTAAACGATGCTGTCGATAAGTCCCATGCAGTACTCATTGCATACTCATGGAGTCTATCGGTAGAAGTTCCCAGAACATAAAACTTCAGTCCAGACTCTGTTATAGCCAAGGATTTCGGTTGAGTTTCTTGCGATGTAACACTAAATGATGTTGTAAACGATGCGGTGGAAATATCCCACGCAGTACTCAACGTATATTCATATATGGAGTCGTTTGTTTGGCCTGCCACAAACATTTTTGTACCGTCTGGTTTAAACTGTACAGCTTGTGGGCCTGTGTCTTGTGAGGCTACCGAAAAGCTTTGCAAGTAACTAGCGGTAGTAACATCCCATGTTGTACTAAGATCATATTCATCAATATCGTCAGTAGAACCATCTGATACATACATCTTTGTTCCATCAGGTTTAAATGTTATATCAGTTGGGAATCCGCTGTTCGATCCTAAATTTTTTTGTGCCGGGGCGCCTCCGCTTGTAATGTCCCAAGGGGTACTTAATGTGTACTGATTAACTCGGTCACCTTGACTTCCAACAACATACAACTCAGTCCCATCTGGCTTAAATGCGACGCCAAGTGGAGTATTCTGAACTGACGAAACATCTAAATAATCTTTGCTTGGAAATTGATATGACAGTGTTGAAGTGTCCCAAGGAGTTGAAAGATCAAAGGCTTGAATTGAATCTTTTGATCGTCCCAAGAGATACATCACTGATCCGTCCGATTTAAATACTATAGCTTCTGGGTTACCGTCAAATTCGCTCAATGCAACATTATTAGTAAACGACGCAGTCGAAACATCCCATGCGGTGCTTAAACTGTACTGATTAAGCTCATCAACTTCTTTTCCACAGATGTACATGATTGTTCCGTCTGTTTTAAAAGCAATTCCAGAAGGAATTGTTTCTTGACTGCTCAGATCAAAACTTTGAGTCAATGACGTTGTTGAGACATCCCACGCAGAACTTAAAGCATACTCATACACTTTATCATTGGCGCTTCCTACGATGTAAAAACGAGTTCCGTCAGGTTTGAAAAAAATATCTTGTGGCGCACCATCATTTGATTTTGTATTAAAATTTATTCCATTGTATGACGCAGTTGATACGTCCCACGCAGTGCTTAAATCATACTCTCTAACACGGTCACTGCTGGTTCCAATGGTATACATCTTTGTACCATCATCTTTGAAAAATACTCCAGTTGGAACTGCTTCTTGTGCATTAACTGAAAATGTGTTCTTAAGTGTTATATTCGATAAATCAAACGGATTATATAAATCAAATTCTGCTACTTTATCTAGCGTGTACCCGGCAACATAAAACTTTTTACCATCATCTCGAAAGTACAATCCAGCAGGATTGGATTCCCCCGTCCGAGAAAAAATACCAATGTGAGTACCGTAGATGTGATTTAACTTATCAATGTCCGGTACTTTGAGCTGTGACGCTATAATCGAAAACATCAGATTGCTTGTAAATCTCCAACTAAAACCCACGTATCTGTTGCGAGTTTGATTGCACTTGCGGCTGACCACTGCGCTCTTAACTTCAATGACTGTGCGCTGTTAACTGTTACGCCTGATCCTGCGGCTACTGTGACCTGCCCTGCTCCCTTGGCGAGTAAATCAATCTTAGTTCCTGTTGGATACGCCACAGATGAGTTAGGTGGGATTGTTACAGTGATGGCAGAGGCGTTATCCAGTGTGACTAACTTGGAACGATCTGCTAGGACTGTTGTATAGGTTGTGCCTGTCTGAGCGTTGATATCTATATTAGAAGTTACAGAGCCTGCATCGACAGTGCCAGAGACAGTGATGTTTCCTGTAACGTCTACACCACCAGATTGAGTCTTTATCTTTTCAGAGCCGTAGTGATAAAGAATTGCGTCACCAGTAGAACCATCTGCTCTGAAGTAATTTGCTGTACTGCCAGAACCATCGTCGCTGTTGATGACTACATCTTGATCGTTTGCAAACTGGTTAAGTTGAAGAGAGCCAGTGTTATTATTTATTTGCGAATGAGTGCCGTTGTGTTTAATAACTAAATCAGTACCAGCACCAAACTGGGTTGTAACGTTATCACCAAGCACAATATTGCCGGTCATCGTGCCGCCAGCTTTAGGCAGTGCCGCATCAGCCGTTGTTCCTTGGGCCGCTGTAGCATAGTCAGAAGAATCGAAAGCTTTTACTTGCGCGAGATTTGTAACCTCTGAATCCATCAATGCGCCAGCGGCGGCTACATTTGTGGCATCTGTTACATCAGCGGAAGCCTCGATGCCGTCAAGTTTAGTGCCGTCAGCAGCTATGTTTCGGCCATCTACAGTGCCCTTTGGCGTACCAATCATTGAGATATCGCCATTTACAATTAAGCTTCCGTGGCCTAGTCCACCTAAACCGGTGATATTGGTTTGACCGTAAAGGTAATTTATACCTAGTGTTATTTCGACTTTTTTTTCGTCTAAGCTTTCGTCTTCTTCTCCACCAATCCAAAATTGAATTACATCTCCTGAATTTATAATAGTTGTTGCGAATCCTCGTAAGGCACCGTTTGAATCCCTAGGCTTTGGATGCAAGAAAACCAGACGATTTAAAAGGAATATAAAAAACGGAATGCTCATTCCGTATATTGATGGAGGATCAAACAGAGTGGTTTTATTGAACTCTAAAACATTTGTTCCATCATTTTTTGCGTTATTGGAGCTTGCTTGCGCTGATCCAGCAAAAACAATTTTTTTCCCGTTAGATTGCAAGTCTCCACCAAGTTCAGGAGTTAAATCCTCAACAACATTATCCAAAGCATTTGGATTAGCAGTAGCTGCTGAAGCTATGCCACTTAACTTTACATTATCCGCATCTAGTTTAGTTTTGTCTCCGTCAACAAAAGCGCCTTCAGCAAGAATATTTTGTTTTCCTGCGTCCTCTGCAACCAGCTCTATGAAATTGTTGTCTAATTCCGAATTACTCAAAGGAGCGTTCACATTCGTGACACCAGTGCCGTTTGTTTGTCTGGTCTTGATTGCCATAATTTAAACTCCCTTTATGATGCCGACAAAGATATGGTCCAATTAACTAACATGCTGTCTGTGGCAGACATATTAACCGGACTAAAAACAATGCGGCAGAGCATTAAAGCATTGTTGCTAGAAGAATTAAAAATTCCTGCCTCAGTGATTGCCCCAATAACATCTCCGGGGCTACTAGGTGTAAAAGAAGCTTGGTATGTAATACTAGCGCCAGTTATAGATGGAAAGGAATTATCAAACTGTTTTGATGAACCTACTTTAGACGTAAGCCCAGTTTGGTTATTAACCACTGCAGTTGCTCCAGTTCCTAAAGCAATGTGCGACATTACATTTTGTGATGTTCCTTTCATTCTTTGTAAAATGTGATTCAACCCATTATTGACAACTAAATTGTTTTTTTGCCTTGTTTCTTTAATCTTGCCATTTTTATCTCTAACGACAATTTTGACACTTCCCTTTATCTTAATATTATCATTAGACATGTTGATCTCCTTTTAGAATTCTTGCTCTTGACCTACGTAGTTTTCTGCAAAATAACTCATGTCACTTGTGTAGTTTTGCGTTCTAGTAAAACCCGAATCAGACAATACAGCAGAATCTGAAAATGCCTTGGTAGTCGTCAACACATGCAAGTCTGTTAGCGATAATGTGTCATCGAATTCCTTAAACTTAAAAAATTTCCCAAGTAAAATTTTTGCTTTAAGAGCATTTTCTTGAATAGAAATTTTAAGTTGCTGATTGTTTAAAGAAATGCGCAACATATTTTCAGTTGCGTTTAACATCAATCGAGTAGTTTTATTTGCAAAAACAAGATTAGTTGCTGTGATCGTTGCGGCCTTAATGGTGTTACGAATAACTTTCAGTTTCATGCAAAGTCTTCTCGCAAGACAAATTGAATTATTTCAAAAACCGTTTCTCTAGTTGAGTCTGCGTAAACGACTTCAACCTCGCCTTCATAATCTCCTTCTGAAATATTAAGTTGGCTTCCGCTAAAATTAAATACAACCTCGCCCTTGGTTGCATCCACCCCAGCAAACGATCCAGTAAGCGAAAAATTAACGGTTGTCGAGAGCGCGGGACGAAAGTGCAAACTGATCGTTGCCCCCGAAAGATTTTGTGCTGTTCCATCATCTCTGGTTAGTGTGACCTTTATCTGTGGTTTGGTGTCGCCTTGCACCAAGTAAATGACATCGCTCATTGGTTCCTCCTACTTGGCCGCGTCAATTTTTGCCTTCAGCTCTGGATAGATCATGTAGAGCTGCTGCCTCGCTGCTGACCGCTGACTTGCCACAATTGCCTTTAAATCGTTTAACTTGTCCTCGTCATCTTGAATACCAAGATATTCTTCTTGGTATATCCTATTCTCTAAACGATCCTTTAGCGTAGAGAAGACATCATAGCCCGTATCTTCTGGAAGCCTTCCAAATGAGTCCAGAGTATTAGTCAGCTCAATGTACTTCAACCTTTGATCTCTAGTCAGCATAACGCCGCTAATTTTTTTGGGGGTACGCCCCACTGAACTGCCGAGACGCATAAACTCTGCATCAATTCCTGAATACTTTGTGTCCTTAATTCTGACAGGAGACCAGAACTCCCACGAAGCGCCTGTTCCTGCTTCTAAAACCTCATTCCACTCATTGACCGCCGGGGGTAAGTCTTTGCTAAAAAATGGATTGCGTGACTTGGCTTTTTCTAAAGCGATATACGCTCCACGCATCCAAGCTGGTGCATCTGTTACATCCATATCTGTAAATGGAACCTGACCTTCTGGCAACCCAACAGCTCGTTGAGTTGGATCGCCAGCTCTTTCAACCCCGGCCATGAATGAACTGCCACCAACAACAGGTACTGTACTGATAGCGGCGCTAGCTATTTTTTCGGAGAAAAGCTCTAACAGCAATTCTGCTTTAATTTTAGGGTCACGCTGGGTCAAGGCAAGCGACAACTCCTCTACTCCCTGCAACATTGGCTGGGTCATTGCGTACTCTGAGATTGCCAAAGTAAATGCTTGCGCTACCCCGCCTAGAGTGTCGGCGTCCTCTTCGTATTGAGAGTAGTATGCAAAGTCTGCAGCCATTGCCAAAAGTCCAGACACAGGATCAAATCGAGAATAGGTAATAGACCTGTATGTGCCATCCTCTTCGCCTTCAATGCCCATTGACTTAGCTAACTCTGAGCCTTTCCGAACATTAATTGAGTAGGGCTGTATTCTTTGATTAGCTAATGACCGGCGGCCTTCGGGACTAGTCGGTCCAGCTCCCATGACAATGACATCTTGATTTTCATCAGTGTCGTAAAGACCAGATGCAAGATACGTCATAGCACCCATGATCGCAGACCCGGTTGCAATTTTACCCAAAGCAATGTCGGCATCTCTGCCGCCAGCCATAATCGCTTCTCTGATTTTTGGATGGGCGACAGCAAGAGGAGTGCGCTCAAAAACTGCTGTCATAATATTGACCGGGGTTCTAAAGAACGGCACAAACAGTTTGACCAAAGGATGCGACATAAAATGTTGCGCACCGGATAGTGCTTCCAGATCATTTTGGAAGGTCATTACCCTTGCAGCTTCTTTTGTGTCTGCAACCATTTGCGGCGGAGGATTGTTGAGCAGCTCCACACGCCTCTGCCCAGATATCTCTCTGGCCTCTGCTGCAGTCTTGCCAGCCTGAATTGCTTGATCGTATGCGTCACCGGCTTGCATTTCGACAAGCTGGTGTAGCTTCATTCTGGCCCCGGTAACTTTAAAGTATTCGTCTTCCATTAGAAGAGCGCGGCTGGCTAACCTTTGGCTTACACCAAAGATGTTGACAGAAGCGGCCATAAGATTGCCTTTGCGTATCTCTTCTCCTATGACTCGCAGATCGCCGGTTGTGCCGATAGCTCTGCGTCTACGGGTGTCGATCTTTGAAGCAAAATCACCAGCCTCTTCGGTAATCGCTGTTTTTCCTGCAATCAATATCGCGTCAAAGAAACCGGCCCGGATGCCTTCTAGTTGCGCAATCATTTCTCTGGCGCGAACCTTTTCTGCCTTGCCAATGCCTAGACCGCGTCTTCCAGAGCTAATTGCTGCGGCCATGCCAGTTTCTAGTACTTGCTGATATCGGAACATTGTATTACCAGCAATGTTCACAGCATGAGTCACCGGAGAAGATAAAAGTGAGTTGATCCAGATTTCCATGACAGCGTCCATGCCACGGCCAATCAAGCCGCCCTTAGCCATCTGTATTCGCTTGTTTGGATTATCTAAGACCATGTACATGCGCAGCATGTGATCAATATCTTGAGCGTTCTCAAGCCCGAATAATTGATCTGCTCTCGACGCAGCGTCTGGGAAACCAGCTTTGTTTAAAGTGCGCAGTGCATACAATGCTCGGCCAGCTTCTGATCCAGCGCCAGAAACACTTGCTGCTATTTGGGCCTCAAGCCTAAGTAATTGCAAAGACCTGTTTCGTAATTCTTCTGTCGGCGTAGAAATGTATTTTACAATAGAAGCGCTCGTTTCCTGCATGACACCGTCTAAGGCAACAATACCCGCGACTAGCTCTTCTGCGTTTGCAGATTCACCGGGCGCTCTGGTTGCCCAATCATGCACTAGCTGATCCATGTTCTTGTTCTTGGCTAAAGCAAGAATCGCGTCCATATTTAGCGTTCCGCGCCGCTGATGCTCAAACAAATCCTGATTAATATTTCTCAGGGTTTGCATGTACTCCTCATAACTTGGCACTTCGTAAACAGTGTCAATGCCACCAATACCCTTAATCTCAGGGTAATTAATACCTTTGACATAGTCCCCGCCCAAAGCCTCGTTAAGACCGGCAATCATCTCGGGATCTTCTCTGATAACTAGCCGTCCACCAACTTCTTGGATCGCCTTATCTGGCAAGTCTCTACCAGCTCTCTTCTCTGCCTGTAGTGTTTTCTCAGACAAGAACTTACCAATACCCCCAACAAGGCCAGCAACCTGTAGTGGCTCGTCTGTGTTTTCTATTGGCTGCTCTTCTAGGAAATCTGGTTGATCAATAGGGCTTTCATCTGCAATTAGACTAGGAGCTTGATTCTGATCAGGATCTTGACCACCAAAGACGGCCTCTGTAGCAATAGTGCCAGCTACCGTTTTATCTATTTTTTTCTCTAGTTCTTTGCTGATCATTTTTTGGGCCTCGTTTTTCTTACCCTTTTGCCATTGCTCGTTGGGCTACTCGCGTCATCATCTCTTCGTACTCTGGCTTGTCCATCGCTGCCTCCGCTTCTTCTTGACGACGATCCCAATCTTCTCGCGTCAATACCCGAGGCTTCGATGATGTTGTCATCGTCTCGGATGACGATTCTTGGCTCACCTTTTCCGGGGTTGTTGTTGACTTTGGTGTAAGCATCTGCTGCTCCTTCCTCTACTAATTGATCAAACGCTTTAGTTGGATCTGTTCCTACTTTTGCCACTTCTGGCGGAATTAATCTGTCCTTACTTACAAACCTAGAATACATTCTTTGCAATGCCACTTCTGGGTCAACCATCATGTCAACCAAGGTAATCCTGTATCCAAACTTTTTGGCTGGCCCGATATATCCTGAAATAATGTTCTCTGCCTTACCGCCAACCATTGGCACAACAATGTTGTTACCTGTTCTAATAGATGCTCCAAAGACTAGCTTGTTAATTTGTGAGCTTTCCTCGTGAACCACGTTAGACCCAACTCCGTTATCGTATCCCGGAATCAGCTTCTTAGCTTCGTCAGCATCAATTATCATTGCACCTTTGTGTCTAGCAATTGGATTGGCCATTTTGCTTTTACCGGCTGCGGGCGGCCCAACAATGATAATCAACTCTTTATCTTGCTTAACTGGATTTGCCGGGGCAGGCATTTTGTCATCAGTCCAAGCAAATGTCTTAGCGTGATTTACTAACCAATCAGTTGCTGCTTCGTAACCTTTAATTTTTTCACCAGCTTCAGATGTATAGTTTCGTGACTCTTGCCACTCTGAGGTATTCCAAACACCTTGCTTTTTGGCAACCTCTTCAGTGGTTGGCCTCGACAACATTTCATTGGTTGTGTTCTCAACGTGAGGATGTTTCTCCAAAGTTTCAGAATTGGCTTTTGAATCGAGCAACCTTTTGAAATCTGGTTTTGTGGAAACATACCCAGTGCTTTGAATGAATTCACCGTCTTTGGTCATAATGAACTGACCAGTTTCTGCGTCTGGTGAGCCGGGAGCAAGCTGTAAATCATCTTTTGATCCGGGGACTTTTTCCAAAGTGCCGGTTGCGCTTGGCGTTCTCGGAGTTTCAAACGGCTCACCTACCATGCCTTTTAAAGTTTTGGCTCCTTTGACCGCACCCTTGGCTCCAGCAGTTGCAGCTCCACCAACGCCAACAAATGACCCTGCTTCAGCTCCTGCTTTAATGCTTTCCTTAATTTGATCCGAAACAGGAAGAATATCTGCTGCTTCTCGGATAAATTTAAGAACGACTTCCGACCCGTAGTCTTCGGAGATGCCAGCCATAGTATTCAAGAACGTATCAAGCTTCTGACCCTCTTCCGCTGTCAGACCTTCATACGCTCCAGCGAGCAGTCCTATGATGTCTCCGGGAGCGCCGACTGTTCCTGCAACCGCACCGGGGACAATACCACCAACAAGTGTTAACGCAGCGCCGCCCATCGCTTCGGCAAAACGCTGTAGCCCTTCTTGTGGTGTAATGAAGTTTTCACGGTTTATATCATCCTGTGTATACAGGTTACCGTCGCCACCCCCATATAGCTGTACCCCAGACTGACCCAGCTCAATAGATTCTGCAAGTTTTTGCTCTAGGTCATAGTTCATTCTATTCCTCGCTTAATTTTTTGAATCTTATGTAGTCTTGCAAAGCTTTTGTTACAGGACTATCAGCGCCAAATTGTGGATCAGCTATGGCTTTCTGCAAAAGCACTTCTGGATTATCTGATTTGTATTTAGCTTTTACTTGAAAATAAGCAGTTCTTGCAGCTTTCCTCGTAGCTGCAGTTCGTCTTTCATCGGTAGCCGTTTGTATCAGAGGCTTTACAATATCCATGGGGTCAACGTCAGGCTCTTCTCGCAACTTAAAAAACAACTTGGATTCTATAGCTGCAACTTCTTGCATCGCCTGACGATCTATTGCGTCTGTGTTGTAAAGAGGCTTGTCTGGTAAACCTATCTGACGCTTAACCTCTTTCATAGCGTTCTGGTAGTTTGTCTTGCGCGACAAGCGAACTTTTTCTAAAAGTGATACATAGGTATCACTGGTGATCTTGCCTTGTGTCCTGACCGTGTTGACGGCTTTCTCGGTAATCGTGTTGTTAATAAACATACTATTTAGGCGTTCTACTTCTGCGTCGTCATCAACGCCTCCGTCTGTCATCATTGCGTCAGCGTAAGAACTATACTTATCAGCGTCGTATACTGACAGCTCTTCTAGTGCGTCCTTCATCCCTTGAACATCACCTTTAAGCTTTGCAGAAACTAACATAACAACTGCGTCGTCAGCCTTTTCACGCATCTCTCTATCGTTTCTGGCATCTTCAGCAGACTCTAAAGCGTTCTGAGTGCTGATTGCTGAAACAATTTGTTTTCGCGTTTCAAGGCGCAATGCTTGGTTCATGCTATCCAAAACAGTTTGAGCTTGAGTTGTTAGATGTCCTTTCTGCCCTTCCAAAGCTAACAAGCCTTTGCCGGGGTCTTGGATGACATCAGAAACAATAGCGTTTACCTTTGCTGTGTTTACCCTCTGCTCAAGCTCATTTAGCTTTGTTTGAGTTAAGGCTGGGTCATCAAGCTGCACACCCTTTGCTGTAATTCGATCTCTAAGCGACTGCACATAATCGTCAATCGAAACAAACTCACCATTGTTTATAGTCCCGCCATTGATAACGACGTTATCAACTTCACGTATGTCTTGATCTATTGCCGCCCTAAAGACTGATTCCTGATCATCTTTAATGCGTTGCATTTGGGTTTTTGTAGCAGATAAGAATGCTGAATTGCCTGTTGTAGCTAACGACGCTTTAAGCTTTGATGCGGCGGTTGGGCTGACATCCTGCAAAGTGCTGCCATAAGTATTTTGGATTTCTATTAATCCAAGCTGAAGCTGGGACAAATCAATTTGTTCTGCTTCAAACAGTGTTTGGAGATTGCTAATTGAGTCACGAGCCTCTTTCTCCATGTTGACAGAGAGTGTTTCCAAAGCAGCCGTTCTTGCGGCTGTCCCAAAAACAGAAAACGTATCTCCCGGCAAAAGTGACTCAGGGTCTGCCCCTGACTTTTTAGCCTCTTCAAGCTGCTCTTTTGTCGGCGCTCTAGTTGCTCCGTACTCTACGCCCTTAACTTTGGCTTGCTGTTCAGCAACCCCAAAAGCAGCCCTAGAGACGCGGTCCATCGCAGCAGAAAACGCCTCGGCGCTTCTTGATGCCTGTGTCAGCGCAGCTCCGGGATAACTCGGGCTGACGACTGATAGCAAACCTTCTTTTCTGTAACGCGGTAGTTCAGCCATTAAGTCATACCTCCCATACCGCTATTATAGAAATAAGTGCCTTGACCGTATGTGACGCTGCCTTTGGGTGTAGGGCTGGGAGGCTTGCCACCGCCAATCATCGCGGCGCTAAACGCGGCCTGACCAATCTGGCTAATAGCACCTATTCGTGCTTGATACATTGCTTGCGCACCAGCTTGTCTTGCATCAATTGCAGTCAGGATGCCACTCAGTTGAATCAACTCGGCATTATCCTGAACCATCAAAAGATCTTCTGTTCCAGCTCCGTATGCAAAAGTCTTGAGCATTGCCGGAGTTCCCGACGCAGCATCAATAGAACCGGCTGCTGACCTTGCATTAATTGTCGCTGCATACGCCCCCATCTTTTCCATGATATTAAGAGCCTTGCGCTTCTCATTTGTTTCAGATTGACCAGCTTGCAGCTCTGCAATCCTAGCCTTTACACCAGCTAACTTTTGCTGAATTTTGCCAGATTGATAAGTGCCGTATGCACCAAGTAGTTTTGTCGTTACTGCAATTGCTGCTGCTGCTTCCATTTTACTGCCCTGTTGATACTTCGTAATCGAGCGATAACACAGTCATATCTAACGGTTCGCTCTGGGTAATCGTGATTGTCGCGTCTCGCGTGTATCCTAGCAAGGAACCTTTTTTCTTAAAGCCTGTAAACGGAGTAATAAATCCGTTAGTGTCAGCATCAAACGCGATGATCTCCCCATCTATGGTTAGTCCTTGCGTCTCAAAAAGCTTTGCGGTCACTGTTAAGATTTTCTTGCGATATGCTCTGATTGGACCAGAAGACAGCCTAGCTTCAAACGGCAAGATTTTAATTGTCGATGTATACGGCAATCCAACTTCAAAAGAATTAGTTGCTGCTGTAGCAAATGAAATAGCTCCACTTGAAACAGTTTTGTCTGACTCAACAACGCCGTTTCTTAAAACATCAAGCGTTTTACCTTCAAGATATGTTAATTGAGAAACGCTTGCTGTAGAACCTGAAACCGTTTCGTGTTTTGCAGAATCAGTGTTTAGGGTTTCTACAAAACGCTCAACATAATATTTTACGGCGCCGTTAATCGTGCGTTTTACGACTGTATAAACATCAGATATATCTACACCAACTTCAACGTAATTGCCGTCTGTCGTCCACTCGCTGGGGGCAACGATCTGCTCTGATCGCAATAACGTAAAACAAGCAATCGAACCATCGTCGTCATTAACAATTAGTACACGATCACCCTCATCAGTTGACGTAGCCTTGCGAACTGCTAAAGACGACGGATTTTTTAACAAGTGAGAAGACAGCAAACTGATTCTAGTAGAAATGTAACCAGCCACCGAATCATTAAATAAGAACTCAGACAAAGTCTTACCTTGGCGCTGGATAAATAAAGTCGATCCGTCAATATTGACAACAGGAATGCCCGGCTTGACACCATTAGATGTCTGCTCCTTGACCGACAAGGTTGATGGCGTGATCGGATCGCCCAATGTTTGCGGAATGTAGAACTCACCGCCAGTGGTAAATATCTGTAAGTTGCGTCCTGAGTACAGATCTACAATTGCATTAAACCTGCCAGTATCTAATGTAGCTTCAAGTCCGGCATCATCTAATTGCTCGCCCGGATCAAAGTTAAAAAAATCAGAAACTCGGCTACCCCAAAGTGTTGATGGACGAGACTTTGAGCCACCCAAAAACAGCCGTCCTTCGTGAAACACGCAGGAACGAGGCCAGCCACGAGTGTCTGACCAAACATCTTCGTACCCGTACTCTAGCTCCCAGTTACCTGATGTTATTGCGTCAGTATCAAAAAACGGTATTTCAGTAACAACTTTAACCACTGTGTCGCTTACAAACTCTGTGACCCGAGCGCGTCCAAATCCGTTTTTAGCAACAATATATTCGTCAACACTGTCCTCACCGAAAGCCCTAACCTGATACTGTGACGTATTATCAGGGGTAGTGGTAAACGCTGGATAAACAGTTGCTACCTTGGTGCTAGCGACATAACTAGCAATATGCCTTACCTGACCGCTTCCTGTCCCGGCAGTGATTTTTATGTGCAGCCCAGCACATTGATTGTCTGAAGTATATGAAGACGACGACTTCAGCGTAATCGTATTTGATGTCCCTGCCTGAGCTGTTCCGGTATCTGTCGTCACAGATGACGCAGTCAATGTGATGTTACCTGTCACATCTGAAGGAGTAATTGTGTATTGAGGATCATCAATATTTAGGGTGTATGCAAATTTTGGAATATGAGAAAAAGTTAAATCAGAAACTGTCCAGTTGCTGTCCCCTGCACCGCGCTGAATAAACTGTGGATGCATATCTGGATGCACCAGAATTAAAGAGTCGGCTGCTTGAGTAAAGTTAATTGTATCAACATACCTATTACGCAGTGCGGGTATTTCAAAATAATTATTAGATGTGCCATTGATGTTCGTAACTAGCGCACCGTTTTTGAAAACATACATACGCCCTTGAGTCAATACCAACATATAAGAATCATCAACAGAAAACTCAAAGTGAACCATTTTGAACTTTGGGACAAATGCATTAGGTACAATGATTAAGTCATTTTGAGAAGATGTTGTTCCCTCAACGTAGTAATACGTTGACTCGTCATCACGCACATAAAATGCGTAATGGACTTCTGGTGGATGACTAAATGCACTGGCTGAGTCATTTCGTGACGCTGTAGAAAGATCGTATGCCGTAGCCAGCTCGTACACTCTTTCTCCAATATAAATTTTTGAACCATTGTTAGCAAAAGAGAAATACCACCGATTATCACCTCGTATCCCGACATCAATCTCATGGCTCTGAGTTTCACCAATAAAGTTATAAGCAGACGCAAGATTATATTGCACCAATTTCATTTCATCATTGTTGTCTATCCCCGGATTGTTTGAGCCAGATGTTGAATCAGACAACAAAATAAATGCTTTAGTGCCATCACCATTAAACTTGATGTCGTATGTTCTAAAATTTGCATGGCTGTCGTATAGAACTTGTCTTGTTACTGAAACACCAGCAGTCGACAAATCCCAAGCTGTACTCAACACAGATTCTGAAATATTGCTTAATGACGACGCGTCGCCACAGCCAAATATTCTTAGTCCGTCATGGCTCATCGTAAGACCGTTAAAAGCTAGGCCATGAGCAGAGGTTGCTGTGTAAGTTATGTTTGTAACATCCCAAGCGGTTCCCATTGAGAACTGATTAACATAATGCTCAGTGCCAGAGTCGCCGGTATTTAAAACGTACATTTCTGTACCGTCTGGTTTAAACCAAATGCCATTATCGTTTATAAACTCAGTGCCTGTGTGCGACGCAATTTGAATTGCAGCATTGAATGGCAAAAGATCAACAGTCTCGTAATCATTTGTCGTAACTTCTGCAACAAATTCAGAACCATCACGCCTTGTAACACCACCCTGTGGCAGTATCGTTACATTTTGCGCTATCTGCAGCCCGTTATAGTATTGCTGAAGATCAATCCGGGCATTGATTTTTGGATCAATTTCGCCAGTAGTGAAATTAGATTGTACCGAGACAATCCTGCTCATCTTCTAACCTGTATCAACGAAAAATCTTGTATAACTTCGTTTTGCTTGGAGCTGCCATCAATGTTGGACGCAGTTCTAAAGAAACCTCCACGGTTGTTTTCTTGTGTGGTTCCCAGAGCTATTGTTCGCCAATAATCAGCTTTTGTGATTTGATCAGTCACTGTTTCAGCAAAATGCCAAGCTAGTTGATACTTGAGGAGCTGCACAAAATACTTTGGCAGCTTTGATTCATCGACATCTCGCTGGTAGTCGATAACAATTGTTTCTTGATTAGTAATCAATACATCGCCAAGAATTTCCCAGCCAACCTGTATTGGTGCAGCGCCAGACTGCTCTGAGTTGAAAACTGCTTTAACACCAGAGATGCGATGCACGTCGCTTGGAAGCTTGAATTGATTTTTATATTCGTTGACCGGAGATGTGCTGCCTTTAGTCAACTTTTGTTTGGTCAACGTAAAAGACCACGGGTACATTGCCAGCGTGGTTACCTTGATGTCTTCGTATAAACGATCACAAACAATAGATGCGTCTGAGGAATCGAAAGAAGCCAGTGGAGCTTCGCCCAGCATAATCAGGGCATCCGAACATATTGAAAGTTTGGTATCACCTGATGCCATTGTGTTACCTCATAAGAACGGGGCTGCCGAAACAGCCCCAACTCCATTAGTCGCCGTCGGTTACCACACCAATCACAGAGCCGTTTGAGATGTCTACAACGCCAGAAGCGTTAGACACAACAATGTGCATAGTGATAGTACGTGTACCACCTGTTGACCCGTGAACAATGATCATGTCGCCAACCTGTAAAGTGTCGGACAGATCATTGAAATAGCCGCTGTTATCGACTGCTGTGTGAGCATCAGCCGTTGTATAAACATACAAAGCAGGGCGACTGCCAGCTAAAGATTGGCCGCCAAGAGCGCCAAATCCATCTTTAGAATAAGCCATGTCTAATTCTCCTTATGCCTCGTGACAAATAATTTTTACAATGCCATCGTTATCAATTGCAGTTGCACCGGCTGAGAACATTGAAGCTACCAAGAAAGAAGTCTTCTCAGGAATGTAGTCAACGCGAGACGTTTGATTCATGCCAACACCAAGACCTACTGCGTCACGATGGAATGCATATAAAAAGCGCTCATGGTTGCTTAGCACCAAGCCGCCCTCGTCACGATCACCAAACGTAATGAACTTGAAGCCTAGGAAGGTGTCAATCTCACCTGTGACCAAAGCCTTAACAGTGTTGAAGTCGCTAGACACAACTTCTGTTTCAGCTAAAAGACCAGAGATACTGTTTGCGTGACAAAGAATTGTGCGCCCGTCTGATGGTACGTTTTTTGCGTCCAAGCCTTTCTTTGCAGCACGTAATTTACCAATGTTTAAGTTGGAGTTAGTCGCACTGCCCGAGCTTACAACATTCTTTGCAACAGTGGTTGATGGAGAAGAAGCTGTTAAAGAGTCAAGTAAAACCTGATCCATGCGACGAGCAATTGCTCCAGAAACAACTTGAACAAGCTCTTGACGCTCGTTGAAGTTTACCTTCTGCTGATTGAAAATGTCTGAGTATTCTGCAGCAATGTAGTCTTCCATTGTCGCAGTTACTCGTGAATAAGACACGTTAAGTGGAGTGACATCGGTTTGCGGTACGCGAATTGATGCCGAACCTTTCCCAATCTTAGGGAATTGGACGGTAGAGCCTTCGATTCCTGTACGCTCTCGGGTAGTGCCAGCCAAGAGACGTTGCCCTTGGTACGCTTGTTTTACCTCTGAGTCAAACAGGGTTACAAAGGCTGCTGAGATTTGAACTGCCATTGTTCCTTTCCTCGTATAACTAATTTTTGGTAAAACCTGTAACGGTTGTCCGAGAGGGCCGTGTGCATCAGGTCACCGGCTCGTTAGAGTTGTCGGTTATTGCGACTATATCAGATTGCCAGAAAAAGCAAAGGGGCCGTAGCCCCCTGTCTATTTTTCGCCGTGATACTCGTAAAACTTACGCTCTACTTGTTGAGTGTAGTGCATGTCTTTGCCGTATCTGGGATCGGCCAGCATTGCCTGAAGATCAGCTAGATTTTCCTGATGACCCTCCATGACATCAATTGAAGGGATAGACTGCTCCCCGTTGATCTCTCTGATCTTGTTAAAAGCGGTGACAAACTCTGCCTTACTCGCAGCGTCGATAATTGCATTAGTCTCAGCGTCTGTTAGTACACCTGACGATTGCAGCTTACCAATCCATTGCGAGGTTGCCTTCAGCATCTTCTCGCCATTTTTGCCAAGCTTATCCATTTCAGCCTGTACGTCTAACTCAATGCTTTCAGTCAACTCACCAACATGGTTCATGTACATGCCAATAATTTGATCAAACTGATCCTGACTCAAACCATTATCTTTGGCAAAAGAAACAAAATCATTGAGCAGTGGATCATCATCTTCTACGCCTTCAGCAGATGCCATGTCATAATTACCATCTTTAGGGGCTTTGTGTTTACCCTGAGACATCTTGCTTCTTAGCTCAGTATAAGATTTAGCCAGCCCTTCAAGGTCCGGTCCATCTTCTGTGGTCCAGAACTGCTCTAAACCTTCCATAAAGTCTGGGCGCTCACCCCACTCAAAGTCACCTTCTTCTACTGGTGCTTCTTCAGTTTGAGCTAGGTGAGGCATCGCCTCGGGTTCTGATTCCTCAGACACTGGCTGCTCTACATCGAGCAAGCTGGTTTGTTCTTCTTCACTCATAACTACGCCCTCTTTCTATGCGCTTCATTATTTCTCGGACAATCGAGTTTTGCCCTTCTCTTGCATACCCGTGTGACGGGTCTTCTCCCGGATACCAAGCTGGCTGATCTAATGTCATACTGACTAGGTAATCAAGAACTGCTTTACCCTCTTCTGTCGAAAACGTGCGTACAAAGTTTTTATCTAAATCTTTGACTGCCTGATCGACAGACAGAGCCGGGGCTTCGACTTCCCTCAAGTCGTCCCATCCCTGCATAAATTACTCCTGTGGCACTGCTGCCTGTTGTTGTTGCATTGCCATCATTTGCTGCTGCATCTCTGCTGCAATCTGCTGACGCTGCTCTTTGCTATTGACCACTCGTTGCGGGATGCCTAGCTGCTCTGCAATATAGTCAATCATCTCGTCTTGGTTAAGAGCTATCTGCCCTGCTGGTCCAGCCGCCTGTGTGAGCTGCGCAAACTGCAATACCTTCTCTAGGTCTTCCATGTTTTGCGCTTGAGCCAATGGTGATGTTGGAGCAATCTTAACTTCAAGACCGTCAGTTTTTAGTGGTAAGTCAATCAGCCCTTGATCATCCATGATATATAAAATGCGTCTAACTATCGGAGTCATCGCTTCAGTAATTAATCGTCCATAGGCTGAACCTAGATTTTGTGACAGCTCTTTCATGCGCTGCACGATTTCGGTTGCTGACCTTGCCGACATATTGTCTGGCGGTAACGAGTCATCGTAGAGCATCTTTTTAATGTTCATCACCAAATCATTAATCACGAGTTGCGAGACGTTGAAGTCAGATGCTGTACGCAGTGGACGCAATGATTCGCCTTGCGCACCACCGTTTCTGGCAACCGGAATAATAGCGCCCGGAGTAATGCGTATTGTTTGCGGATTCAAAACACCATCATCCGCTGCGGTGTAAACACCAGATATTGCTAGTGACGCATTAGACAAGACCATCTCCTTGACCTTGTTCAGCGTCTTAATATCTGGTAGCGCAGTGACCAATGGACCGCGCCCATACACCTCACCGGGTACTTTCATAAATCGAGAGACGATCCAAGGCGAAACATCCATTGTGCGATAGGCCAGCTCTGACACAGGCTTGCCTTTTGGCCAGATCAAGTGATAACAATAAGTGTCTTCTTCTATATTAAAAACTGTCGCCTCAATCAAATCTATTTCTGCGTCTGGTTTCTTTTCTATTTCTCTTTGTAAATCTTGAGGAATGTTGGAGTCAGGCCATTGCCGCTGTATCGCTTCTCCGCGAATGCGCAGCTTTCGGTAAACGTTATCAACTGAGCCGTATGGCCCCTCTTCAAAAGAAACTAAATATTGAGGTACGGCTGTAAAGCGAATCGGAGTGTCGGCATCTCCGGGCTGGATTAGCATAACTGCTGTTCCAACGCAAAGGTCTAGTAAAAACTCAGACATCGCCAAGTCAAAGTTTGTCTGCCTTAAAACAGCAAACATTCTAGCCTCGAATTCATCTAGCCCTGCATTAACATCTTCTTTGCGTTCATCAGGAATATTGGTTCCCGGCTGCAAAGAACACCATGTTCTGTAAGGCGGGAACAAAGCAGACTGAATACGATTGGCAAAACGCTGTGTTGCATTGATCGCCGTAGAGTCAAACACGCGATTCATTTTTTGCTGACCCGGTGTCCCGCCCTCATAGTGACCGTCGTAAAGATTGCGCTGGGGCAAGGCGAACTCGTAACACTCCTCATAAATGTTACGCCAATTTTCTTTTCTGGCTTCACACTTCTCTTGGCGTTTTACAATTTCTGCCGGGGACATTTTTGCCATTTTACTTACCTATTTTTTTACGCATTGCTTTTGCAAGCTGGCTTTTTTCGTATACACGCTTTGACGATTTACTGTGTTTAGCGCCGGTATGTATCTGTCCATTAGGCATCTTATGAACTTCTCCATTGTACGGTCTTCCATCAGAAAAGTAGTGCGTACCCTTAGCCATCAGTAACTACTCCTCGGTTTAGGTTTTGACTTAGGAGAAGACTTTTTCGCGTACTTTTTCTTCATCTTTTCCTGCATCTTTTTCATTTTTGGGTGCGTCATCATATCAGGACTCCTTCTTATGCCGCTTGGCAAAGTTTCTTGCTGATTCAGGTGATCTAAACCCCCAAGCTTTGAGGGCAAGTGCGTATCTTGTCGGGCGGCCTTTGTCGTCTTTCATCTTCGCGTTCATTCCTGCAAAACGTGCAGCGAAAGAAACTCGACGCGGATTGACTCCACTCTTAACTGGCGACTTTAGGTTACCGCCATCTTTGCGCTCAAAATGCTTTCTCCCCGCTTCATTCAGGCCGCCTTTAGGATTTTGATGCTTCTTTAGAGTCATGCGCGATACCTTCTTACCTTGTTCGCAATCTTCTTCGGTTGCGCAACAGAAGAACCAGTACCGCCGCCTTTCCTCTTAGCTCTCGTTGTAGCCGCATATTCTTGTGGGGACAGCGCCTTGATAGCCGCCTCGGGCAAGTATCTTTCGCCAGTGTCACTGGACCGCTTGCCTGACTTTGTTCGCCACTTCTGCTTGCCCCACTTCATTAAAGACACTTGCGGCTTTTTCACGATGTGTATCCACCGCCTTTAGCTTTGTACTTCTTGGCAAGCAATTGTGCTTTGCGAGCTGACCATTTACCGGCTGGCGTACCCTGTACATTTGATGCCTTGATACGCTCAAACATGCGCTTGCGCATTCCGGGCTTGGTGTAATTACCGGCTGCGTTAACCGCCATTATACGCCACCCAGACGACGTGCCAAACCACCCACTAGCCCACTACGATCTGGAGATAACAGTGATCTCATACCTCGGCCTCCGCGTCTTGCACGAACTGCCGCTGATCTTTCTGCCGCTGCAGCGACTGACTCCCGACGATCTTCGGCAATATTTTTTGCCTTGGTAGCAGCTTGCTTGCGAGCAGTTGCCGTTGCTTGCGCTTTAGGCTTCCCAGCAATTACTTTTTTAACCGGCTTAATAACTTCCTTGATAACTGGGGCGTTACTCATAATCGACTCCTGACAAACCAAATGATCGCGAGGGGCTAAGTAAAGAACGATAACCACCTGATCGCCTTGAGCGAATCCTAGCGGCAAGCTTCTTGCGTTCGTCAGCAGTTTCGCGTTCTAATCGCTCTTGCTGCTGTTGTAAGATTTCTTCTTGCCTTTCCATAGACCTTTCTTGTGCGGCCATGTCCGGCATCTTAGGTTTGAACATATTAGTCATAGAACCTCGCCAATACTAAATGATCCGAACCATCTGGACCGTATCGCTTCAAAGTCGCCTCGATCTCAAAGCCAAGAAGCTTGGACCAAGACAGCGCCTGTTTGTTGGCAACAGATACCACAATTTGGCACCGACGTAAATCGAAAGCTGCACCGACATTATCAAAGAACCTTAGCGTCGCTTTGGTCAGCGTTATCCGACGACTTGAGATCCCTTTGGTATCCACCATCAGCCAAGCCTCTGCGCAGCCTTCCCAATACTTTGAAATACCAAACATAGCCAGACAACGAGCATCCCCGATCACGGTCCACCCACAACCGGCTTTCCCTAGTTCATCAATCCGATCTCGATACCCCTGATGAGTATCCACGGTGTACTGCGCTTCTGGGTACAAAGTCATCAAATTCAGTTGCGAACTGTGACAGGGGACAACTTGCATTTCCTTAACATTAAGCCACTTTGCAACTTCTGCGCTGCTTACCATATTGAAAACTGCGTCTTTGCCTGATACTGCTGACCAGCAGCTCCGTACCGGCCCCCATATCCACGAGTCATCACGCGATGCTCGCCTCCTCCTAACAACAGATAGCCAAAAGCGTCTCCGACGTGCGAATGTTCGTTTTTGTTTGGAGCGTCGCGAAATCTTTCTTGTCCTCCGGTTAGGGCTACCCGCTTGAAGTGATAACCACCAGCAAGCGACTTCCGCAACCTATGACAATTTTTATGAACCAGCAAGCCCGGTCTACGATCAATGAACCGATTCATAGGCATAGCACCGGCCTCGCGTCGTACCTGAAAATCGTTTGATGCTGTAGGCCGCGCATTCAGGCCAATCGTTCTCAAATGATCAAACGCTGTCACTTCAAAAATTTCGTCACGTTTCTGACCAGCCGGATCACCCCACACCAAGATGTCTTGCTTCAGATATCGCAAATTGATCTCGTTCTGCAAAATCAAGCCAAAACGCTCTAATCCCATATCGTCTGTAACGATTTCTTGTAAAATATTCCAGCGGCCCGACGTCATCCTCTGCCCAAAGACTGCGGCTGGAGTCAATCCAAAGTCCAAGCCTATGTGTACGGGGAGCGTCGGGTCCACTTGTATCTCTGCGTCAGACATCAGCGAGTCGTCATACTCTGGCCAAACAGGTCTGCCCTCCTGCACATACACATACTGACCACCGGCATAGCAGCGAATCCAATCCAGATTTTTGCCGCCAAGCTGCTGATCATAGTAACCAATAGGTAGATTGTTGATGTTCTCGGCCTTAGGGCTGACCTTCCAAAACTTGTTGGCTGCCGGTATCGCTTCGGGATCGTCACCGGACACCTCCATCACTCCACCGGGCTGCTTCCAGAATCGCCATGCATACTTGCCCTTGACCGGCTCCTTCTCTGCCAACCTGTACCACCAGTGATCATCGTCCATCGGGTTAGTGTCAAGCCAGATACCGCGCCACGGGCAACCGCCATTCGACTTAGTCGGGTAACGTCCCACCCGGTGGGTCAGCCCCTGCACTACAGCCAACGGTAGCTCTCGCGCCTCATTCACCCATGCCCCGGTCAACTCTAGCGACAATAGCTTGCGAACATCTTTTGGTTGATCAAGCGCCATAAAAATCACCTCGCAGTCAATCCCGTGAGCGTCGCCTCGTGACGGCAGCTTTAAATGATGCGATATCGGAGGTGACCAGCGCATCGGTCCCCAGATGTGTTCCGGGAACAGCTCAAGCCATGTCTTAATCGTAGTTGTGCGCAGCTCTGGGTAGCTGTTTCGGACGATAACAAACCGGGAATACCTAACCCCATCCTTTGGGCTTGGAGGCTGCCTGACGGCTCTGAGCATAATCTCAGCAGCACATGCGTAAGACTTGCCAGAGCCAACCGGCCCCATCAGACCGCGCACAAACGAGTCATCGTTCAAAAAATCCCAAGTGGTTGGCGCCCCAGAAAAATCTAGGTCAAGACCGCCAACCTGATCAGAATAGGTCTTGCTGCTCGTCTTCGCCCTTCTGGAACGACTCGTTCTCTGGCTCTTGTCCTGATTCTGTCTCGCCATTTTCTATTACCTCGTAGGTTGTTGCAGTTGGACCTTTCATGTTGATGCCGATAACACTCGGGCGACTATCGCTGTCTGCGTTTGGCTCCATCAAACCATGATGCCTTGCCAAGACGCGTAGCGCAGACAACTTGTCGTGCATCTCAACCTCAATTGCATTGCCATGCTGATTTGGTGTGACCTTGACTTTCTTGATCGCTTTCTGAACATGGACCGGGATGTCGTCAGTTTTCAGAAGTGCCATAGCGCCTGACTCGGTCCACCGGAGTACGTCGGTAATATTTGACGCTGCGATTGATGCTAGCTCGTGCTTAACAGCTTCTTTCTCGTTGTCGCTGCCGTACACCAGCGCCTTCCTTGCCTGACGTGTTGTCATCTTTCTAGCCATGTTTTTTTGCCAACTCTTCTTGCAGTTCCATGTCTTCGATTTCGCCAATCATATCATTGACGAACCACTTTGCTTTTTTAAGGTCATCTTTGCCGCCCTTCTCCTTCCAGCGCCACAGATACTTAATGGCAGACCCAGTGGAGTAGGCTTCAGCGCCGGTCAGGTTTTGGACCGCTGCCTTGATAGCATCAATGCATTCCATACCGTCACGCTGGTAGTGGTCAGGGTTAATTTTGTCTTTCATACGAAACTCCAAATAATTTTGCGAGACATCCCCCCTCTATAGCGCAAGGGGGCGGGAGGGGGTATATACCCTTTTTTTTGACAGCGCAGATATACACAGCCACATGCATTGTGCATTGCACAAGATTTAACATAATTACAATTATGCGACATAGGCACCTTCGTAAGCTGTTGATATTGCTAGCATTCTCAAACTGTGGATAACTGTGCGCAATTATTGATCAATTTGCTCATTATTTGTACAGCGCAGCCCATCTGCCAACCTGATCCAAGTTGATTGGTGGTGTCCGTCCCAGCTTGAGCTGCTCGCGGCACATTGACTTGGTATAATTACGCACCTGATCAACCGTAACTCCTTGATTATGCAACACTTTTGCTGCTTGATGACTGTGTTCTGCCAGCCGATTGATGCCTGTTGCCTCTTCGACGGCGTTTCTAAACGCTTGTGCGAGTGTTTGGTATTCTGTCGATTCTTTCCCCCAGACCCCCTGTTCATTATGTGTATCAGAATTATCGACTTTAACCTCGCCATCCTCAACGTAGTAATCCTCGGCAGCTACCTTCGGCCTTGGCGCCCAAAACTCCTCACGAGTTGGTAGCGTCTCGTTACCTTCCCACAACACTTGGTAGCGATTTGTCTTGCGTCTGCCACGCTGTACTATCTTCTCCGGGTAAGCTTTGGGGTCTAACTTCCTAATGTAACCAGCCCTCAAGAGTCGCTGTATGTGGCGCGACACAGTCACGCGAGACTTGCTGATGTGCAAGGCCAGAGTCAAAGTAGAAGGCCAGCAGACACCAGCTCCGTTTGTATGAAGACCAAGAGCAGCTAACAAGTGAAATGATGTCGGGTGCAGCGAATCATCTTGAACAGCTCGCGCTGGAATCACAGAGAACTTCCTGATCTTCGGTTTCTCTTTCGGATAATCTTTCTTCGCTAAATTAGAAAGGGATTTCATCTTCTACTTCCGGTGAATGATTAAACTGTACATTTTGTAATGTTGATGTCGGGAACTCTGCCTTGATTCTTCTGATATCAGCTAGACTCTTTGCTTCCATTACTTCTGCAACTTCAGCCAGCGTGAACACAACAGAGTCCTTTTTCATCTTGGCTGTTACCCGTTGTTGATCGAATTGATCTGCAACAAAATAATAGTCGCGCTCTTTACCTTTGAAGTGCAGATAATAAAAGTCATCGGGATGATTCGACTTGCTGATCTCTTCGTCGATCATCTTCAGCCCTTTAATCAAATTATCAGCCAGCTCAACGTTCTTCGATTCAAACCACTGCTTTCTCAATCTGTCATACTTCTCCGCCATGCTGGGTAAACACAATCGTTTCCAAGCGTAGTGTCCCCACTTCTTATTCATCCTTTCTTCTGCTGCCAGCAGATTGTCTTCAAACTTCATCATTATCCCCGTGACACCCTCCGTGACATCCGTGACACCCATAGGGTGGTGTCACGTCACGTCACGCTTCGGAGTCATGTCCGTTTTTATGTCACAAGCGTGACACCCATGTCACACCCCGCGCCATTGCTCACTCTCCGTCTGTCACATCTGTGACATCAATGTTCGTTAAAGATTTAAACTCAAGCCGTCGGCCCTGATCAAAACTCAGCACGATGTCACGCTCTACGAGGGTAGTCAGCGCACGTTTCCAAGCTTGTCTACGACTGCTTCTTGACTTGTCATCAACGCCCGGTATACCGCCTTCATTCTGCAACCAATAATAGAAACTATCTTTGGCCATGTGTACATCAATGACATTATTTGTAGCTGAGTCACGCATACAGTCGAGCGCCCTGAGCTGACGAGTTGAAAGATCAGATACCCTTGCATCGTCTGCAGCGATGCCCTCAAGCTTCTCAAGGTACACAGACGACTCGACACCAAACGTACCGACATCAACTGACCTCATCATCAGCAATATGTCTTCGATTGGCTCTGCGTCTTTCTGCTTGTCCATGTTGAGTGTGACCTGATCAGTTGCTTTTTTGATTTTGATCGACGTGTCGACAGCACCCATCAGTGCGCTGGAGCCACGCATCCCCTTGCTGCTGTCTTTGCCGCTGTGATGGATGGCCAACACTGCGCAGTCGCAATGCTCCTTGACAAGATCACAGCTCTTCACAAACTTACCCATGTCGGTTGCCGAGTTTTCGTCTGCCCCGAGCAGCGCCCTCGCCACGGTGTCGATAACCACGAGAGAGAACTTGCCGTTCTTTTCTTCTAAGCCT
>Ga0160423_10000421_pt1 | contig 34355 bp, 39 predicted proteins | sample CRUFie14St8metaG_FD_108191 | JGI IMG/M metagenome (GOLD analysis project Ga0160423, IMG submission 108191) | Marine microbial communities from the Costa Rica Dome - CRUD Field 142mm St8 metaG | ecosystem: Environmental > Aquatic > Marine > Oceanic > Photic zone | place: Costa Rica: the Eastern...
ACGCCAATATGGAATTTTTACTGAAATGAATGTAAGCAAAGTAAAAGAAGATGGTAAAGTACGTGTGATTCCTGAGTATGTAACAAAAACAAGAATTTACACCTGTCTAAATCACGGTCAGGCGATGAAAGGCATCAACATGGAAGTTGATGGAATCAAAACCTACCGAGCTGTTAGCTGGAACAACTTTACAAATGAAAGAGAAGAACATCATTACTTTGTAAAATCCAAAAAGCAAGATTATGAAACTTACAAAAGGTATGTCCGAAAAGTCGTCAAAGAAGCAATGTCGATTCTTGGCGTTGAAATGGACAAACTCATAGTTGAACTTGAGGTTTGGTAAGATTGAACATGGGAGAAAGTAACTACGGTAAGATAAAGCATTATGGGATGTTATTATTTCAAGTATCAAAGATTAGAAAGGAGATAGCAGATTTCAAGAAATCTGTAAAAGAATACGCAGAAGAACCACTACCTGAAGATACATTTGTTGGAAAAAGAAACGAAAGGGACGGTAAAGCTGACGCACAGTTGATTACAGAGGCATTAGAAAACCTGGACATTGATTGGGATTACATGATTGACAGATCACAATCAAATTCAGATAACCAACACAGAATCGATATGGAAAATTGGGGCGAACCCTGGCGTTGATTGAATGAGCAACGGAATAAAACTAATGCCAATATGGATTTACTTTACAGAACAAGGTTTCACTGATGAAGAAATTGAAAACCTTACTCTAAGAGAAATTGAAGATTATCTTGACAATAATTGAACATGGGATTGGTTATACGAACAGAGATTAATGAGGAAACAGAACAGCAAGTAATGGAAGACATATCTCCTAAAGGACAATTCTATGAATTGGAGGAGTTGTATGAAATCTGTGGGTGTACATATGTAACGACTCTACCTGTAATGGTTGATGGATTCGAGAAACTTATGGTAATGGACGAAGAAGGTGAGCTAAGGGGCAAGCCTAAAAATATTGAAGCTACAAGGATTCTGTGGGAAGGAAATGTAAAACACAAAGGATACACAATACTTGTCGGAGATGTAGCAATCATAGATCCAAACGAATTAGATTGAACGTGGAAGAAGATGAGTTGATACAAAAGATGAGGAGTGCGGATAGAAGACCGTTTGACGAAGCTAATGAACACAACACAATAGGAAATGTAGCCATTAGGCTATGGTGCGACACGCATCTATACGAATATGCTACGCATTTGCCAATGTTTGAAGAAGAAGACCATTTTATTGAGTATTTAGATGACAATATGAAATCGAATGTAGACATACCGAGGATACCATTGTCTTTGACAATCAACAATATTACATTTACAGACAAAGAAATACGAAAGATTTTTTGGCTTAGTTCGCTGCATCTAAGGCAGAAGTGATTGAACATGGGTGATTGAACATGGAATATGAAGTATATTTGAGAAAGGTTGAGGATATTATGAGGACAACTGGATCTTCACGTGAAGAAGCCGCATATCAGTTGATGAACAATGAAGTCAAAAAAAGATATCACGACATCACCGGATTATGGAGGCCGACTGACGATGATGATAAAATCAGAGAAGATTCGAAGGTTTTTGCAGAAAAATGGATAAAACATGAAATTACTATTCCAGCGAATGTAAAAATTATTGCATACAAAACTAGTAACCCATATTGGGATAAAGATAGTGAAAACGAAAAATTACCAGTATTGAATTTAGTTTGGGCAAGGGGATAAAATGGATGGCAAATCAATGATTGATGGGGCACCATACAATGAAATGTCGGCAAAAAGGTTACTCTTATTGGAGTTGCCGGTAGCATTTGTGGTTATCATTGTAGCTATCCTGGTAATCCCTTTTGCTTGGATCTATTCGAAACTGATGAATTGAACATGGGTTCCTGGTAAGGTAATAGGACACATCCCTCTATTAGAGGCTGTAGCAACCGGTTCACCACGAGATGAGCCGTGTCCTTCCCATATTTTTTTTTGGCCTCTGTAAAGTCGGGGTATTTTTTTGCCTCTGTAAAGTCGGGGTATAATTAAACGGACAAAACACTTGGACGGTTTATGACAATGGATCGCATCGAGATGAAGTGGAATGAATTCAGGAAACTACACAAAGGGCTACCTTCAAAGGAAATCAGTGAAAAATGGAAATTGTATAAATCTGGTGAATATGATGTGACAGTTGTAAATGAAACTCCACGTGCTGAGGAAGAACTCAAAGCATTGAAACAAATAAACCAGAAAGTTTCCACAAGATCTCTAGGCCTTCGTTTGATTATCTACTGAATACCAATCTTTTCTAGCAAATACTCGGTTATTTCAAGTACGATTTTGTATTCAGCAAAGAGTTTAGAAAATTCTTCATCTGCAAGAACTGTTTCTCTTGCTTCCATGTGCGGTATCCTGATTGAAGGATTGTAATTTGCAGGTGGTATTGTCCATAATCCTACATCGATAATCCCTGTTTCTGGATTTTGGGCTGTTGCACTCCATCCTCTGCCTACTAACTCAAATGACAAAGTATCCATCTGTTTGATTAAAGATTCTGCGTGTTGCTTGATGTTTTGAATCGTAATCGTATTTGCTTTACCTTTCAGTAACTCTTCTAATTCAGATTCAGCATAGATATCTCCTTTTTCCTTTCTAACATACAAATCTATTACTTCTGTATAGTCTGCAGCAGAAAATACTCCTGTATCAACTCCGCTTTGAGTGCCAATCTTAGCAGACCAGGGCATACCTACTGTTGCTGCGGATTTTGGGTGCATCAAATTGTCTCTCATTCCTTGAACCGACCTACGAAGCAAAACCTCCACCTGTCTTTCATATGCTTGCGCCAGTACAGACCCGTAATGTTCAAACGATCCATCCGATTTTACGATAGTCTGGTTGCCCATTTGTGAGTTGAGCCCTGCAACAGACCCTCTGCCTGCAGGGGCAGTAAGGATTGTATTATGGGCGCACATAGCGTCAGCTAGCAAAAGAGCATGTTTTAGATGGGTTTCTCCGGCATCATTGATAGATTCCATGAGATTGTGAAACAAAACAGTGCGTGCTGCCTCTATACCTAGAACATTCTCAACTTGCCTAACATCATTGCAAGTTGTACGACTGAAATCCATGATGCCCACTTCTTTTTCGAAAACTTTCACTGCCCGTAGGTATCCTCCTTGACCGATGTAACCACTATTTCTGTCACCTAAACGATCTTGAGAGCTTGGATTTATTATGAGGAAATATTCTCCATCAAAGCTACCTCCTCCGGCACCAGTGGCAATCATTACTCCGTCGCCAGTATGTTGCAAAGGATAGTCTGTGATTCCTTCGCCTTCTTCATTATCGCCAATATATCCAGGGTAAATCATCGGTTTACCTTCTTTGTTGACTTTTTGTATTGCCCTATCTGTAAAAATCGCACTAGGGACATCGCCTCTTGTAAACTCTTTACTATCTATCATTGCAAATGATTTGTAATTTTCACGTGCTGTATATCGCTTGTTGCCTTCTTCATCTTCAAAAGCTAGCACTTGTGGGCCAACAACTATGTCTCGATGCAAGCCCTTTCCTATTCCTACGCCATCGTGATAAAGGTTAATCCAGCCATGATCACAATTAGGACACCGCTTATGCTCTTTCTTGTCTGCAGTGTGGAATGTAATGCCTTTGCCTGGCGCTCCGAATTCCTCACTTGGTATGACTATCAATCCAGTGGAATCCGATTCGGGCGGGGGATTTGACTTTACACCTGCCATTTTCAGAGTCTCTGCGACCTTATTGTAGTAAGAATCGATAGGGGCAGCAGAATCCCATTCCGCATCTTCTATTACTGTCTCTTCACCAGTTTTGTTGTTTTGTGCAACCATTTTTGGAATAGTTACAGGATGAGAGCAATTGTTACACAGTTCAGCTTCCCTGATAGTTTCAATTAGATTCAAAAACAGTCTATGGGGCAGCCCAGGGAAGTGAAGAGATACTGCGTCACGCATTTCTCCTTTAATATTCACCTTAATTGAATTTAATTTAGCATTTTTGAAAATAAGATGAAGTGGGTCTTCGGGTTTGCCAAATGTTCTGAACGAACCATCTCCTTCTTTGAATTGCCTGTCGATGCAACGCTCTAAATCGCCATGAGTGATTCCAGAATTCTCCTTGAGATAAAACAACACAGAATTCTTTGAACCAGCTTCTAGCATACTTGCAACATTCCTTTCATACATCTGTCTTTTCCTATCGACCAGTTTTTGATATTCATCAGAATATTCGTTAGAATACTTATCCTCAAGAACTACACCAATTTTTTCTAATTGCTTTTTTTTCCTTTTGAACTCAGCATCAGTATATTTCTTGTATTTGGATTTAGAAAAATTATCCATTTCTTCTTGTAATTTTTCTTTCTCAAGAATCATGTCTCCTTCTCTGTATGAAGGGTGGTCGGGTATAATTTCAGCAAAAGCACTCAATTTTTGTCGGCCAAGACGATAAGCTAGTGATTTCGCCATTTCATAATCTTGATTGTATGGCGGTTTCAGTGCAATTGCTAATCGCATATAAGGGGGGCCGGACATACTCACGTCAGCATTAAGGGCTACTAACGGAGATGCTTTTGTAAGAATACCCGCATAATGAAATGTTCTCATAATAGCTTGTGTAATTGGTTCTGAGATAGAGTGTGCTGCAATCATCCCAACTGAACTTCCAGGGTCTATTTTGTCTTTTACTTGCATTTGCTGTAGACCCTCAATCATCTGCAGTAATTGGGCATCAGAAACCTCTTCCAGTTTCCTATGTGAAGTGTAAAACGGCTTTCCGTCTTCTGCCCCCCCTAATCGAATCGCAACTTCCAACAAAAGTAAGTCACTCAACTCTTCATAGGGATTCAATTCTCGAAGACGTGAATGAAAGCCCTCAACCAAGTCTTCGCTCATGAGACTACCAAGTGGTTTGACCCTATGAGCATAACGACTCAAGAATTGTCAGTAGAAAGCATTCTTTTTACTTTACCTGCAGCTTTTACTCCACCAGCAATCTTAACGAAATCAGACCACTTGATTTCTTTATTCTGCCACTGATGGTAGCCTTCAATTACTTCAGGAGAAAAACCTTCTTCACCTTTCGTCAATAGTCTAGGATTTTCTTCTGTCACGATTTCAGCAATCTTATTTTTTGCAGCGAACTCTTCTTCTACCGACAATTCATTTGGATCAATAGGTCTTTGTGAAATTTCATTAAATAAGTCTGGATCGCTATACAATACATTCGTAAATGATGGGTCGTCTGAACTCAAGCGTTCTTCAAGTTCGTCTAACTTTCTAACTACTAAATGCATGAATTGGCTGTTAGCACCAACAATTGACTCTGTATTTTGTCTCATAACTTCAGACAACAAATTCTGTAATGCAACAAACAGCGTTTCATGCGATTGTTTCAAAGCTTCGAACTCTGCTTTTATCTCATTCATTGATTCCAAAAAAGAGGTTGTCAAATCATCAACTTCACTAGTTTGTTCTGCTCCAGTCGGTGTTTCAGATGTTTGATTTGCACCGCCAGGAATGCCGATAAAGCGGTTTGCCCATTCGCCTGCCATGAAACTACTAACGGCCTTGTCCTTTTTATGTTATTCAAATCTAATTAGAGACCCAAGTTTAGAAAGCGAGTCAGCAATTGTATTTTTTTCTCGGTAAATATGCTTCACAATCAAATCAAAAGAATATCCTTCATGGCCCCGACTCAAGAAAAATAATTTAGTTGCATACTTTTTCAATTTTTTATCCTTAATTTGATAATCACCATTGATTTGTTTCACTACTAGCTCTGAATCGGTAAGTATCTCAACCTTTGTTGCATCACGCAAATGCATGTTTGCATATTCAACAGCATCAATTACTGCAAGCCATTCTGCCGCATTATTTGTTAGTTCAGCGTCAATTCTTTTGAAAAATCTTCTATTTGCGAAACCACCTTTGCCTTCTTTCATTAAGACCCAGCCGTAACCAGTGGCGGGTTCAAAGCGGCCAGCTTTCTTATTTGCAAATAAATGCGAGCCATCAGTCATAAAGCGGTATGTTGCCATCAACAGACGCTACCATTTCATGTATTTCAAAGTCTTCCGTGGAATAGGATTTTGCTTCCCCTATTGAGATCCATTCGATATTTCTGTAAAATTCAAAGAATGCGTCTTCAACTTTTCTTTGCAAGCGGTTTAGTTCGAATCTTGTAAAGTCAGGTAATGATTCACGATTTATCGGATGGTTGAAACACTCCGCAAGTGGTCCAGAACACATTTTGCCCAAAGTGATAGAGCGATTTAGAGTGGAAACCATTTTCAAAGCAGAGGGTGTAATCTTCACTTTGTACATATCATGCACAAACAAGTAAGGACATAACTCAAAATCTATTTCTGGATTATTCAGGAAAAAAGCAAGAGCTTTAGCTGTAGCCGTGGAAGGATTTTTTGCCATTACATCAACTGAGGTTTGCGAAAACGGGTCAACTACGTGATAAGTTCCAGGTATTGCTTGAAAATCTATCTTGAAAGGAAACTTTTCTCGAACCCAAGACCAGCCATTGTTGTTTAATTCCTCCACTGGTATTCTAGTCTTGATGTATTTTCCATTGTAATGTCCTTTTACAACATAATCCATCAATTTAGTTGATTCAACAACAGACAAGTAACAATTGTCAATTATGATTTCTTTTCCATCGGAGATAAGCAAGTCGCCCTTTTCAGGCCCCCAATACTTAGAAGCTGGCATGAACCTCTTTGTTTTCCCAATCTCCAATAAATGCTTCCCCATTGTATTACTCCCTTTTTTTCCCGAATATAGAGCCAAATAACAAGGAAATTCCTTCAACTACTCTGCCTACTGTCAAATCTTTTGATTGCTCAGACTCCCATGTTCCTTTCAGTGCAAAGTTAGCGTAATGCTCGCAGTTCCTTGTGAGAAGATTGTAGTCTTCTTTGTGAAGCAACGACTTCGCTCTTTGAATTACAGGAAATGGATCTTCTGGAACTGTTACAATTTCTATTTCCTTTCCCTCAGAAAATAATAGATAATCAGTTAGGCCAACTCTGAAATGAGTGTGCGAACCACTTTGAGAAGCCCATATTCTGTTCAAAACATTCAATCGAATAGAGGAATCTTCCAAATCTCCCGCATAAGGGCCTCCGAATTGGTAAATCATCTGCAGTTTAGATTCTGGATGATAGTATTCAGAAGCTATGCCATAATGATAAAAAGTACCTTTTATTTTTCTGCGTACAACAGCACCAATAGGGTATGGCATTTCTGGTTCCATAACTAATCACTCATCGCAAAAACTCCGATGGTTTTCCACCTTCTACCATCTTTTACAGTTCGATTTCCTATCCTTGAGAACATAGGGTGTGTGAAAACCCCTCCTATTGTCCTGGTATTCTCGGACTTAGGCAAAGGTATTTCTTCAAGCACGTCAATAATAGTGGCCTCTCCTCTTTCCTGGATGATATCTATAGCTACTTCTCTAGCCTCGTCAATCCATCGATTTTTTGAAGGAGGTGAAATGTTGCAGTTTTTCAAGGCCTTGCGTAACCTCAATGTATTAGGGTGTCCTTCAGGCATTTTGAATATTGAACGGATTGCGCCCATAACTGCTTCAACTTCATGTTCCTTCACTGGGCTACCTCCTCTTCAAGTAATCCAAAGCGTACAATTGTTTTAGGATTATCCCCTTGAGCACATTGATATTTTGTTATGTGCAACTTGGCTATCTGCCTATCGTCATTTGAAAGCATTCCCGAAGCAAACAAGGCATCCATGTAATGTTTAGCAACATTGTCAATATCGGGGCCGTTACTCTTGTGAGTTTCAGGAATTGGGTTTCTTTTCCGCCATTTTGATTTAGGGCATGGGAACCATGCCTCTATTTCTAAAAATATTGGTCCGTCAAGTGGCTTGAAATCCTCCTCAAGCCCTAAAAGAACCGTATTTTGAATGTGAGCTTTACTTGTTTGTGCCGTTTTTGGATCGTAAGACATTAGTTTTTTTCCACGACGCACAAACCTTGGTCTTGGCTGGCTTACTGGTTTACCGTAAATACAAAATTCATACATTACTCTTCCTCCTCATCTTCGAACTCTCTAAGAACTAAGTAGGTCAAATCAGACCACCTTCTCCAGCCCAGCCTTCTTTTTGTCCTTACGAGATCGTATTTTATCTCCAAAGGAATATCTCTGCAAACGATGTATCCAGCATTTTCATCATGGTAAGGAGCCTCTATTGGGTCGAAACGATGCCGGTTGTCGTGAACCCACATAAGCATAGCAGCCCAAGAACGCCACCCATTCCTGTCTTTGATAACAACCAATCTGTCTCTAATATCAGGGGGAATGCCCCTCAATTTGATGTTAGAAGTAGCAATCGGCTCAAGCCTAATGTCTTCTCCCATATTCATAGTGATGCGCTTTGTCCGTTTGAATAATACGCTTAAATTCCAAGTTTTGCTAAGACTTCATTTTCATCAAAGACATAAACATCATCTTCAAAGGCCTCTTCGAATGTGTAAAAATCTTCTTCTTCTTCTTCAAAAGAATAAGGGTCATTACCTGGTTCGACTCCTTCTTTTGTAAATTGTGAAATAACTCCTAACAATTTGTCACGGTCTAATGTTTCTGCAAACTCAGAAACCTTCCTAATTTCAGAAGTAACAAATCTCAAATCAAGGTCTTCTAAAGATTTGAAGCCAGGCATGAACTCATGCTTGACCGTTTCAAATAGATCTATTGCGCCTGGAATGTTGGCTATGTTCAAAGTGTCATGCAAACTTGACATTCTATCGGCAGTTTCATTCAGGTCTTTAATCAAAGCAGCCATTCTTTCTTCTAGCTTTTGAGCCTTGGATTCGACTTTAACTGTTACAACCGATATCAATAAGTTAGTTCCTATTGTGAAAGCAAGAGCAGTAGAGAGAATTAAAGTCCATGTTGAAGGATATAATGCTGAAACTATTGGAGCAGCGATAACCAAAAGAGCTGTGAAAGCAGCTAAAACCTGCCTGATTCTCTTATCCTTGAGATTTGTTTCTCGCAACCAATCAATATCATCTTGGTAAGTTGATTCTTCAACCTCTTCGAACTCTTCAATAGGCTCTAATTCTAGCAAACTGCTCAAATAAATCACCAATCAGTTTGTATCTTTCTCATCAGGAATCCCGTCGTTATCATCGTCAGGATCTTCTTCATCAGGGATGCCGTCACCGTCGCTATCCTTGAATAAAGAGGTAACAGGCTTTAGAGCACCACTGACAGTTTTCTTTACAATCCCGTCCACTTGAGGTTCTGCTTCAATCAATTCTGGAACATCTTCGTCTTTTTCCTCATCTCTAATCCAGTCAGGAACCTCGTCTTTCAAAACTAGGTGAAGAAGTGTCCATTTTTGTGCATCGGATAAAGGCGTATCAAGTGCCTTTGTGTTAAATCCTTCAACTTTGCGATTAGTCAAATTACTATTTATGAATTTGACTAAACTATTCAAATTACAACCAGATGCTCCCATGAATCTTTTACATCGGGATACCCAATTGCTATCTATTTTTACTCCTTTCACCAGAAATCCTGGCATAATGCTCTTTTTCATTTCGTATGTGTATTGTTCTACTACCATTTTCACGCCCCCTGTTTAGCCGTAAGAAGCACCTGTTCAATAATTGATTGGTGCTCCGGACGAATGATGTAATCGATGTCAAACTGTATAATCTTCACATTAGGAGCATCGATGCCCGAATATGCAGAAATCGTCTGCATCAGGTCTTGTGCCGTCATGTGTTCAAACAACTGGTACAATGCGTGACCTCTGATCGTGTTAGCTGCTAACCCAACAGAAACTTCGCCTTTGTTGATTGCTTGAATCGCTGAACCGAATGTGCGTAGGTTTGCAATCAAAATTATTTCAGAGTAAGCTTGCTCCATTTGCAGTTGTATATCAGTTGGGTATATGTCCTCTCCTCTTCTAACTGCTATTTCGATTGCATTTGCTAAAATGTATGCCCATTGTTCATCAGTTGCGCCATCGTGCTTCAAGCCAGTTTGTTGAACTTGAGTCATCAACGCTTCGCACTTGTCTTGAAATGATACTTGCGGTTGCATTTGCGGTTGCGGTTGCATTTGCGGTTGCGGTTGCATTTGCGGTTGCGGTTGCATTTGCGGTTGCGGTTGCATTTGCGGTTGCATTTGCGGATTCATTAGAGCATATTGCTGCATTTGAGATTGCGGCTGCATTTGCTCGTAAGGGTTTTGACCTGGCGGAGCTTGTCGCATTATGCTCATTGCAGAACCAAGACCCTTACCAATCTGCTCTAATGCCCCTGTACTCATTAAATCCTGAACGAAATTGCCCGATGGTTCAGGGGGGTCAAGCATTCTGTCGAGAGCTGTTGACAGAATCTTTTCTTCAACCGTAGAACGGTTTCCATTGCCTCTCATCAATTCAAACATAAGTTGCATACTTCGGTCTTGTTGTGCCTGCATCAACTGAATGAACATTTGCTGATCTTGCCTTGATTGCTGTTGCGCTCTTTCAGATACCTCCATTTGCTTCAATACAACCAAAGCGTCGTCATTGTTATTCTTTTGATTTGAACCAACCATACTCAAAACAAGGCTTTGTAGAAAATCCTTCATACCATCGTCATTTCTTGACTGGAAATGTTGCATATTCATGGCATCTTCTCTTTCCATTCTACGCAAATCTGCTTGAGCCCTTCTGAAATTTACCAAATCATTTACAGATTTAGTTGTGGAAGATATAGTGTCATTACTTGTTGGCGTTTCCATAGTTGGAACATTTATGGGCGTTATACTTGGCATGGTGGGCTCGTTTGAAACTGAACTAACAGCACTGCCCCCTCCCATCCTTCTACGTGCTACTGACTTTGCTCTTTGCGATTTGTCACTGCCGGAGGGCGAATCTAGCCAGGTCTCATAGTATCTTCGAACCGTAGCTTCTGGCTTTTGCATAATCGTGCTTAGTGTAGAAATAGGGTCGCTTGTGTCATCGCCTTCCCAAACGGCAAATTTGCCATCCTTTTCTAGCTCCATGACCGAAAAAGCGTATTCTTCTGCAGTCTGCAATTGTGGTTCATTCTCCATTTTCATTCACCTGTCTAAATATTTCTTTCATTTTTTGCGCTGCACCATCGATAAAAGCATCCACGAATGTTGCAGAAGGATTCGAAAATGGCGTTATTGGCGATGATATGTCTAAATCGTCACCATGTAATCCAATGTCATTGGTTTCATCTATCAAGTCTAATACTAAGTGGTTGACTTCGGTCAACTTATCTGCATAAGAGAATGGATTGTCCATGAAAAGCACAAGCAACTTCGTGGCTTTGGCGGCTTTGTCACGCAAAGAAACCAATTCCTCTCTAGTAATTGAGGCAATATCGTCAGTAATAAGATCACCTCTTACTCCTTGTATGGGTTTTCTGGTTGCTCAGATTGTTCTTCCTCGGTTTCAACACCCTTGACCTGTTGTTGAATGTGCTCATGCAACTCCTGAACTGCATAATCAAACTCTTCAAGTGTGTCTTGTACCTGTCCTACATCTTCAAAGTAGTGTGATAAGGAACGTGCTCTCATAAAATTCATTGAAACTTTGTCAGCGAATACTATTGATTGGATGGCGTGATGGTAAATCATAATAATTTCATCTTCGGAAATCACACTTATTCCTTCTTCTGTAAGCAAAATGTCCTTTTCATCCATTTCGAGTCCGTTTGAAAGTGTGATTTTGGTCGCTCTCAGCATAAACAGTTCGAAGGCTCTCGTCCCTTTGAATATGGCGGAAAGATTACAATGCTAAATATGGGCATCAATGCTATGCCTTTGTTGCATAAAACAAAACAACCCTTGCATCCTCACGATTTATGTTGTATCAATTTACATTTTCCGTAACAATGCTTTGCGGTAGCATTGTTTTCTGACAGTTTTTTTTGTTGCATAGACCTTGTGTTGCATAATTTACGATGCCCTGTCGAGGGCAACGATGCTCAATGCGGGTTTTCCAAACGCAACAAAGCATAGGTGATTCTCCGAAGCCTTCATAATACCGGTGGCATACCCGTCAAATCCGCGGTGAAGTTGCATGAGTGGTATTGAAGACGCAACAATTGATGCAACATGGTGGGGTAGGTCAGCGAAACCGTCTGAAATGATATGGGCTGTCTACGAACTTCTAGTTGAAAGAGGGCTAATTGCATCAAGAATCTCGGAGATACTTGGTAAAAATCGTTCAACTGTGTCAAGGCACATAAAAAAATTAGAGCGAGAACAATACATTGCCAGGAGCGTTGGATTCGAGGCTCATGTCAAGAGAATAGAGAACACAAGCAAAAAATCCGTTTCGGGGTATAGCAAAGCATACATCAAAGGAAATCGAGCTACTGAGGCAGATCGCAAAATTTCGCAGATAAAAGGCGAAGTGGGGGTGCGTGCGGGGCCGACCCTACCAGGCGGGGCAAAACCGATGATTGACATTCACAGAATCGACATTAACTTGCCAGCTAACGCAAAAAGTCCAAACAAAGGGCTGCCAAAGGGAAACATTCTAACAAATGAGCATTGGGATAAAGTAACCTATCCCAACAAATTAGTCCGTGGTTGGGCATCAATCAAAGGTGAACCAATCGAAACCTCCGTTGGGAATTGGAATGTGTATTTCAGAAGAAGAGGGAAAAAGGTAGGAGAGAACATCGAATGGGGAGATTTTTGTCTTCCTAATCCAGTTCGTATCACACTTCCTGACCGTTTGTGGTTAACTCCGGAAGAATGTTTGGACGAAAAGGGTGTGAATTCTAGGCTAATGCAGGGAATTTACGAAGTATCTGCCAAAATTCAGAAGAAATATGGGTTTATTTTGGGAATGCCTAAGTCCAAGAACAGCCAACTGTATGAAGCAGGTGCATTGAGGTACGACCCCGACTTAGCAGAGAAGGTTAGGCGCAATAGGACTGCATCAGGGAAAGGAATGCTCGAAGTAGCAGAAGGAATCACTGCAGATGGCAGCCACGATTTGCTCAAAGATGATTTTGTACACCTGGATTGTGAAACTCCGATTCAAGCAGCAATGCAAGCAAATCCGGTTAGTGTATTAGATCACCTAATGAAAGAATCTTTAGCAACAGTCGAGCAAATGAGAAAAGTTGGTGAAGAGACAATCGTTACAATTGAGGAACACGCTGTAAAGAGTAGTGATTCTATTCAGCAACAGTTTGAGGGTTCAATGGGTATTTTGGTCGAACGAATGATGAATAGCTTTAATCAAAAGTTCGAAGACCATATGCAGAGGTTCTTCGACAGACAAAATCGCAGAGCAGAACGAATTATGCAAGAATTCCAAGATAGATTAAGAGGAATTGACCCCGAAAAACCCGAAACTCAAACAGACATTTTCCAATTTGTTCCTGAATCAGAATGGCCTGATGATTCCTGAAACGGAACGGTGGAACGGGTTTCAATTAAACCTGTAAGCCCCATCGGGCAACCATGGTCGGAGGTAATCATGCATTTTCTGGTGCTCTGCGCCAAGCTAGATGGGGAATTCGTACCTCCTTTGAAACTTCTCATACACATGGCGCAGACCAGCAATTGCGATACACCTTCAATGAAGGCTTTACCGACGACCAATCCTTTATTCTAACAGTGAAGATTTTACAGGAAATGACTGCAAGATATGTAGACCACCCCGAAATCGTTCAATTCGCAAGAAGATTGCTTAACGAAACCAAGATACGAAATCACGATGAGCTAGGAGAAATAAATGCTATCGTCAATTATTTCCAGGGTTCATACACAATCAATACTCCAGACAATGAAATTGGCAAACCCTTGCTAAGAGGCGATAGGGGATCTTACCGATATCTGAAAGACCCCTATGGTGTTGAATTATTCCAAAGCCCTTTGAAAGTACTGAGGGATATACAAGCTGGAGAATCTGGTGCGGATTGCGACGACATTGCCGCTTGTTGCGCTTGTGTTTTAGCTGCAGCAGGTTATCCAACAATGTTGATGATTGTTGATGCAAGCGAAGGAGCCCCTGGACAAATGAATCACGTAATGCTAGCCACAAAAACGCTAGCGCCTAATGTAGTGACAGGCGAAGATTGGATTCCATGTGAATTGATTCATCCACTAAGCGTAGGTTCATCTGTAAAGATTACAAGATACATTCCATTGTTAGTTCACGACTACGATCTAACTAGAAAAGACAAGAAATTGATACCAAATACATTTAGGTGAATAGCATGGATATAGAATTGCTTGGTATTAAGATAGTAAAAACAATTTTTGGTTTGGGAGTAGCTGGGATGGGTATAGCTACGATGGAAGGAGCTACGGAAACAATAAACTATCAGAGTGGAAAGGTGAACAATATAACAAAACCCTTGCAATTCTTTGCCGGAACAGCATTGTTTTTGGCTGGATTTGGCGGTGTCTTCGTAAAGGTCGAATGAGGTGATTATTATGATTAGTGATTATTTTGACCCGCAGATGGCGCGATTTGTTGGTGAACTGGTCGGTGTGGGCGCATTAACCACTCTACTTTCTTCTGCGCTTATGGTGAAGCCATATAATCATAAAGAGTATGAAAGATGGCTAAGACAAGGCCGGCAAGACCTGATTAAAGAAGACAGAGACAGAGCACAAAAAGAAGCAATATTCTTTGGAGTGATGTCTATTCCCCTTTACGTGATTGGCAAAGGTGTAATGATATTATTGAAGTAAGGATGTGATTTATTGAAGTATAATAACAAAGAAAATGCAAAACCGATTGGCACAATGAACGGTTTGGGATTTGTTGATGTAAAGCCAGCACCACGGCCAGCGCCTGAGAATGTAATCAATCCACCAAAGGTTGACAATTCGAATCTAGTCAATGGAAATGTAGGTGGATTAGGCAGCACAGCACATGGCGCAGGTATGCCTCATCTTAACTCGCCCTATTCAGGAAACCAATCTGACATTATGCAATCTCCTACTGCTTATCAACCGATAAGTCCGGTTCAAAATCCACAAATCCCTATGAGGGGCACTAAAAGAAAAATGGGCATGACAAAGAAGGGTTTTGCCCTTTGGACAGGCATTGGTGCATTATTGATTGGCGCAGGTTATGTGATGAATGACAGATTTGGAAGCGATGAGCTACTAGAAGAGGAATATGAAGAACCAGGTGAAGATTAATGTTTGATGCAATTTACAAAATGGTAGCTGACTTGCCACTCAAGTTCATAGCGCCAGCTTTCATTTTGTATGAGATGGGTGCTTCACTAGCGGTCATCATCGACAACAGGAGGCGTGACTAATGAGTAAATTTGCGAATGGGGAACAGTATGATAACATTCATTTGAGTAACTTTGGTTCAACATTTATGAATGACAAAGGAAGGAAAAAATCTTCCAACCTTAGCGTTGTACGTGTAAGCGACTCATTTGTAGGTGCTCCAAACTCAAGAGGACACTTACAGCCAACATCAGGGCACGTTGGATTCACAAGTGGATACCGTGGAGCTACAGGGATGGGTAAAGCATTATTGGTATTGGTGTCGGGAGCAACAGCCTTTGCGACACCATCTAATATTTTTGTAAAAGGTCTTGCCGGAGTAGGGGCATTTTATGGCCTATCGATGATTTTTGAAAATTTGAAGGGTTGATTGTAATGAAAAAGAGTAACGAAGCAACGGGTATGATTATTGAAGTACCAGATTCAATGAATTACAAGACTAAATTCCCTTATCCTGGTTTCTGGACAGGTACATACCAGGGATTGCTACCTGCAATTACTACACATACTCGGTTGAGCAGACAACCAAAAGCACTGGTAATGGAAGCATTGAATAAATCGATTGAGATATTGAACGGAGAATATTCAATATTTTTGACTGAGAAGATGTGGAAAATCGGTGAACTGATGAACCTTAACTCGAATCTTCCAATTCAAGGCAGTTTGGGTTCAAACTTGGATTACATCAAATCTAGTCCGGACGGAGGAAGGATGGAAATAGCCGCAAAGGTATTCGAGCCAGCTATAACACATCTAATGAATCAAAACTCCGGAGTTTCCAATTCACAAAACAATTTGCAACAGTTCTCAAATGAACTATCTCAATTAAGAAATCAACAAATCAGACTGAATACAAGTCTAGCACAAATCGAAGCAACTACGCCCAGGGAACTTGAAGTTGTTGAAAAGGAACGTGAATGTCAAGCACGATCTAGGAGAGTTGAGGTTTTGGCAGACGAATTAACTCAATTACAGAATACAATCACTGCCTTACAAGCCTCTGATGCTGAATTGAAAGCAATGGAGCGAGAGCTAAGGCAATTAACAGGTGAAAGAAAGATGTTAGAAACAAACATGAGTTCTAACAACGCTCAAAGATATGCTAATGTAAAGCAAAGAATAGAGAATATCGGTCAAGTATTGACAAAAAGTAATCTAAATACGGGTGTAATCAGGGATTATCAGAATCTAACAAGATACAAAAAGCAAGAATATGATGCTGAATTGAAGGGCTACAATACTTGTGTCAATCAAGCCGTACAAATGAGGAATGCATATACTAACGGAGTCAAAGAAGGACAAGCACTTTGGTATCAAATCAAATCGGTTTCTGCACAAATAGAAAGTTCCAGCAACTCTGTAGCAAAAGCACAAAACAGTCTTTCAGCTTTCGCCACAGACGACACAAGGAACTTGGTGAAAGTATGGGCTGCTCATCTATCTGCTTGTATGGCTGAAATTGAAGGCGGATTATTCAAATCAAAGTATCAAGCAACAATAGCAGTTCAAGGAATGCCTCAAGCAATGTTGGCTGAGTCGCTGCCGATAGATCCAAGCGTCATCCGTGACTTTGAGGACTACAACTCTGCACTAACAGATATTGCAGACAAGATTTCGAATGAAGAATATGACCTACTGGATGAAATAGGCAGGTTAGGTCTTGCGATGGTATATGTTCCTGGAGCTTCCAGAATCTTATCTATCAAGGGCATGAGGCAGAAGGACAGATATCTTGCATACAGGAACTTGATTGAAGAAATCCTATCACAAGGTCAGAAACTCGATACAAGAACACAAATGGAACTAATCAACATGGGTATTGGTCCGGCAGATGTTCAAGTAGCAATACAAACTACTGATGAATTAATGGAGATGAGGGAGTTGATTAGGCACTTAGCCGATTCACGCTTGAACTTCAAATACGGGGGTGCCAACTGATGCGAGCAGGTTTAACCATAACAAACAGAGAAGTAAAGAGAGTAGAACGATCACTCAATGCCTTGGAAAAAAGGTATGCAAAGGGAAGAATCCCTCAAGAGCATTACATCCAGCAAAAGGGTCGCCTACTTTCTGAACTAAACCGCCCAAGAGCAGAGAAAAGTAACCTTGCAAGAAATCCGAAAGCATGGTGGAAGAGAAACGAAGTAAATTTGTCTCCAGCACCTGTCGGTTATTGGAACCACCACAGCCCGAATGCAGTTGCACACCAAAGGCCATTAGTCAACCAAAACAAAATCCGAGCCGCTTTGATTAGTAATTGCGGTGACGGATATTGGAACAGTAACGATTTCCAGCAAGCTATCAGAATATCTGCAAACAACTCAAACGCAGTACAACAAAACGAAGCCATAGAGCAATCGAATCGAAGCTTCTTCGAGGAAACTGTAATGGCGAGCAAAAATCTAGGTAAAACCGAAGCAAACAACCTATGGAATGAGATTTCTAACTCCCCTCAAGTCGTAAGGGCTCTTGAGAACTTATCGAAAACAATAGACAAGACCGTCAAAAACCTGATGAAGAATGGTATTTCAGAAAGCAACGCAGTACAAGCAGTACGAAACCAAGCAGTTACAAGTGGTAGAGCAATCACAACTGCAGGTTACAATCCTGAAGACGCAGCGCAATTAATCAAAGCTGTAGCATGTGGGCAAATGACTATGCAACAAGCGATGAACAATGTTGTTCAAGATATCAATAACACAAGCCACGCAGTAGCAAACACACCTGCAGCGCCTATGGCTAACAATTACGACCTTTACAACATGAGTCCTAGAGGCAGACCACGCAGGGGTGCCAATGCAGTAGCTAAAGTTTGGCAAAACAATTACGATCCATACAACATGACTCCAACAGGAGTTTCACTTGAGGTATTGATGCAAACAAAGAATCAGCTACAACAACAGTTTGATTTAGAAAACAACCCTGCAAAGAGAAATGAAATATCATTTGCACTAAACAACTTGCAGCAAGAACTGAACCGAAGGCAAGCAGGTATTGACGAAACACCATCGTTCGAAACCATGACAACGATTGATGTTCCAAGTCAAGGAAGAGGCTACAACCCGACTACAAATTATAGGGCACCTAACTCAACTATGCAACAAACGGTTAGAGCTATGGCAAATGGTCCGTCTATTGCAACAGTTGTAAAAGACATATTCACGGTACAATCTAACGTGTATTTCGATTGGATGACAGGACCAGGTATAGAATTCCTAAACAATGGAACTTACAAGAATGCTAACAACAAGTCAAACCCTGTTGCAGTATTCCCGAAGGGCGATTGGACTATCTTTGCACAATCTAAGTCAAGCCTACCTACAATGAGGCAGATTGCACAGTCACTTGAATACGCAATATCTTCTCCGCTTTGGGCACCATCTGATAAAGCATACTTGCAATACTTGAAAAGTTTGACTTCTCAGAAGATTAACGAATTAGAAGCACTAGCAAACGAAGTAGATCCAATTGTGAACCTAGTCAACAATTCAAACAATAACGCAGTTAACAATGCAATTAACAATTCTAGTAATCAAAATGAATTTATGAATATGTTAGCGAATTACAAACAGAAGCTAGAAGAAATGACTACTGAGGAAGTTTACCAACATGCGTTTGATAGAATCGAGCATTACATTAGAAGGGTAGTTGAGACTTATTCACCAGAAGAAGTTGAAATGATGATAATACAACTGCTACGGGAACCAGGGTCACTAGATGTTGTGCAAATCCTTTCCCAACTTGTATCAGAGCAAGAATTTGCTATGGATATGGCTTTACTACTTCACCTAAAACAATGGACTCCGCCAACAACTATGGATCTTCTATTGAGTGCGCTTGAGTTTGCAGAAACTCGCAACCTAGGATTTGCTCAAAACCACATTCGATATTTGATTGACATAGGCTTGATAGGAGCAATCTTAGATAATATGCCACAACCTCCACAGGGTCCTACTCAAGAAGAATACTACGTGATGATAAAAATCATTACAGCCCTGTCTAATGGATATTTCAATATCGAGGAACATGGAAACAATCAGAATTATTTGAATCCAAATAATGCTAACAACAACACATTGCCAAACAATCTAGTTCCTAACAATAACAATGTGCAACCTAACAACAATAGAAACAACAACGGCCTCCCAGTGCCGCCAAATTACAACAACAACAACAACGTGGCTCCACCAAATGTTCCACCAGCACCGCCAGGCGCTCCGCCAATTCATATGGTTATGCGTATTTCAGATGCCAGTATGGGCTCATTCCCCGTAGGAGTTAGTACAGTAGGGGGGTATGCCGACCCATCAAATTATGAGACCCTTTCTTATGGGGGTTTGGACGGCAAAAATTGGAAAGGATGGGATGCAAAGTGGATAGAAGTTTGGGCTAACGGAAAACATGTGGCGAACATGGTATCAATACCAAGCATGAACAAAATAGAAGTGAAAAAGATACCTGAAAAAACATTCCTTTACAGTTTCCCATATAGCGGCACACAGACTCGAAGGGGACACCCAACTCCTCTGGAATGGGTTAAGATTTTCGAACAGGAAAAATTGAATATTTACAACGCTTTGGTAGCAGCACAAACACCCTCGGCTACGCAACAAAGCCAACAAAGCCAACAAGCCCCAATAACAAGGCCAGCGCCCCCATCAATCATCAACAACGGAGGCGGAGGTTTCCCAAGCGGAGGCGGAGGCGGAGTCTCGCCAGGAGGCGGTTTTTTGATGGGAACAAGAAGGCTAAGGGGTTCAACATCGACTACGACTTCAACCTCATCTAACCATATGGCAGTAGCGAATGCTGGTTCTATTAACACAGGAAACGCAACTAATCAATTGAGTCAAAGCTTCCTTAGAGGCTCACTTGGATTATCCACGTCAACTAGCAGTTCAACCTCTTCGAGCCACCCAAGACATTTGCCAAACGATCCAAGAGCTGCTTACAGAAATTATTGAGGTGAGAAAATGCCGATGATGAACTCAAGAACATACACAGGCGGGTTACTTGGCCGTTCTGTAGGGGATGCTCTCTCCGAATCCACACTTGTTAAATCAAGTGGGAGAGTGTCTTTGTTTGAAACAGAGTCTCCATCTGGAACTAATTATGTTGTTGTGTTAGATTATGGAGAGGTTGATGCAACTTTCATTTTTCCAACTCCTAACAACCCGTCGAAATCTGGAAATACTGTAGTTACAAAATCAGCTTCTGAAGCTTTTGCTCAATTTGATGAAATGGTAGCCACTTATGGTGGAATATCAACTGATTCAAGCGGTATTGCAGGCGTAGGGTCTTTCGAGGAATTAGATACTCTTATGCTATCCTTGCCGGAATTGCCCGAAGATGTAGTAGTGGAGCTACAAAGAAGCGGAACAGCCGATACAGGAAGGCCAAAACATGTATTAGACTTGAAATTTAGAAGTGGCTTTTTGCCGTCAATCGTTGGCCGACCAAAAAAAGGCTTGAGAATGGCAAGACTGTATTATGAATCATATCCATTAGAAATGAGAATTACTGCATTGAAGGACATTAGACCATCGGTTCTCCAAAACTACATGTCCGGTGAATTACTTTCATCAGTAATTATGACAAACAGGGAAAAGAGGTCGATGTATCAAAACGCTCTAAGAAGCGGAAGATTCCAAGAAGTGCCCATGCCTCAAGTTCTTGATAATTTACAAACAGTTGATGCAGAACCGTCTGCAGTAATAGCGGTGAAGTTCATAGACCAACATGGAAAGGTAATCGATGGTTTACCATACGAAATCGCCTGCAGGGGGCCAATCAATTTCGTGGAGGCTGCAGCTAAAACTAACTTCGGGGCAGAACCTGGGAACTTCTCATCGGGAAGAACCTTGATTGAATCGGGTATGTCAGGGCTAGCACACGATTCGAGTCAAGCAATATCGGGTGCTTTAATTACAAATTGGAAAGGAAGATCGTTGAGTCCTGAGTTATTTTACCACCCTCTATACAAATATCGTTCATCAGGCGGAGAGGGAATGCCCCCTGGTGCGATGAAAATATCCATTACTACTCCAAGAAATGTAAATTCAATGGATGATTGGGGGAATGACCGCCTATTCATCTATTCTAATCCAACCGACATAACAGAAAAGAGAGAGGGAGAGCCAGTAAAGGCCAGCCCCAAAACGCTACTATTTTCGCACAACTACAGGTTTGAAAAAGGCGCATCACCGGAAAGAATCACAATTACGATTCCTGTATTCATAGAACCATTGCCTATGCACTTAGTAGAAATGCCTCCTGGTTCGGGAAGAATCGTATCGCTTTGGTCTGTGACAGAAGACATAGGGGCAATACCTTCTCACCAAAAAATCAACATGGAGTTCAAGGTATTAAGGCCGAAAGCTTCTGATTCATGGGAGCAAGCTGACAAAATATTGCCCGATACAAGAGATGGGTATGACGATAAAATATTACAGTATGAAGAGTTTACTAGCCCCGAAGGTAGAAAGGCATATCGGGATGGAATATCAGATGCAACACCTGTTGAAGGAGTTAAGTTCGCACTTATTCCTCACCAAAACAACTCTTGGATTGCATCAAAAAATATAGTAATTCTCTCTCCAGATTATAACGGCATAATGAACGCTGAAATCACTCCAGGAACTTACAAATTGAAAATGCTAAAACAAATCAATGCTGATGGCACATCTGCGTTGAAGTTTATGTCTGACCCGAACGACCCCGAATACAATTTAGCAATTAGATACGATCAATTATCGCCAACTATGCAAAGCTCCGTTTCACAAAAATATCCAGAAATGCAAGTTTCAAGAGGTTCTATGTTTGCACCGGAGACCGTGGAAATTGGCTCCATTGAAGCACCCGCAGGGTTCTTTTACAGAAAAATTACAGAACAGGACACCACTCCAGTTGGCGTAGTAGGTGCAAGAATCTCCAGAAGCGGTTCTTTGGATGATTTGAATAGCTCTCGATTGAGAAAGTTTAGATTGCAACAACAAATTCCGCCTTTACTATCAGGAAAAGAGCCGGAAGCAGGTAGCATTTACGATCTAATGGGAATTGATTTCCCTGCCATAGATGGCGGTTGGCCTGGAGAATCGGATGAAACCGATGACAGGTTCTTTGATACGGTCACAATATTCCTTGCTCAAGATTCAATTGTTGATTTGTCTATGCTACAATCATTTGAGCAGAGATATGAAGCTGAAAGAGATAGCGGTTCGAACATGACAAGTAGGTTGATAGCACCGAAGATAGGCGAATCTATTGAATTCGGTGGATACATAATCGAGCATTTGATGTTTGATACTGCAGTCGGCCCTGATTTACTGAATAGATCAGCAGCGTTTACTGGAGGATTACACGAATACAACATGGGTAAAATCACGACGCCATTCTTTGATGTAGGAGTAATTCGCTGTATGGTATTTTATCCGAAAAGCGGTGTTATGAGGCGTAAGATGGTTGTATCGGAGAACCAAAACATAAACCCCGATGTTTTAGTTGCAGCGATTTATTCATCTGGTTCTTGGGACCCGAACGCTAGCGCAATAAAAAGAGTGTATCACTTCGAAATGAAATCCTCTCCTGAAGCCGCAATATTGTCAGGTCGATGGGTTCCTTTAGAAACGATAGGGGAGTATGCAATGGGTATCACTTCCGAAAACACAGCTTTCGAGCGTATCATTGATTCAATCAAGAGAGGGGGTATGCCAATACGTGAATCTCCAAAATGGAGTCAGTTCTGGAGCACTACGGCAGATGCATGGATATTCGGAGCGCCAGGTATGCCGATTTCCGGTGGAGGGGGTAGCGATACAGTAGTTGTTCCGCCTGCTGGCGGAGGCGGCATCATTGTTGGTGATGGGGCTGATGGGGGAATTGTCACAGTTGCAGGCCAGCAAGTGGAAACTCATACGGTGACGCCCCTGTGGGGCACATTAGGTAAAATGGAAAACGAATTAGGTGAGTCTATGGACATACTTGCAGCACCTAATCCGGATTATGGGGATTTAGATGATGATATGGGATTCGTGGAGGGCTGATGAATGGTTAAGACACGAAAAGGTAGGTCAAAATCAAGACTGCAACGGGCAATCACTGTACTTACCAGCGATAGAAAAACCACGCAAACTAAGGTTGCATTCATCAGCAATCTAGCATTAGCAACTCTTTCCACAGCAGGGGTTGGTCTAATGACTGGACAATTAATCAAAGACAATAACAATACTCTTAGAGAGGCTGCTGGATTTGGTCTATTCACACTTCTAGCTTATACACAATATTCAGAAATTAATTTCAAAACCGGAAAGAACTATTATTGGCTATACGACCCAGGTTCACCGGCAGATTTGAGAAAGCGGGGGGTGTCTAGTTGAACAGAAACTTAGCGGGTATTACATTACCAAATGAATATCAATTAGCTCTAAGAGAATGGAGTACAGAAACAAAAGAACGAAAGAGAGCAATTAAGGATGATCCAAACAATCTTGCTCTCCCTTCCCCACGAGGATTCTATGCTTACTCTTTAGACCCAAGAGGTGACGGTGCGCCCACTAATCCTAGGTCAGACGCTCCAGGTAAGCTAGATGTGAACAGCGACCTCAACTCTGATGCATTAGTATTGCAAAACTGGTGGCAGTCACATGAACCAGGAAGAAACGAAAGAATGATTCAACAATATTTGTTGATGAAAAGAGAAGACCTTGCGGCAGCCGAAGGTTTTGTTGATTCAACACTAGCATTGGTGGACTATTCGCTTGAAACCATTAGTCCGGATGCTTATGTTAAAACAGCTATGTCAGATTATGTTCCTAACCCGTTCAATGTTTTTATGAATAAAGATGGTAATAGGACAGATCCTTCAGACGAGGATAACTTCTGGTTACGAACAGGGCAAGTATTGGGTATGGGTGCAGTAGGATACGGCCTCATGGGAGTCACTGGATACTTTTTGATTAAGAAAAGTCCATTCTTTGTAGAAAGGGGCATGGAAGTAGTTGAAACCGTTGTTGTTGGTTCCTTTGAGATTTTAGCTTCTGCGATTAGCAATGCACGTGCTGTATTGAAAGCACCGTTCACAAAATCAGCAGAAGAGATAGAACAAGCAAAAGAAGTTATGACGGGTTCTGTGTGAGGCGATAATATGGCAAATGATTTATTTGAAAAATTCACAGTTGGAGGACTTACTAATGGGGTTGGCAAGGGAGTCAATATTATGTGTATGTCTGGAGAACTTGTAGAGTTAGACCAAGCCCAAAGCGTTTGGAAGGTAACGCCCGATGGCGTCACAACTACTGTTCTAGGAGGTGCAGACCCCGCCCATTGTGTTTTAACTCACGGCTGCGGATTTGTTGAAATCAGAAACTATGACGCTGACGCAACAGGTGTGGGCAACGAAGGCGGTGTAGCCGAATTAGTTCTTCATTTTGGAGACATAAGCACTCATAGTACATTAGCTTCCGAGGTAGGGCATTTGAAGGTAATAGGAGGATGGGCTGTCGCAGGGTTTGACATAAATGGTGGAACTGTGGGAAGTGCTGTAGTAGATATGATTGCCCCCATATCATTCAAGAGAGTCCTTCACAATGCGATTTATTTTGATATAGGCGCTCCGTATGAGCAAGAAGGAGGAACACAAGTTTCGATAAGCGGAAACACTATACTAAAATTTTCAGCATTTGCAATCGTTCAAGGAGGAGGAATTAGGTCATGAGCATGAATCAACAAGGAAATTATATGGTAAAATACGATCTTAACAGATTGCAGGCTAACACCGCAAGAATGCAACAAGCAAGCACCCCTCTGCCGGAGTGGGCGAAAAGCAAATTGACACAAGCACGTTCTCACGTTGCTAATGTAGCGAACTATCAACAATCGAAATTAGGCTACACCTTTGGGGCAACATCAACTCAAACCGCAGTATTAGCAACTTTAGCTGCAGGTATATTAGGAACACTTACTATCAATAGAGCAAGCAAAAGCAAGAAGGTAGGTAAATATCTGCAAAAAGGTTCAGCATTGACAGGAGTATTGATGGCTTCTGTAGGGGGTAGCATCTTTTCATCTGCTCTAAACGATGCAGATGTTACCAAAGGAGTCCTAGGTACTCTCCTTATCGCTGTTGGTGGTAATTTCGTAATGAAGTCTGCTGGCAAGTGGTGATAGCGTGCCAATGCCTCCGTTATTTCAAGCAGTCACTGATGGCTTCGAAGGTATATCGGAAATAACTGGAGCTTTAGACATAGACATAGGGGATGCATTTTCAAGCCCATCAAATATGACGAAGGCGTTAAGCAAAGGCATCGACAATACAATATTGGCATATGCTGGCGATTGGGATAGTGAAATCAAAAGCTACATGGATAGAAAGCTAGGTATCTTTGACTTAGACGAATATGAGACTATAGGCAGAGACTCTATCAAGCAAGGGGTGACAATTTTGCCCACCGACCAACCTCATTCGAGGATGGCAAACCAATTAGGGCGACCTTGGGAGGATGACTGGACATTGGTTGCCGCAGACTTGAGCGTTACAGATGTTGAATATGATTTTCCTTCAATAGCAGACATAAGTGCAGCCATCGCCTCTGGAGAGGATATCCCTGGACCAGACAGGGAATCTAGCACAAGTCTAAAGCCTATTATTGCTCCTTTCTCATTGTATTATCCTTCTGTGGCATGGCCTTTCATGACAGACGAAGGAAAAAGATACACGGTGGAAGATCTTGGTAACGAACCGATTGACTTACCTGCAGGTGATTGGATCGGTTGGATAATGGGTAGGAAACTTGACAGGGTAGCCGCCTTACCAGGGTTTAGAATTTGGGGGGATCCACTGTTGGGAATTGGTGCATCAATACCCGTTGCCATAGTAGCTATTCCACTAATAATTACAGCACCCCGATGGGGGCAGTCGCTAGGAACTAGCCTTGGCGCTGCTGGAACTGCATTTGTAACCTCTTCAGCAGAAATTCTTGGAGCCATTGGTGGCGGGCTAGCGGCAACAGGAAAAGCACTTGTAAAACCGATTCAAGCATTTAGGGACAGGCCACGGAAAACAGGAGAGGCCCTATATGACTCAGAGGGGCTGTTTTACGATATTTGATAGTTCCAACGGAACGGTGGAACGGGTTTCAATTAAACCCTATGCCCCTATGGGGTTATCATGGCGGACTCAAGTTTACTCAATGAGAAGAAAGGCGAAATCCGAAACTTGGCGAAAAAATACGGTGTAACTGAATATATGGGTACCGACAAATTAGCTGTTGTAGATGCTATGACAACAATGTGGGCAGAGGACTCTAAGCAACTAGACCCACTTGCAGCGAACTCTTCATGGCTTGATATTCGAAGCGAAATAGAAGATGTAATGTCGTCACTATCTTTGGAGAAGAATAGCAAGGAGCAATTGTATTTACTAGGTTCTTCAGCTACCGGACAAGTCAACTTTGAAGAGATTAAGGTAGCTTACATCAAGGGTTGGAATACTTTGATGGAGCAATATGTAGATACCATTAGTGGTTTAAGCCAACTAGAAATGATGAATCTTGAGCGTGAGCGTGACAGGTATTTGGCATCACTCCCCCCGTTTGGCACACAAGAAGAAAAATCAGCGCATTCAGTGGAAGCAGGTATTCATCTAAAAAATGTTGAAGCAATGCTAAAGGGAATGACAAGCAATTCACAAATTACATTTGGGCGAAAAGAGCTAGCAAAGCGTGAAACAACAAGGTCGATGATATTGAGTCAATCCGATGCCGGAATGAAATCTGGTTCGATGCCGGTTCACATTCACAACCAAATTCAAAACTTAGTAGGTCGCAAGAATTCTCTATTCAACGGACAAGTCGACTCACTTGAATTATTCAAAAACTCACCAGGAGAGATATTCAATGAAATGGATCGTGTTTTGAGAAAAGCATCGACTCTTCTTTCAACCCAAGAGGATAAATTTGCACTTGCGGGCATTTCAACTACTTTTGACCCAACCTACAAAAACTTCTCAAAAACACTTGGCCGTACAGGGAGCACAGGTGATGGAATTCGTGTTGTAACTGTTGACAATAGAATTATGCAAACTGTACCTCAGCCAAGAGGACAAGGTGTGCCGATTCACGCTAACCCTGCGTTTGTATTTCCTAACTACAATCACCTAGAGGAGCCAACAGTTATTCCCTCTAACAATAATAACATGGCGAAATTCATCAACCCTGCTGATGTTTATCGTAACGATTCGATGAGTACAAAGTTCGAGCAATTCAGACAAAGCAAAATGTTTGGAAAAGCACAAAAGAGTCCAATGGTAGCTCACAAGACAGAAGGACTTGACTACAACCCTCTAAAGGGGTCGAAAGGCGTAATCAGTGGTTTCTCTAACAGCAGACTTGTACAATTGGGGCTGATTGCCGGTGTGACCTATACTGCAGTGCAAGGCCTACGATATTACTTCGGTACAAAAGGAAATGTTCCAGACGCGCCTAAAAAATATGTGGAAGATGCTGTCTTTGACCGATCTACCAAAGCTGGAATACCTGCTGAAGATTTTATGGGGCCTTGGAGAAGAACTTGAGCAAGGGTGATTTGCAATGGAATTCGATAATCCCAAGAAGTATCCCACGTTGAACGAAGTTCTGGATATTCTGACTAAACTCTCGAAAAAAGAACTCGAAGAATTGTCTGATTATCGAAACGTGCCAATGCTGACAAGGGTTCAGTTGATACAGTTTCTAAATGAGTGGGTTAACGACGACCTGGGGCTATCTTCATACATCGGTAACATTCCTAAAGGATATCCTGTTGATAAAGCGTTAATGATGGGTGACTTGCTTGTATTTATGATGTTAGGCGGTGACATCAAAGAGTATAATAGAAAGCAACCAACGAGGTTAGCTGACCCTGACGGGACTCCTATGCCTCAAGAAAATCGTTGGAACTCCTTTTTGGGTAAAATGATTAAGAAAATGCCCGAAACCAAATCGCTCAAAGATATGGTAGGTGTACATGCAATGGTCTTGAACATGTTACCTCAGACTAACTACAACAGGTACAATTTCACACAAATATTTGCAGACGACCCAAGTTTGGTAGACCAAGTATTAGGTGAAAAAATATCAATGACACCTGCAGATTTTGAAACACTTAACAATCTAAGGTCTATTGTAAGAAGGGGTGCGATTGAACAACTAAAACTTGCATTAAGCACATCAACTGCTGGACTAAAACAAATGAGTGGTTCTGGTGATATGGGGTCAAGATTGCTAGAAGCCTTCCAAATCGCCCAAAGAGCTGTTAGCTTCTTCGAAAGGGGAGAATTTGGAAAGGCTGTAGAGAATTTGCAAGAGTTACAGGATGAATACGATCTTGGAACAGGAGCGTTCACTAACAACATCAACAATGTGTTCCTTGGAACTGTCTCGGCAATATCAGATAGCAACTCGATAAAAGGAAGCCCTGCTCCTGTTCTTCTTTCCTTAGATACAAGGCACAAACCCGATGGCATAATGAATATGTCAGATGCTGCTAAAGCGATTCAAAGGACAGCAAGCAGACAATGTTTCGCCTATGATTGGAACAACAACAATAAAAAACTGAGTGTATTCAATGTTGATAGTCCGAAAAAAAGCGTTTCAGGAACAAGTGGGGTCAAAACCTTCATGGGGCATACAGGAGGCTACAGCAATAGAAAACAAGATCAATCTAAGATGCATACGACGACAGACTGGTATGCTCTGATGTCTGCAGCATTTTATGGAGGCAATAACACATATTCAGACGGAGTTCTGACTCCACAAAATCTGCAAACTGGAGCTGATGCCGCATTCAAGGATAATGACAGGCCAGTATTGAAGTTCTTAGTTCATGGTGTAATGTCAAATGGCATTCAAAACTTGTTACCAATTGGGTTGTTATCGGTTTCAGTTAACAAACCAACACAGACTATAGGTATTAAGGACGGAAATTCATTCCCGATGCCTGATGCAGATGTCGATTTAATCTATGAATCATATTCAGACTTAGACAAAGAAATCGAAAAGAACATTGCCACAATTGATTCTGAAACAGATGATGAAACCGGAACAGGCAACTTGTTAGAGGACATGGATATGTTCGATGGTGCCCGTAGGCGTAAAGCTAGTAAAAAACCGAGTAAAAAAAAAGTCTCCACAGGTCAAATGATTGGAGTTGATCTATTGCCCGTAAGCCAAGTAAGACTTTCAACCGCAGTTGACAAGGCTGATTGGTACAAAAACAAAGCAAAACAAGACGAAACTGGTTTATTGAAGCAACTTTGGAACAATTACGCAAGAGGATATCCAATCAAGAAACAAAGGAGAGGCAGAAAGCCTGTTTGGGTTTGGCGTGGTAAAGAGTATTCAACCGAGAAAGAAGCTGTTGCAGCGTTAAAAACAAAGGGTACATGGGCAGACATGAAAAAAGGAACAGCAAACATGAGAATGATTTATGCAAAGAGAAAGGATAACAATGAGTTGGTTCCTTTCAGATTAGTTATTCCCAAAATCATACTTAGAAAGCGTGGTAATGATTTACTTGCAAAGAAGGGTGGCAGTAAAGAATCAGTTGAATTATTACTGAAAGAAATTGAAAATGACTTTGGCAAGATTGTTTACAAGAGAAAGCAACCAGGGGGAGGGTATGCACGTTATCCTACTCAGCGCACTAAAGGAGATAAAAACATCAAACCAATTACAACAGTAGACCACGGACTACATCACTTGTACGAAACCAAAGGATTTGAAGCCGGAAGCGGATATTCAACCAACGCTCATCCTTCGAGAATCCGTAATGATGGCAAAATCATCTATCAAGCAATGACTCCAACCGGCACATCAGTTGAAATGGAGGTATCGTCTTGACGCAATTTACAATAGAATTAGAACACATAAAAGGTGAAGATCGTAAAGACACCATGAGAAGAGTCCAAAGAATACTTCTTGAAGAAGGTAGGAGAAAAGGAGTTGAAAATGCTTCTTACTCTCGAACAATAAGCGACATAGTTGATGCGCTAAGAGACAGTGAAAGCAGCCAATACATCACAATAAGAGAAGGTAGGAACGGAGGGAGGTTGAGTAGAAGGTCGCCTAAAGCATCAATTCCATTGGCAATTAAAAGTCCTGTGAAAGAATTGGACAATTACATTCAAGATTCTTTACCTGATGCGATTTATGGAAAAATGCTGAACCTAACGCCAAGAGAATTAGCTCTCCAGGAATCTCTCAAAACTCAAGTTGGAATTTCATCCAAACTGCGTGTGCCGCACATGGAACCAGAGGAACGGCTACTGGCAGCAAACATCATTGGTTCTCTGCCTACAGGTGGTTATGGTATAGAGGAATCGGCAAAAAAACAGTTATCAGCAACGGTAAAACAAGCACTTGGAGATTTAGGAATAGATACAGCCTCAAACAAAGGAAGATTGTTAGAGCGATTGCAAGCTAAACCGTTCTTTAATGATCCAACTTTGATTGCTAATTTTTCGAATATGATTCGTGCTTATCACGATGTTAGGGAAAATAACCTTCATTACATGCAATCGATTATTACAGGAATGCCAAAAACCAAAGACGCTGAACTTTTGACTAATTCGATTTTGCCAACTCCTGATAACATTCTAAATGGTTCAACAGCGTATTTGATTTTTGATACCGGCCAATCTTTGAATATTGCCGACCTTAGCTCATTCATTGATAGATTTGTAAGAAAACTATTGAATTACGAAGACGACCTACGGGCATTGAAAGCATCAGATAAACAACAACAAATTGGTCGTTTTTTGGCAGCTTTCGACTTCGATAGAGGCGCAGCAGCACAAGCACTTGAAGAAGCCACTCTGAAAGCCATCAAAACTGGCGGTGACTTCATTGACTCTTACTTAGCGGAAATCGACAAGGCAACAATCAATGACAATACACTCTTGAAAACCTCATTATCAGCCACCATATCATATGATGAAAGGCTTGATGCCGATAGTGAGCCATTGAAACTGGCGTCTGATGTAGACGCAGCCGATAAGAAAAAATTAGTCAAATGGATGGTAGATAATTCCTTGGCATTCCCAATCAAGCCAACCGCAAAGAAGCTCGAAGACGATCTATTCTTACTTATTCCATTACAACTTCCAAGTTTCGAAAACATTCCTATTGGTTGGGACAGAAGGTGGATGATTGCAACAATGAAGATTGTTGACGAATATTGGCCTATGATTTACGGAGAAGACCGCAAAGTTCTGTTATCAGACTTACTTTATTTGATTGCTGCACGTGCAAAGGAACTATTCAACTATGACATAGATGTTGTGCAGATGACAATTTTGGCATTGCTGCTTACCGATACTCGGTCAGCTAGGAGGCGGGCTCGTTCTATTTTACCGAAAGCCGAGAAAGGAGAGGCGCTAAGGTCACTTCGTACTTTGCTAAGAGAAAGCACATACGATGAGCCAGAAATAAAAAGCGCCACCGATCAAACACGAAAATTAATGCTGGAGCTAGTCAAAATAAAACAAGACGAAAAAGCGAAAGATAATGATGACGCAAAGGCCAAAAAAAGGGCAAGCGGAAACTTTCAGGATTTGGTTAATTACCTAGACACAGCAATGGATAAGTTGATTAGAGAAAATTTTGGGGCTACAGATATTATTGAAATTGATGGAACGAATAAATCAACTCAAGAACATGCAGAAGATTACAATGCAGAGATTAAACAAAAACTGAAAGAAATACTTGACGCTGCTGGCGACGAAGACTTTGAGTGGTTCTCCGAATTAAAAGGACTAGGGGCAATGATACAAGAAATTAGAAAAATCATTGAAAAATACAAAAAGTTGTCTCCGGAGATACAAAAAGTTGCAGAAGGTTACGCCATTGACCTAATCACAAGTGATCCAAATATGCTATCTATAAATCATAATACCATCAAAAAGATAGCAAAAGAACTAGGAATCAATTTACAAACTACAGATGATACCGGAGCCACAAAAGATAGGGATTATAGCGAAATTCGAGCCGATTTGTATAACCTTGGGAGAGGGGCGAGGTCACGCAGATTACTCCGGAATCCCCCTAGTGGCAGGGTAGGGCATGTAACTGCCGAAGTGGTAATGGGAGTCAACATTTTCAAAGACATAGCAGCATTTGGTCGAGATTTAGTCGGTGGGCGTTCTAAAACAATTGAAAAGAAGGTTAAACAAACCCAAAAGCTTCTAATCGAGGAATTGCACAAGAAGGGTGAAGCGATGGGAGGAAACGCCCTTAGAAACATCAGAATCGAGCCTTTCACGTATGGTTCTTCAAATTCAGTTATTGTTTTGCTCGGAAGCGCAGATGTTCACAATGAATCTGGAAGCAAGAAGAAAACGAAAACAAACCCTCCAGCAAGTTGTCCTTTAGCTACTCAAGATCTGAAAGTGAACACCAAAAACAGAGATTCTGCAATAAAAGCACCACACATTCAGTACGGCCCGCTAAATCTTAATGACAATGATTATTGGGTTAGATACGGGAAAAAATGGAACACTACTCCAGAAGTTGCTAAGGAGTCAAATTGTAGCAATTGCCTTGCATTCGATATTAGCCCAAGAATGAAAGATTGTATGCCAGGAGACACGTATGACAAAGATGGAGAACTAGGTTATTGTTGGATGCACCACTTCAAGTGTCATTCAGCTAGAACCTGTTACACATGGGCTGCTGATGGTCCAATAGACCTAGATTCAGTTTCACTGGATTTCCAGAAAAGGGCTGAATCAGCTTTCAAGAACCCGCCTGAGTTTACTCCGGATTATGCGGAATTCGATTCACGCACTCTAGCTTCAACTCACGCACAAGGAAAGTTTGTTGATGCCAATACAAGGCAGCCAGCACCAATAGGATATGTGGTTTTCATGTGGGAGCATTCCCCAGGTAAATATCGAGTATCAGACCAGTATGAACAATTACCAGAAGAAGACAAAAGAAACATTTTGACAGAGAATAGCAAAGTTACAGCGTTTATGATGACAAAGCAGGGAGTCAAAAGAGGAAAATATAGGCAACTATTCATGCTTTACGACGATGAAACGATGACGGCAAACCCGCCAAAAAATGAACGCAAATACAAAGGCGTGATTATTAAAAAGGTCGAGGGCGGTTGGAATGTCGAAGCTTATGACAAAACCCTGCCAACATTAGATAAAGCAAGAGAATTCATTTCGTCTAAAGTAAAAGGTAGTGCAAAACCTAACCAAAGGTGTATCCGTATAATCTCTGGTATCCAATGCAAAGGAACCGTTGTAAAAATGAATAAAGGTCCACACTATCGATGTAAAGACTGTGGGGCTAAATACAGGGCGGTGTAAGCAATGCCTAAGAAACGATCAACTTGGCAATTAACAATTCACGAAGATGAAGATGATGTTGTCGAAGTTCATTTGACAGGACCTTCAAATAAAGTCAACGACTTGAATATGTTTGAGGTTTTGTGCAGAGGATTGAGAGCTTGGGATAGCGATGTGAAAAACTTTCAAGATGGCAAAGCACCAAAGACAATCACTAGAAAGTGGATGATGCCTTTGACAAAAATCAAAGCAAAGCTGAATCCAATTAAGGGTAAGAAATCAAAGTCAAAGAAAATCACAACCCAAGAAGAGAAAGACTTCGACCACGCTATTAGGTTGTATAAGGAATTCAACGGTGTGGATCCAAAAGAAATGATTACAGAAGAAGTTTGGCTTCCTGATGACTCAGGAGGACCGCATTCTATGTTGGTAGCTATTGGGGAGGGAACCTGCCCGTTCATTGGCTACACGTCCGGTAAAACAAATAAAAAGGGCGAAATGGACACATACATTCACCACTTTGGCGAGGACGATGACGGAAACATTACAAAAGAACGCCCAAGACTATACGTGACGGTGCCGCCTCCAGGATATAAGCCGGTTCTCATGTTGATTGGCGGTGATTGGGATATTGAAGACCGCACAGCAGACGGCACGACTCTAAAGTGGTTAGTACATTGAGGTGATAAAATGGG
>Ga0160423_10000423_pt1 | contig 34331 bp, 42 predicted proteins | sample CRUFie14St8metaG_FD_108191 | JGI IMG/M metagenome (GOLD analysis project Ga0160423, IMG submission 108191) | Marine microbial communities from the Costa Rica Dome - CRUD Field 142mm St8 metaG | ecosystem: Environmental > Aquatic > Marine > Oceanic > Photic zone | place: Costa Rica: the Eastern...
AAAAATCATGGTATGCATAGTACAAGTGATAACGTAACTATTGCTGGTATTGCTGCTGGTACATATAATGGTCTTGCACACGATAAGATTAATGGCACTTACACAACAATTTCAAATATAACTTTAGATAGTTATGATGTTCTTTCAACTAGTTCCACAAATGCTACTGCAACAGGTGATGTTGGTGGCTCAAGTATCACTGCTACACAAAACAGATTATTTGATGTAATGCAATTACAAATAGGAAATTTATTAACACCTGGTACAACTCTTACATCTACATTAAGATCAACAACTGGTAAGTCAGTTCACGGTTCAGAAACACCATTTAGTTTACAGGCTTCAACGGCTGCGGAGAATATCGTTTTAAATGATAATATTTACTTTGATAATCCAAGATTAGTTGCAAGTTCAATAAATGAAACAAATGAAATGTCAGGTTCTAAATCATTATTTGTTGATTTAACATTAAGTTCAACAAACGCAAACTTATCACCTGTAGTTGATTTAAAACGTATCAATGCTTTTGCAATTTCAAACAGATTAAATAATCCTACAGTATCATCAACAGATACATTTACAGGTGATGGTTCAACAACCTTATTTACTTTATCTGGTACACCATCAAGTGTTCATATTTTATCAGTTAAAAAAGATGGTAAAAAATTACAACCAGTTGATGACTTTACAGTTTCAGGAACAGGTTTAACAATGACTACAGCACCTGCAAGTGGTTCAAAAGTTGTTGCAAAAATTACAAATACAGTTGACTTTGAAGAAGACACTGCTACAGAGGGTGGTTCATCTGCAGGTTCATACATCACTAAACCAATTAATTTAGCAAACCCTTCAACAGCTTTAGATGTTAGATTGGCTGCAAGTGTCAGATCAACTTCAGAAATAGAATGTTATTTTAGATTATCAGGCGGAGAAGAAACAAGAAGAATTGAAGATATAACTTATACACCATTTAATACAGATGGTAGTTCAGATACTACTGTTGATCCATCAATAGGTGATACTGTGTTAGATGATGATTTTAAAGACTACAAATTTAGTGCGAGTGCTTTACCTGAGTTTACATCTTTTCAAATTAAGATTGTATTTAAAGGTACTAACTCGGCTCTACCTGCAAGATTAAAAGATTTGAGAGCAATTGCACTGGCGGTATAATATGAGTAATGTAAAAGTACAAGGTTTTGATAATTTAGTTAGAGATACAAACACTAACGCAATTATTTCAACAAACGTTAGTGATTACAGACTTTATATGCAAAGAATTAAGATGAGAGAGAATCAACAAGATGAAATAAGAAGTGCTGTAAAAGAAATAAATAATATTAAGAAAGACATAAGAGAAATTAAAGAATTAATTAGAGAGATTGTAAAATAAAATGGCTATAAGATCAGTTGCAACTACAGACACATTAGAAACGTTTAGAACCACGTTTAATAGTTTAGGTACAGACAGTGGCGATTTAACGTCTTTAAATACCACTGATAAATCAAATTTAGTAGCTGCGTTAAATGAAGTTTTATCTAATACTTCTTCATTCTTTTTAAGAGATTCTACTTCTTCAGTGCAAGAAATAACTACTGGTAACACATTAAATGTTGTCGGAGTGTCTAATCAAACAACTGCCACAGTATCAGCAACAGATACCCTTACAGTAGGTCTTGCAAGTACAATATCAGGTTTAACAAGTATTTCTGCAACAACATTAACAGATGGCACTGCCTCTATTAATAGTGGTGCTTTAACAGGTGTTACTAATATTACGGCTAGTGGCACAATAACTGACGGAACTGCGTCAATGGCAAGTGGTTCTATCACAGGATTAGTTAATTTAACTGGCTCGGGTACAGTTAATTTTACCACGGATGTACAAGTAAATAGTGTATCTGTGGCAACAAAACCCTTTGCAATAGCACAAAGTATTGCATTAGGATAATTTTGCATTATAAATATAAATATTAATAAGGAAAATAACAATGGCTAATGATTTTAAAAGATTTGCAAAACCAAACGTAGGAACGAGTACAGGTGCGTCAGGTGACGCTATCTATACGGTGCCTGCAGGCGCTGGTTCTACTGCATTAGAATCAATCATTATCGGTATTTCTATCTGCAATAAAAACTCTGCTGAAAGAACAGTCGGTATCTTTTTAGATAACGAAGATGGTTCAAATGATGCATATGTTGTAAACGGATTAAAAGTACCTGGTAATACTACGGTTGAGATTATGCAAGGTAACAAAATTGTTGTACAAAACGATGGAACAACAGGTGATGTAATCAGAGCAGAGGCTTCTGCTGGTTCATCAATTGACGTTGTACTATCTGTTTTAGAAGACGTATAATAAATAGGAACTAATAATGCCTGTTAAAAGTTTAAACATTACAAAAGCTAATAGTACCACACAAGCTGGTGCTCAGATTAAAAAGGTAGATGGTTCAACTTATTTAAAAGTTTCATCTACAGTTTATAATCCAAATGATGAAGGTGAAACAAGAGAAATAAATCAAAGTACAGGATACTTTGGAACAAAAATAGGATCATAAAAATGGTAAGATATATACAAGGAAAAGATAGACCTACTGAAATTAATACCAGAGTTGCATCTGGCGATGGTTCTACAACAGGATTTACAGTTACTCAAAATCAAACAGTAGATAAAGTCATTGTTACAGAAAACGGTGTCGTACAAAGACCAACAACAGATTATACAATTTCAGGAACAACTCTAACTTTTACGACTGCTCCAGCAGCAGGTGTGCAAATTATAATTAGAGAAATGCCTGTCTAATAGGATTTAGAGGGAGATAAATATAGTTATGACAACTAAGATTACAAAAGACAATGTTACTGCTAGTACACTAACTACTACAGAAATAAGTGACGGTACGTTATTAAACGCTGATGTTGCTTCAAATGCTGCTATTGCCATATCAAAAATTGATGGTGCGGCTTCAAGTTCAGATTTAAACACAATTAAAGATAACATTGGTCTTTTAGGATTTAAAATGGCAGTAAACGAAGGTTTAACTGTATTTAATTTTGTAGATGGAGTAGTTGATGAATTTAATGATGAGTCTGGAACAGACGAATCAGAATCCTCTAACGATAATTATGTTGCCGCTGACGATATTTACACAAACAACTTTTCTGCTGGTAACTCATTTGTACAATTTTCAACTAATAACTTTGGTAACGAACCAGACACAGTAACATCAGGAACAGGTGGTAACGAAGCAAACGCTGCTTTCGCAACTTACACAGTACCATCTGGTATGACTTCAATCTCAGTTAAGAGTTGGGGTGCTGGTGCAAGTGGATTATCTCCTGGTGCTGGTAACTGGGGGCAACCATTCTCATCTGGAGGTGGCGGTGGTTACGTAGAAGGTGATATTGCATGTTCTCCAGGTCAAACAATTTATTTTGGAACTGCAAGTAATAGTTCTCCACCTGACCCGTCAATTGGTGCTGCTTACGGCGGTGGTGCATCTGTTAAGTTTACAAACAGAGGTGCTGGTGCAGGATTAGTTACAAACGCAGCTTCATTCGCACAAATTTCATCTGCTCCACAATTATACTTAGTATCAGGTGGTGGTGGATCTGCTGGTGGTACACAAGGTAGAAATGGTGGTGCTGGTGGTGGTCTATCAGGTCAAGCTGGTTCTGGTGGTAATGGTGGTTCACAAAGTAGTGGTGGTTCACCAGGTGGTGGATTTTTAGAAGGTGGTAACAGAAATGACGGTCCAAATCCTTGGGCATATTATGGATTAGCTGGTGGTGGTTACTACGGTGGTGGTACTGCACAAGGACCTAATGGACAAGCTGGTCAAGGTGGTGGCGGTGGTTCATCATATTATGGTAACCCAAATATTTCAAACGGTGCAACTGAAGGTGGTAATGGCGCAGAGGGTGGCGGAGTAGGCGAACCCGAATATGGAGTTGATACACCGAGTACAGTTAACGAGGGATATTTTGGTCCACCTGAACCTTCACCTAATGGTGCTGAATCAGGATTTACAACACTGTCAGGATCGTTTGAACAAGTAGGTCAACCAGGTGGTGGTAATACTACACTTGTTTCTGCAACATTTACTGCTCAATCTGCACCATCAAGTGCTAGAATTGTAGTATTTAATGAAAATGTTGATACACCTACACTTAACACAGATGTTATCGCACAAGTAAGTAGAGATGGTGGTTCAAACTATTCAAATGCAACATTAACTGATAGTGGTTATGTAACAGGATCATCTGGTCAAAGAATTTTAACTGGAACGGCAGACGTATCAGGTCAACCTTCTGGTACAAATATGAGATGGAAAATAACATTGGCTAACGCAACTGTTAAGGTACATGGTGTATCTTTACAGTGGTCTTAATATCTAACTTTTAAAAGTAGGATATATATTATGATTGATTATGTGGTTCAAAGAAAAACTAGCAAAAACTGAAACTATTGGATGGACACTTGAGCCTTCAAGTGCAACTGTTATTTGGGGTGAGCCTCAAAAAATAGAAATATCTAAAGAAGATTTAACAAGTTACAATATGTGTCCTGCACATATTAATCACAATTCAAAACATTATCAAATATTAAGTCCTTATGATGTTGAGTTAACATTTGACAAAGATAAAAAATTTTTTAATCACAAAAAAGCAAATATACCTGAAGATAAAATCTTTAGTGATTTTCATGGAAATGGTGTATTTAAAGTTATGCCTGATGAAGGTTGGCTATGGGATAAACCTATATTTCAAATAAACACACCTTACATTTTCTTTTCAGATAATAAAAATGCAATGATAGAAATTATGGCACCTATAAAACATTATCACAATTATCCAGGCATAGTTATGAATGGCTCTTACAACATATATAATTGGATTAGACCTTTAAACTTTGGGTTACATTGGGTTGATACTGAAAAACCTTTTGTACTAAAAAAAGGTGAACCATTATTTACAATTAGAGTTTCTGGTGTGCATAATTATAAACTACAGTATCAAAAATGGGATAGTGATTTACAAACTATGAAAAATGAAATACACAGAGTAACAAGTCAAGTCAAAAATTCTTTTTCATTTGCAAAAAACTTATTTCATAGGCGGCCTAAATATTTAATAAAGAGGAGTTAATATGGGATTTGATTTTAGAAAACACGTTCCTACACAGTGGAAACATAAGTTACCAAATGAAAATGAATATAAACCTGAGGTACATGATCTACATAATAGAAAATATTTAGAGGAAGAAGTCGCAAAAGGTAATTTACCTCAAAGTGTGTTAGTTGAACACTATGAAAAATTTAAAGATACTGATGAAGATAGAGAAAGACGTTGGAGAAGAGAAGCAATCATAAAAGAGCTAAATGAAGAAAATATAAAACTTTTCCAAGAAAGTAAAGAAAACCCTAAGAGTTTTTTAAAACGTATGGAAAAAATAGGACGTTATGTTTCTAAATGGTGGTTTAGAAAACCACCTAAATCTATTGGTAGAGGTAGACTAGTTCAACGTATTGATGGTTCTTGGCAACAAGAATATAAACCTGATAGTTCTAAAAGAATTGGAAAATGGTTACAAGATGCAGAGCAAGGACAAGTATTTAAAAACAGTAGAAAATTTAATGGTCAGTTTTTAGCAAAATATAAACGCCCTACAGACGAAATAATGTACAGATCACATGAAGCCAAAAAGGAAAGAAAAAATATTTTATGGAATAAAATGTTAGAATTAACAAATAACTTTGGTAGAGGTTTTGAAGATCCTAGAAGAGGTAGACCAGGTTATGGTGTAAATCAAATAAGGCCAACTGTAAATAATCCTAACCCAAAAAGACAACCTAATTCTCCTAGAGGTGGTGATGCAGATTGGGAAGTAAACCCAAAGGATACGTCTGGTAAGTTAAAATAAATAGAAACTGAAATTTATATAATGAGTAATTTAGTAAAACATCCATTTATCATATTTAAAAATGCATTAACAGATAAACAATGTGCTGATATTATTAGAATAGGTTTGTCTAAAATGACTTTAGTTTCATCTAACAAAGGTGAAGACTCTATAAAAGCAAGAACGCTAGATCAAAAACAAAAAATAAATGACACTGCTGTTCCTATGGCAGATGTAACTTACGAAGATTTACAAAATAAAAATTTTAAACATTACGTTAGAGATAGTAGTGTATCGTGGTTAAATGATAAATTTATTTATGATATGATACATCCCTTTGTACAAAAAGCAAATATAGATGCAGGTTGGGGTTATCAATGGGATTATTCTGAACAATGTCAATTTACAGTTTATAATGAAAAACAATTTTACAATTGGCATGCTGATGGTGGAGGTGATGCACACGCAGCCTGTAAACCTTTAAGAAAAATATCTGATGGAGTTTATAAAGAACTTGCATGGAATTTTTCTAAAAAAGAATTATTAAAAAATGAAGATGGTAGTTATATTGAAAGAGATGCAAAAATGAAAGAAGATGGAACACCTTTAGGTTATTGTTCTGAAAATAAAAATATGTGGGGTAAAGTTAGAAAATTATCAGTTACAGTTAATCTAACTAATCCTGAAAATTATGAAGGCGGTGATTTAAAATTTGATTTAGGTCCACACAGAAAAGAAGGTAGATATAAAATATCAAATGAAGCAAGAGAAAGAGGTTCTATTGTTGTTTTTCCATCTCATGTATTTCATCAAGTAACACCAGTAACAAAAGGCACACGATATTCATTAGTGATGTGGAATGTAGGTTGGCCATTTATTTAAGGAGTAATATGAAAAGTCCAGATGAAGTATTAGATTATAAAGGTGATAAGATACACACAAACAAAGATTTTTGCTCAGTGTTGTATTCAGATTTTTTAACAGATGTACATGTAAAAGCAATTAAAGATTCAATATTACCTGATTTATGGTTATCAGGCGAAACAGTTAAAGGTAGTGTTGATAAATCATTAAGAAATGTTAGACAACAAGTGTGTACAATGAATGAAAAAGGTTGGCCTTTAGAACAAATATTAGAGTTTGCTAGACAAGCAAATAATAATAGGTATAAGTTTGAACTACAAGGATTTTTATCTTATGACGTGCCACAGATTATGGAATATGATGTAGGTGGTCATTATGATTGGCATATTGATGTAGGTAATGAAGTACCAAATAGAAAGTTAAGTTTTACAATACAACTATCTGACTCGTCTGATTATGAGGGTGGTGACTTAGAGTTTTTAAATACAAATGTAAAAAAAGAACATTTAAGAAAAAAAGGTGTTGCAATAATTTTTCCATCTTTTTTACCTCATAGAATCACACCAGTTACAAAAGGTGTTAGACATGCTATAGTAGGTTGGATACATGGAGAAACATTTAAATAATGCAAGTAGAATATTATTTTCCAACTCAAATATATTTTAAAGACTTAGACATTGACAATGAAAGTCTAGCGAAAAAAATAAGAGATTGGCGAGATAGAGATGAAGGTATAACAAGATCAAATAGACTAGGTTGGCATAGTGCAATTGATATGCATCACAGAGATGAATACAAAGATTTTACAAATGCTTTATTTAATTCAATGCGAGAAGTAATGGACAAAGAGTGTTATCATCCTAATTTAGAACCTCTTATAGGTACAATGTGGGCAAATGTTAATGAAAAATATGCTTATAATAGTACACATGTTCATCCAGGCTCTTTATGGTCAGGTGTTTACTATGTTACTGCACCTGAAGATAGTGGTGACTTATTAATAAAAGATCCAAGATCAGGACCTCAAATATTAGATCCACGTAGAGATGAAAAGAAAGAAAGACCAAGACAATTATGGACTGAGGTAAAATATAAACCTACGGTGGGTAGGCTTATAATATTTCCAGGTTGGTTACCACATGAAGTAGCACCAAATCAAAGTGAAGATGAGAGAATATCAATATCTTTTAATACAAATACTAGTTGGCAAAAAAATAAGTATGTAAAAGTTGAAAGAAAAGGGCATGAAACTGGTGGTAATATAACTGAATCTACGTTCAAAAACAGATATAAATAATAACAAAGAGGGATAAACAATGGCGGTAAACTCAGTATTAAATCTAAGAATTGACCAAGGTTCAACATTCAGTCAGGAAATAACAGTAAAAGATAGTTCTGGAGATGCGTTTGATTTGACAGGACACACAGCGTCAGCAAAAATGGCGTTAGGTTATTCATCAACTCGAACTAGAGTAAGTATGACTGCAACAATAAATGCTGATGCAACTACAGGTAAAATTACACTTTCATTAACTGCCGATCAAACTAATTCGTTGGATGCACCTGCTAGATATGTTTATGATGTAGAAATTCTTAAAACATCTGATAGTACGGTTACTAGAGTTTCTGAAGGTATTATTACAACATTTCCTAGTGTTACTACATAAGTCCCTTATTAGATAAATATAGTTATGTCTGATAATATACTAGAAAACTTACTAAACATCAAAGAGCAAGTTGTTAAAAAGAGCAATAATGAAGATAAAAAATTAGCTCTGTTAGAAGATGTGTTTTCTATATCTAAATTAGAGAGTGCAAAAACAAATAAAAATCTAAAAGAAAATGAAGTTAATCTAGTAGACTCATTATTAGGTTTAGCAGAGTCATTTAAATCATTACCTGAAAAAACAGTAAAAGAAATTGTAGTATCTAATAATGATGCAAATATATTTGAAGATTTAACTAATTTCTTAACAACGACTAGAAACAATATAACATTAAAAGAAAATCCTTTAATGGCTGATGCAACCAAAGCTATCAGTAATGCATTAACACCTAAACATTTAAAACCTGTATCTGATTATGAAATAGATAAGTTTAGTGTAATGGAAAAAGTTACTAAGACTGCAAAATCAATTAAAGAACAAATTGATACTGAAGACTTTACGTTAGATCAATTACAAAAAGAATTTAGTAGGTTCAAACAACTTACAACACTTCAATTACAATCACTTGGCGGTGGTGGTAGCACAAAAATATCCAATATGGATGATGTTGATGTTTCAGGACAACAAGATGGATACGCATTAAAATATAATGCATCAACAGGTAAATATGACTTTGGTGAAGTTGCAAGTGACTTATCTGCTGTTAGTCAAAATATTATACCAGACGGTGATGGCACTAGAGATATAGGTTCAACTGCTAAAGCATTTAACAATGGATATTTTAAAAATGTTTATGTAGAGGGTTCTACTTTAGAAGTAAGTACAGACGCAACTTTAACAGGTAACACAACATTAGGTAATGCAAGTACAGACACTATTACAGTAAATGGTAGATTTACAACTGCGTTAGTACCTGATACAAACGTTGCATATGATTTAGGAACATCATCATTAAGATGGAGAGATATTTACTTGTCAGGTAATACAATTGACCTTGCAGGTGCAACTATATCGGGTGATGGTACAGGTGCAATTACTATATCTGCTTCTGGTGCAACACTACCTGTAGGTTCAAAAGTTGGTACTTCATCAATTGCGGCCGCTGATGCAAACACTGGTGTTGTTACTAAATCAGTACCATTATTTACGGCTGCTGGAGGATTATCATCTGCGGCTACAACATTTACAATGGCCGCTGGATCTAGTCAGGCCTCTGTGTTTACTGCATTTACAAAAGCAAATGGTACCACACAAAGTAAATTTGAATTGTTTAGTTTTTAGTGTATAACTTATATAAATAGTCGAAGAGGAGAAATTTATGACAGCAAAAACACCAATTAGAACGGTATTTGATGGTGAAGGAAATGCAACAGGTTTAGCAGAATTTCAGTCTGGTGAATTTGTAGGTTTAACTCATGGTGGTTTAGGTGCTTCCTTATCTATCGGCTCAGCAGGACAGGTTTTAAAAGTCAATTCAGGTGGCTCAGCGTTAGAGTTTGGAGCTGTTGAAGCCATTGTTAATATAGATAACGCTACAAATTTAGAAAGTGCTACACTCGCTTCTACTGATAAATTTTTAGTATCTGATGGAGGTACTGAAGGTCGAGCAACGTTAGCTCAAATTGCGACTGCTACAAAAGATACAACTGTTACACTTACAAATAAAACACTTTCAGGTGCATCAAACACTTTTTCAAATATACCTACTAGTGCAATATCATTTTCTGGATCAACAATTAGTGGTATAACAAATTTAACTGCTGGTGGTATTAATATTGTAGGAAACTCAATCACTTCAGCAGACTCAACCGTTATTCAAATGGGTGAGAGTTTAAGTATAACAGGTAGTTTAACACAATCTGGTAATACAATTACATTAGGTACAAATACCTCTGGTAGAATTTTAGTTGCTGATGGATCAGGTTTTACTTCGCAAGATGTTACTTCACTTGCAGAAATATCATCTGTTGCAAATGATGATGTATTTTTGGCAATTGATACTTCAGGTGGTGGTCTTAAAAAAATTGCAAGATCGGCTGTTGTATCAGGACTTGCATCATCAAGTGCCATATCAAATGTAGTAGAAGATACAACTCCTCAACTTGGTGGTGATTTAGATGCACAAGGTAATGATGTAGAAGATGTGGGTTATTATTCTCACAGATCACCAGATGCTACTGTTACACAAACTTTAGCAGTTACAGTTGTAACTAAAACAACTGAACATACTGCATATGGTGATGGTTCATCAAGTGGTTATGCAATTAACGGACATGAGGGACCTGTATTACAATTATCACAAGGTGTATATAAATTTGACCAAGCAGATAGTTCAAACAGTGGTCACCCATTAAGATTTTATGATACGGCAGATAAGAATGCTGAATATACAACAAATGTTACGACTTCAGGTACACCTGGACAAGCAGGTGCTCATACAACTATAACAGTTACAAAAGCAACTCCTTCAGTTTTACATTATCAATGTTCCGCTCATGCAAACATGGGTAGTGTTGCAAATGTAGTTGGTAGTGAATCGCCAAGAGTTACAGATGGTTTATCAGGCGAAAGTGGTGTTAGTTTAACTATGCCATCAGCATCTGGTACAATAGGTACTCAGGCATTTTGTATTGCACAAGCAATCGCATTAGGTTAGTCGTAAAAATAATTAGGAGAATGTAATGGCAATACCAGCCACAAGGGAAACACTAAAACAATACGCATTAAGAAATTTAGGTAAGCCTGTTATTGAAATAAATGTTGATGACGATCAACTAGAAGATAGAATTGATGAGGCCATACAATATTTTCAGCAGTATCACTATGATGGTATTAGAAGAACATATTTAAAATACAAGTTAACATCTGCCGACAAAACTAGATTATCTGCAAAAAATCCTGTAAGTGAATCTGCAACTGACAGTGTGTCAGGTAACTCAACAACTTGGTACGAAGATAATAATTATCTTGTAGTTCCATCAAGTGTTATATCTGTAATAAACATATTTCCTTTTTCAGATAAAGGTAATTTAAATCTATTTGATGTTAGATACCAATTAAGATTAAATGATCTTTATGACTTTTCTTCAACAAGTGTAATAAATTACGATATAGTATTAAGACATTTAGATTTTTTAGATCATGTATTAGTAGGTGAAAAACCAATCAGATTTAATCAACATGATAATAGATTATATATTGATATGGATTGGACAAACGATTTAGCAACAGACGAGTATATTGTGATTGAGTGTTATCGTAAATTAGACCCAGCAACTTATACAGATGTTTTTAATGACATATACTTAAAAAGATATGTAACTGCTTTATTTAAAAAACAATGGGGTGCTAATTTATCTAAATTTGATGGTGTAACTATGATAGGTGGTGTGCGATTAAATGGTCAACAATTGTACTCAGAAGCATTAGCAGACTTAGAAAAACTAGAACAACAAATCAGATCAACTTACGAATTAAATCCAGCAATGATGATAGGATAATGCCATGGCCGTTAATCATTATTTTCAAGGAGGTAACGGAATTGGCAGTCAATCTGAAAAAAGACTTTATGAAGATTTAATCATAGAGAATTTAAAAATTCACGGACACGACTGTTATTATCTTCCAAGAACAATAGTAAACCAAGACTTAATATTAGGTGAAGATGTTGCATCAAAATTTGATGACTCTTATCTATTAGAAATGTATATGGAAACCACTGAGGGTTTTGCAGGTGAACAAGAATTAATTAATAAGTTTGGTTTAGAGATTAGAGAAGATACAACATTTACAATATCAAAAAGAAGATTTGAAACGGCAGTTGACAATCCTGCAAACTTAATTAAATCAGGTAGACCAAATGAAGGTGATATAATTTATATGCCTTTAATGAATAGTTTTTTTGAGATACAGTTTGTAGAAGATCAGGAACCTTTCTTTCAACTAGGTCAATTACCTGTTTATAAATTAAGAGTAACACGTTGGGAATACAGTTCAGAAAGAATTGATACTGGAATTACAGATATTGACGCTGCCGAAGACAAATATACATTAGATCAATTGCAACATCAAGTATCATTAGAAAATGAAGTTGGATCATTATTGTTAGAAAACGATAGTGTAGATGGTGAAAATAATTATTTCTTACTTGAAACTTATGCTTTACAAACTCAATCAACTTATGCAGATAACACTGATTTAGATAATCAGGCAGGTTTTGATACAGCATCCACAGCAGATGATGTACTTGATTTTACTGAACGTAACCCGTTTGGAGATGTGGATTTTTAGATGTTTGGAACTTATTTTTATAACGAAAGTATGAGAAGAATGACCATTGCATTTGGTCAGATGTTCAATAACATACAAATAAAAAGAAAAGACTCAAATGGAAGTGTTGTACAGTCTATTAGAGTACCACTTGCATATGGTCCTAAAGAAAAATTTTTAGTTAGATTAAATCAACAACCAAGTTTGAACAACAGAGAATTTGCAATTACTTTACCAAGAATGGGTTTTGAAATATCAGGTATTGAATATGATGCAAGTAGAAAATTAAATAGAATACAAAAATTTAAAAGAGTTAAAACAGATAAAGAAGGTAAGGTAATGGATTATAACTATATGCCTGTGCCTTACAACATATCTTATAACTTGTTTATATTTACTGCATCTGCCGAAGCAGGTTTACAAATCGTAGAACAGATATTACCATTTTTTCAACCCGATTATACTGTAACTGTAAATGCAATACCAAGTTTAAATATTAAAAGAGATGTACCTATTGTATTAAAGACTGTTAATTATGATGACAATTATGAAGGTGAATTTACTAAAAGAAGAGCAGTAATTTACACATTAGGGTTTACTGCAAAAACATACTTGTATGGACCTGCATCTACTCAAAAAACAATTAAAGAAGTGCAATCAGATTTATATTCTGATACGCCTACATCAACAAGAGAAAGTAGAATTGTTATTACACCTAATCCAACTAGTGCTGATGCAGATGATGATTTTGGATTTACAACAACAATAACAAATTACACAGACAGTAAAACGTATAATCCTACTACAGATACAGACGAATAAAACTCGTCTAAATATACATTATGAAACACTTTGTTATATTAGGCAGTGGCACAGCTGGTTGGCTAACTGCATTATTCATTCGTAAGATATTACCTCAATCAAAAATTACAGTCGTAGGAAGTAAACAAGTTGGTATTGTAGGAGTTGGTGAAGCAACCACGCCTCATATCATAGGTTTTTTACAATTTATAAATGTCAATCCATTTGATTTTATAAAAAAGACTGGTGGTACAATTAAACAAGGCATTAGTTTTGAAAATTGGAATGGTGATGAAAAAAAATATTTTCATGGATTTTTAGAAAAAAATGAAATGAATACATTTCATATACCAAATGTTTTTGACAATGATTGTATGAGTCACTATTTAAATCTTATAAACAAAAAAGGTTTAGATTATAACGAATATGTTTATGGTGCAAAGTTATCATATGAAAATAAAGTTGATACAAAAAATATGGGTTTTGCTTTACACTTTGACACACATTTATTATCAAAGTATTTACAAGACATTGCTACTCAAAGAAATATTAATTTTGTAGATGGTAAATTTAGAAATGTTGAAACAAATGATAAAAATGATATAACAAAAATAATACTAGAAGATGAAAGAGAAATTGATTTAGATTTTATTTTTGACTGTACAGGATTTGCAAGATTAATAATTGATAAACACTATAAAGTAAAATGGAATAGTTATTTAAAACATTTACCTATGAAAAAAGGTATACCTTTTTATTTAAAACAAGATGAAGATATAATGCCATATACACAAGCAATTGCAATGAAAAATGGTTGGATATGGAAAATACCCTTACAACATAGATATGGTGCAGGTTATATATTTGATAGTGATTACATAACACCAGATCAAGCACAACAAGAAGTAGAAGAGTTTTTAGGACATGATATTCAAATTAATAAACTAATATCATTTGAAGCAGGTCGTTATGAAAAGTATTGGGTTAATAATTGTATTGCTGTAGGATTATCAGGTGGTTTTATTGAACCACTAGAATCAACTTCAATATTTTTAACTTTACAACAACTATCAATATTAAGAGATTACTTGCCATCTTTAGTAGGTAATGATATAAAAAACAAAGAATATTATAATAGAGTTGTTTGTCACAATAGTGATGAGTGTAGAAATTTTGTTTACTTACATTATCTAACTAAAAGAAATGATAGTCAATTTTGGAAAGATTTTAAACAAAAAAATTTACCACCAGACAATTTTAAAGAAACATTAACTAAACTAAAAGATAATAATTTTTCAAATTTAGATTTAGATCAAAACTATTGCAATGCTAATTTTGCAGATTTTTCATTTAAGTATGTTTGTAATGGATTACAATTATATGAAAAAGAGATTGACATAACAGGACTTGAAAACGTAGTACCTACAGTAGAAGATTATAAAAAACAAATAGATTATAAAGTTGCAAATGCACAGTCGCATAAACAGTTTTTACAAACACTATAAATAGTTATATGAGTAAATTAGAGGACAAAGTTAACGAGATATTAGGTATAGACCCTAAAGAATCTAAAAAAGAAGTTGTATCTACACAACAAGAATTTAAGGCACCAGTACCTCGTAACGAAGATAAAAACAAACCTGATGTAGATAATGATTATGAGTATAGTAGAGAAAACTATTATAATTTAATTGATAAAGGTAACGAAGCAATACAAGGTATATTAGATGTTGCAAAAGAAGGTCAACATCCTAGAGCATACGAAGTTGCAGGTGCTTTAATAAAAAATGTTGCTGATACTGTAGATAAACTACAAGACTTACAAAAAAAATTAAAAGATTTAAAAGAAGTGCCTAAGTCAGCAAACCCACAAATTAAAAATGCTTTGTTTGTAGGCTCTACTGCTGAGTTACAAAAAATGTTGAAAAAGAAAAGTGAGAAGATAGTTGATGCAGACAGTGAAGACAAATCTGAATGAATATAATTTACCTTATGATAGTTTTATAGGTGGTTGGTATATACCTGATTATTTGTGTGATGGATTAATTAATTATCATAAACAGTCAGATAAAAAAGTGGCAGGTAAAGTTAATTCAACCAAAGCAGGTAATCGTACTGATTATACAGATAGTGCTCACAAAGTATCAACAGATGTTTATATTGATCCACTTGATAAAGAAAACTCTAAGTTGATTAGAGAATATATGGCACATTTAGGATTGTGTTTAAAACAATATACAGAAAGATATCCTTTTGTTGATGAGATGTCTCCTTATGGTCTTGTTAGTCCTTATAATATTCAACATTATAAACCTGGTGAAGGTTTTAAAAGTTGGCATTATGAAAGAGGTAGTATGAGAACATCAAAAAGAGTATTAGTTTTTATGACTTATCTAAATGATGTTAAAGATGCAGGTACAGAGTTTTTCTATCAAAAACTAGTAACACCTGCAAAAAAAGGTTTAACTGTAATATGGCCAACTGATTTTACTCACACACATAAAGGTGTTATAACAAATAAAGATGAGAAGTATATTTGTACTGGTTGGTTTGATTTATTAGATGATGAACAAAAGAAATACTTACATAAAATAGACTAATGAAAGTTTTAAAGGCAAAGAATAATCTAAATAACCATACTTTTAAAATAAGTGATTTAAAATATATAAAAACAATGAGACCATTAAAAGAATTACTTGACGGTGAAGAATTGCAAGACCCTATTGAAGTTATAAAACATGAGGTATCAAAGACACAAAGATATGGTGCAAATGGTAAATTGTATAAAGAAAAAAAATTAAGTGTGTGGAAAGGCAGTCAAAGAATACAAGCTGCATTAAAATTAGGATACACACACATAGAGGGTATATTTAAAAATGGATAATAAAGATGCATATTTAGGTAATCCTAATCTTAAAAAAGTTAACACACCACAAGAATTTACAAAAGATCAGATCATTGAATATCAAAAGTGTGCAGACGATCCACTATATTTTATGGAAAAATATGTGAAAATTGTATCACTTGATGAAGGTTTAGTGCCTTTTAAAATGTATGATTTTCAAAGAAAGATTGTACAAACAATACATGATAATAGATTTACAATTTGTAAACTACCAAGACAATCAGGTAAGTCAACTACAACAATTTCTTATTTGATGCATTATGCAATGTTTAATCCTAATTCTAATATTGCTATTCTTGCTAACAAATCTTCTACTGCAAGAGATATATTAGGTAGATTACAACTCGCATATGAAAATTTACCTAAATGGTTACAACAAGGTGTAATTAATTGGAACAAAGGTAATATAGAATTAGAAAATAAATCAACAATAGTTGCAGCCGCAACATCTTCAAGTGCGATTCGAGGTGGTTCATACAACATTATATTCCTTGATGAGTTTGCTTTCGTACCTACAAACATTGCAGAATCTTTCTTCAGTTCAGTATATCCTACAATCTCTGCTGGTAAAAATACAAAGATGGTCATAGTTTCTACACCATATGGAATGAATCAATTTTACAAACTATGGATTGATGCAGAAAATAAAAGAAACGATTATATACCTATTGAAGTACATTGGTCAGAGGTTCCAGGTAGAGATGAAAAATGGAAAGAACAAACAATCAGAAACACAAGTGCAGAGCAATTTCAACAAGAGTTTGAATGTGAATTTTTAGGTTCTGTAAACACATTGATTAGTCCATCTAAAATTAAAAATATTGCATATATGAATCCTATCAAAACTTCAGGTGGTGTAGATATATTTGAAGAACCAAAAAAAGGTCGTATCTATGCAATACCAATTGATGTTGCAAGAGGTGTTGATAAAGATTACTCAGCATTTTTAGTTATAGATGTAACATCAATGCCATATAAAGTAGTTGCCAAATATAGAAGCAATGAAGTTAAACCTTTTATTTTTCCTAGTATAATTGAAAAAGTTGCAAAGGGATATAATAATGCTCACTTATTAGTTGAGGTAAATGATTTAGGTCAACAAATTGCAGAGGCATTACAATTTGAATTAGAGTACGATAATATAATGATGACTACACAAAAAGGTCGAGCAGGTCAAATATTAGGTGCAATGTACAGTGGTAGAGGCACATCATTAGGTGTACGTATGACAAAACAAATTAAAAGAATAGGTTGTGCAAATATCAAAACTTTAGTTGAAGGTGACAAGATATTTGTTAATGATTTTAACATTATTGAAGAGATGTCAACTTTTGCAAAAAGAGGGCAATCATGGCAGGCCGAAGATGGTGCAAATGATGACTTAATGATGTGTTTAGTTATTTTTGGTTGGTTATCAAATCAACCTTATTTTAAAGAGTTAACCAATACAAATGCTCGCTTGAAAATGTATGAAGAACAACAAAATCTTATTGAACAAGATATGGCACCCTTTGGCTTTGTTGATGATGGCGTAAACACAGTAGAAGAAGAGCAACCATTTAAAGATGAATTTGGTGAAGTTTGGCATCCTGTTACACGTAAGGGGTTATAAATTATGGGTATTATAAATATCAGTAGTATGAATTTTAACTATGGGCGTAAGAAAACTTACGAGTTATGAATAAAAAAATTAAAATAATTAAGCTTAATTAAGGAGAAAAACCTATGGCATTTCAAGTATCACCAGGTGTTCTCGTACAAGAAAGAGATTTAACAAGAATCATTCCTGCTGTATCAACTTCTATCGGCGCTTTTGCTGGTGAATTTAGACAAGGTCCAGTAGATGAGATCGTTTCAATCTCTAGTGAACAACAATTAGTAGATACTTTCGGTAAACCTGATGCAAGTAATTTTGAACACTTCTTCAGTGCCGCTAGTTTCTTACAATATTCTAATGCGTTGAGAGTTGTACGTGCTACAAATTCTGGTTTAGAAAATGCGACTTCAAGTGGGTCGGGTATTCTAATAAAAAATACACAAGATTATGAAGACAATTATGCTGATGGTTCTGGTGTGGTGGGAACATTCGCCGCTAGAACTGGTGGAGCATGGGGTAACAATTTATTAGTTGCAACTTGTCCAACAGCAACTGCATTTGAACAAACACTTTCTACAGGTAACCAAGTCGCTTCTGCTGGAGCAGTAGGAGACACTACAGTAACAGTTGATGATATTGATTTAGCAAGTAACGTAATCAATGTTGGAGACATTATTGAGTTTTCAACAACTGCTGATGCTGTTGACTTTGACGATGGTGACCAATACAGAGTAACTGCTGTTAATACTTCAACAAACGTAATGACAATCGTTCAACATCCTAGAGGTGCTGGTGGATTAAAAAGAGTTGTTGCAGATAATAGTAGAATAAAAAGAAGATGGAGATATTACGATCAAGTTGATGGTGCTCCAGGAACTTCAGCATATGTATCTGATAGATCAGGTTCAGGTGATGAAATACACGTTGTAGTCGTTGATGAAGACGGTGGTGTTTCAGGTGTTCCAGGAACAGTTTTAGAAACGTTTTCTAAACTATCAAAAGCTGCTGACGCAAAAACTCCACAAGGAGATGTAAACTACTATCCAACTGTAATTCAGAATAAATCTAGTTACATTTTTTGGATGGACCATAATACTTCAGGATCAAATTGGGGTAACAATGCAAGTGGAACAACTTACACTGCTGTTGATACACCTTCATCTGAATCATTATCAGGTGGAGCAAATGGTTCTGCTATTACGGATGCTTTACTAAAAACTGCATATGAAAAATTCAGAGATGCTGATACAGTAGATGTTGGATTAATGATTGCAGGTCCTAGTGGAAGTTCAACACACGTTGACAATCTAATTACTATCGCTGAAGACAGAAAAGATACTGTTGTTTTTGCATCACCTCAAAGAGCTGATGTTGTGGGTATTACTAATAGTGAAACACAGGCAACAAACGTAATTGACTTCATTGATAATATTAGATCATCTTCATATGTTGTATTTGACAGTGGGTACAAATACACTTACGACAGATACAATGACGTTTACAGATATGTACCATTAAATGGTGACATTGCAGGTTTGGCTGCTAGAACAGACTTAACTGCTGACTCATGGTATTCACCTGCTGGGTTAAACAGAGGTATTATCAGAGGCGCTGTAAAACTTGCGTTCAATCCTACAAAGGCACAAAGAGATAGATTATATCCAAAAAGAATTAATCCAGTTGCAACGTTCCCAGGAACTGGCACTGTATTATTTGGAGATAAAACTGGTCTATCTTCACCAAGTGCGTTTGATAGAATCAATGTAAGAAGATTGTTCATTACTTTAGAGAAGGCAATATCAACTGCTTCTAAATTCCAATTGTTTGAGTTCAATGATGAATTTACAAGAGCGAACTTTAGAAACATTGTAGAACCTTTCCTAAGAGAAGTACAAGGTAGAAGAGGTATCACAGACTTCTTAGTAGTTTGTGATGAAACTAACAACACAGGCGAAGTAATTGATAGAAATGAATTTGTTGCTGAAATCTTTATTAAACCAGCAAGAAGTATCAACTTTATCACATTATCTTTCGTTGCAACAAGAACTGGCGTTTCTTTTGAAGAAGTCGCAAGTTAATAGTAGAGGAGAATAAAAAATGGCAAACATTAACGACTTCAAAGCTAAACTTGCTGGCGGTGGCGCTAGAAATAATCAGTTTAAGGTAACAATGCCTTTTCCTGGTTATGCACAAGTTGGTGGCGAAATAGAAGACCTTGCATTTTTATGTAAGTCAACTTCATTACCTGCTATGAACATTGGTACAGTTGCTGTACCTTTTAGAGGCAGATCAATTAAAATCGCTGGTGATAGAACAATTCCAAATTGGTCTATTACTGTATTAAACGATACAGATTTTAAATTGAGAAATGCTTTTGAAAGATGGCAGAATGGTATCAACAACATGACTGACAACGAAGGATTAACAAATCCTGTTGATTATCAAGTTGATGCGTTCATAGATCACTTAGATAGAAACGGTAATACAATTAAGTCATACACTTTAAGAGGAGCATTTCCGACTGGAATCTCAGACATTAGTTTAGATTTTGCGGAAACAACTGATATTGAAGAGTTTGGTGTGACATTTGAATACCAATATTTTGAAAGTAACACGACTACTTAATAGTAGTTAATATGGGGGTGCTTTTTGCACCCCTATATATAAATGTAACAAGGAGATATAATGGCTGAATTATTTGGATTTTCAATAACCAGATTAAAAAAGCAAAACGATCCCAAGCAAAGTTTCGTAACGACACAAGCAGATGATGGTACTGCCACAGTTGCTGCTGGGGGTTTTTTTGGTTCGTATCTGGATATGGAAGGTACGGCAAGAAGTGAAGCAGAATTAATAAGAAGATATAGAGAAATATCACTACATCCAGAAGCTGATATGGCAATTGAGGATATTGTAAACGAGGCTGTGGTTGCAAATGAAAATAGAGATCCAGTTAGAGTTTTAACAGATCAATTATCTTATGGTAAAGACATCAAAAAAAGAATAGACGAAGAATTTAAAAACGTATTAAAATTATTAAGTTTTAATACAAAAGGGCATGATATATTCAGACGTTGGTATGTTGATGGTAGAGTTTTCTATCAAAAAGTTATTGACAGAGAAAACCCTAAAAGAGGTATTGTAGAATTAAAATACATTGACCCTCGTAAGATTAGAAAAATTAGAGAAGTTAGAAAGAAAAGACCTGACGTACCATCACCATCTGCTATCAATACTTTAGCAGTTGTTGATGAATATGTTGAGTATTATTTATTTAATGACAAAGGTGTTGCAGGAACAACAGGTGCTGCTGGTGTAAAAATTGCACCTGATACAATTGCATTTTGTCCATCAGGATTAGTTGACCAAAACAAAAACATGGTCTTGTCTTACTTACATAAGGCAATCAAACCAGTAAATCAATTAAGAATGATTGAAGATGCAACTGTTATTTACAGAATTGCAAGAGCACCTGAAAGAAGAATATTTAAGATTGACGTAGGTAATTTGCCTAAAGTAAAAGCTGAACAATACCTAAGAGATGTTATGGCAAGATATAGAAACAAACTTGTCTATGATGCATCAACTGGTGAAGTTAGAGATGATAGAAATTACATGTCAATGTTAGAAGATTTTTGGTTACCAAGTAGAGAAGGTGGTAGAGGTACAGATATTACTACACTACCTGGTGGATCAAATCTTGGAGAAATTGCAGATATAGAATATTTTAGAAGTAAACTATATCGAAGTTTAAATGTACCAGTTAGTAGATTAGAGTCTAACTCTGGTTTTAGTCTTGGTCGTTCAACTGAAATTACTAGAGATGAACTTAAATTTACAAAGTTTGTACAAAGATTAAGAAAGAAATTTACCGAATTATTTAATGACATTTTAAGAACACAACTTGTTTTAAAAGGTATAATTGCTGAAGAAGATTGGTTTGATATTCATCAAAACATTGTTTATGATTTTATACAAGACGGTTACTTTGCAGAATTAAAACAGGCAGAAATGTTAAATGAAAGATTAACTCTCGCAAACAGCATGAGAGATTATATTGGTAAATTTTTCTCAGTAGAATATGTTAGAAAACATGTATTAAAACAATCTGAAAGAGAAATTGAAGAAATGGATAAACAAATCAAAAAAGAAATTGATGATGGTATTATTTCTTCACCAGAAACACAAGTTATAGAATAGGAGTAAAATATGTCGGAACATACTAAAAACTTTATTGATGCCCTTGCACAAGGCGATAATGCAGATGCAGGAGAACACTTTAAAAGTTCGTTAAGAGATAAAGTTGGAGATGCGTTAGATACACAAAGAACAACAATTGCACAAAATTGGTTTAATGGAGCAAATGAAGATGCAGAAACAAAACCAACTTCTTTAGAAGCTGGTGAACAAAACTTTAGTGAACCAAAACCTAACGTAACAGAACCATCAGCACAGACAGCTGAAGTAATTGACACACAAGGTAATAAATTAGACGTAAGTCCTGAGGCACAACAACCAACTGCCGAAGTACCAGTTGCAAATGAAACAGACAGTCAGTAAAATATTTGAAAGCAGAAAATTAATAAACTCAAAAAGTTTTGAGAGTTTATCACCTGTTTACAAAGATGCTGTAAAAGATTTCTTAGAAGTTATAGATGAACAACAAGGTAACTTTATAGAAAAATTTGAAGGAGCAGTTGATAAAATTGCTCAACATCATAATATTAACAAACAAAAACTTTATGATTATTTTGATAAAGAAACAAACGAACAACTAGGAGTGTAAAGGAGCTATGGCTATTACAACAAAAATTTTGTCTGATACAAAATCACATGCCAAAGTATTGCTCACTTTTAACAATGATTCTGCTACAACAGCGGCTGCTGTTGACGGTAGTGGGTTAAGTGGACATGCTAATGGTGCAAAGTTACATATCAATCATATAAATTATGGTATAACAGGTAGATTGAAATTAGAATTTAAAGGTGCTTCAAGTGATGTAGAGGCGATTAATTTATCTGGTGCAGGAGTTTATTACGGTGCAGTAATTAAAAATACGGCTGTAAATACGACTGTGACTGGTGGCGATATACAAGGTACAACTGTTTCGGCAACAGGTTATGCTTTGTTAACATTACAAAAAATTGATATGGGTGAAAACTCATAATGACAATTTCTACTACTACACTTGTTGATACAAGTAATAAAACTATTACTAAGGCATCAGGTGTTGGTAGTGAAATTGGTGAAAAAATAGTTGATACATTTTCATTATCTGGTGCAACTAGTGAACCTAAAGTATCTGTTGCACATGTATATTATGAAATAGATGGTGGAGAAGTAACTTTATATTTTGAAAACGATAACACAAAAGAAGTTATTTTATCAGGTAGAGGAAATTACGGTTTAAAACCAAATGAAGAAAGAATTAAAGACGTTGTAGGAAATATATTACTTGATAGTGATAGTGATGTAAATTCATACAACATAATATTAGAAACGCAAAAAGAATCAGGATTTAATTAAAATGGCAGACACAGTAACAACACAAACAATTGCTGATACATCTGGTGTAAAGTTTGTAACAAAACTAACAAACTTATCAGATGGTACTGGTGAAACTTTAGTTAAAAAAGTTGATGCTTCAGAATTAACTTTTATGACTGAAGATGGTAATAGAAAAATATCTAAAATATTTTGGTCAGTAAACACTGCAAATCCTAAATCGGCAGTAGAAATTATATGGGATGGAGCTACCAACGCAACTGCATTATTGTTATCAGGTAACGGTTATTGGGATTTAAGAACTGCTGGTAACGAGGTAGTAAATAACTCTACAACACCTACAGGTGATGTACTTTTATCAACAAAAAACTTTGCAGTGGGTGATAATTATACGTTAATTATAGAGTTTAGGTAGAAAAAGTTTATAAATATTACGAAGAGAGAGAACTATGAAATTAATATCGGAAGAAATTAGTAACGCAGAGTATCTTGTAGAAGAGAAAAACGGTAAAAAAGAATACAAAATTAAAGGTGTATTCTTACAATCAGACCTTAAAAATAGAAATGGACGTGTATATCCTAAAGAGATTCTTCAAAAAGAAGTAACACGTTATAACAAAGAATTTATTAATCGTAATCGTGCATTTGGTGAACTAGGACATCCAGATGGTCCTACAGTAAACTTAGAAAGAGTTTCACATATGATTAAAAGGTTATATCCAGAAGGAAATAACTTTATAGGTGAGGCAAAAATTATGGATACACCTTATGGTAAGATCGTAAAAGGTCTTATTGATGAAGGCGCACAACTAGGGGTTTCAAGTAGAGGTATGGGATCAATAGTGCAAAGAAATGGTGCAAATTACGTAAAAGACGATTTTTATCTCGCAACTGCGGCTGACATAGTTGCAGACCCAAGTGCTCCAGACGCTTTCGTAGAAGGTATTATGGAAAACAAAGAGTGGGTGTGGGAAAACGGTATTTTAGTTGAAAAGGAATTAGAGTCTTGGAAACTAGAATTGATGAGAACTAAACAGAGAGCTTTAGAAGAAAAGAAAATTAAAGTCTTTGAAACGTTCCTCAAAAAACTATAATTTATAAATAGTAATTAACAAAGAAAATAAACGTTTATTTTAAATAAGGAGATTTTCAATGGCCGAAACGCAAAAGAAAATTGAGGCGATGGAACAAGAAGCGGTGGTTGAAGCTAGTGCTAATCCACAGGCTGATGCTCCGAAGAAGAATGCTGTTGCGGCTGAACCTTCACATCTTAAAACAGATTATAAAGATTTAGGCTCAGCAGTTGTAAAACCAACTGACAGCAATCCTGACGCTTCACAAGATACAAAAGAAGTTTCTGGTGATCCACAACAAAAGAGTGAAGTTGCTCCTGAGCAATCTCATATCGCTGGTGTGAAGAAAGAAGAAACTGAAAAGAACTCCGATGAAAAAGAAGAAGTTAAAGAAGGCGAAATGCCAAAAGCTGCTTTAGACGCTTTGAAAAAGAAGCAAGAAAAAGAAGAAGGTTATGGTATGAAGAAAGCCTCTTATCACGCTGACGCTGATAAAGAAACTAAAAAAGAAGAAACAACTTATGATGTTTCTGCTGACGTAGATGCTTTAACTAAAGACGAAGATTTATCGGAAGACTTTAAAAACAAAGCAAAGACTATTTTTGAAGCTGCAATCAACGAAAAAGTAAAAGTTGAAACTGCAAAATTAGAAGAGTCTTACGCACAAAAATTTGAAGAAGATACATCTAAATTCAAAAACGAACTTACAGAGAAAGTCGACTCTTACCTAAACTACGTTGTAGAAGAGTGGATGAAAGAAAATGAGATCGCTTTAGAAAGAGGTATCAAAGGTGAAATCGCTGAGGACTTTATCAGTGGTCTTAAAAAATTATTTGAAGATCACTATATTGATGTTCCAGACGAAAAATATAATGTATTAGAAGATCAGGCGAACAAAATTGAAGAGCTTGAGAAAAAACTTAATGAGTCAATCGAAAAGAATGTTGAACTTAATAAGTCAAATGGTGAATTAGTAAGACAAGACGTTATTGACGAAGTGTCTAAAGATTTACCAGATACGGCAAAAGAAAAGTTTAACTCTTTAGTAGAATCAATAGAGTTTTCTAATGCTGACGATTTTTCAAACAAAGTAAAAACTATTAAAGAGTCTTACTTTGGTGCAAAAAAAGAAGAATCATCAAATAATGTAGATGATGTGGCGGCAAGTCCAGATCAACCAATTACGGAAGATTTGAGCAATGCAATGGCTGCTTACACCGCCGCTATAAGCAAAACAAAAGATATTAAAATATCTAACAAGTAATAATATAGGGAGAAAAGTATAATGTACTTATCAGAAACATTAGAAAAAAAATGGCAGCCAGTCCTAGAGCACGGTGATTTACCAAAAATCAACGACTCTTACAGACGTGCCGTTACAAGTGTTATCCTTGAAAACCAAGAGAAAGCACTAAAAGAAGACAGAGCGTTCATTTCAGAAGCAGCTCCAACAAACAGTACAGACGCTTCTTACATGCAAAATTGGGATCCAATCCTAATTTCTTTAGTAAGAAGAGCAATGCCAAACTTGATTGCATACGACATTTGTGGTGTACAACCAATGACTGGTCCTACTGGTTTGATCTTCGCAATGAGATCAAAATATACTTCACAAGGTTCTTCATCTGAAGCACTTTTTGATGCTGCTGACACTGACTACGCTGGTAGAAACAAAGCTGGTTCATCTGTTGATGGTTTCTCATCAACTGCTGATTCAGGATCAAACCCAAGTGTACTAAACGACAGTCCATCAGCTGGTACTTACACAACTGGTACTGGTATGACAACTGCGGCTGCTGAGGCTCTAGGTGATGCATCTGGAAACTCATTTGCAGAAATGGCTTTCTCAATTGAGAAATCAACTGTAACTGCAAAAAGCAGAGCGTTAAAGGCTGAGTACACAATGGAACTTGCACAAGACCTTAAAGCAATTCACGGCTTAGATGCTGAAACTGAACTTGCGAACATTTTATCTGCTGAGATCCTTGCTGAGATCAACAGAGAAATCGTAAGAACAATTTACATCAACGCTGAAAAAGGTGCTTCTGCAAACACTGGTTCGATCAACACAACTACTGAAGGTATCTTTGATTTAGATACAGACTCAAATGGTAGATGGTCAGTTGAAAGATTCAAAGGGTTAATGTTCCAAGTAGAGAGAGAAGCAAATACAATCGCACAAAGAACACGAAGAGGAAAAGGTAACATCCTAATCACTTCTTCAGATGTTGCTTCTGCTTTACAAATGGCTGGTGTATTAGATTACGCACCTGCGTTAAACAACAACTTACAAGTTGATGACACAGGAAACACTTTTGCTGGTGTATTAAACGGCAGATATAAAGTGTACATTGATCCATATTCAGCAAATCAGGCTGCAAACCAATACTTTGTAGTAGGTTACAAAGGTACTTCACCTTACGACAGTGGTATATTCTACTGCCCATATGTACCTCTACAAATGGTAAGAGCAGTTGGTCAGGACACGTTCCAACCAAAAATCGGGTTTAAGACTAGATACGGTATCCAGGCTAACCCATTTGCTGAAACTGCTGCTAACAGTGCAAACGCTGTTATCAACGGTGCTGGTTCTGCAAACTCAAACAGATACTACAGAAGAGTACAAGTACAAAACTTAATGTAATATTTGTTGAAATACAATATCAAAAAGGGGGCTTCGGCCCCCTTTTTTTTAGCATAAATAAAAGTATGAAAAACGTATTAGTGCAATATCTTTGGATTTTTTCAATAACTGCTGGTTTACTTACAGCAGCACTATTATTAATACCTGAAAAGAAAAATAGATTAGAGTTTATTGAAGAAGAAATAAAAAAAGTACAAGAACATCAAAAGATACTTACAGAAAAAGAAAAAGAATTAGAAAAACTTGCCACTGAAAAAGATTGGGAAGAAGTAGATAAACAGACGGATAAATAGTAGTATGACTACTACAAACTCGTATAATAGACAACCTACTAAATTAGACTATGCAAGTCCTACACAGTTTAAGTTTTCTATCATCAAATTACCTAAAGTAGAATATTTTTGTACTTCGGTAAATATACCAGGCATTACATTAGGTGCAGTAAGTCAACCTACACCTCTAAAGAATTTACCTGGACCAGGTGATAAGTTAACTTATGATGATTTAACTATGACATTTCTTGTAGATGAAAATTTAGAAAACTACCAAGAAATACATGGTTGGTTAGTTGGTTTAGGTTTTCCAGAAAGTAGAACTCAATTTCAAAACTTACTAAATGCAGGTAGTGATAGATTTCCTACTAGTTCAGGCTCAGTATCAACTGAACCAGGTAAGGTAAAATACGGTGCAGTAGGCACAGGTGGTATATTTTCAGATGCCACATTAACAATTTTGACTAGTAAAAATAATCCACAATTAGAAGTTAGATTTTCAGATTTATTTCCTACTTCATTAAGTGGGTTAGATTATGGTCAACAAACAGGCGATGTAAATTATTTAAGTGCTACAGTCAATTTTAAATACTCAATATACAAATTTGCTGGTGTTGGCAGTAGTACAACAAGTGTAACAACTTCGTAAAACCTTGACTTTTTGTGGGTTTTATGTTATGATAGGATATTATGGATTTAGAAAAATTACAAGAACAATCAGATATTGATTTAAAAATTAATGATACTGAACTAGATTTAGAGTCATTAAAAACCCCTCAACTTCACAACAAGTATTTAAAACACTTAACTAAATTTAAGTTAATGCTTACAAGAGCAGAAACGGAACTTGCAAAGATTAAAAAAGAAAAGTGGGAATACTATACAGGTAAAGCAGACGCTTCAGTGTATGCACAAAAACCTTTTAATTTAAAATTATTAAAAACAGATGTTGACAAATATATAGATGCTGATGAAGAATATCAAAAAGCAAAAACTAAAGTTACATATTTAGAAACTACTGTTGATTTTTTAGATAGAACTATTAGACAAATATCTAACAGAGGTTTTACTATAAAGAACGCAATAGACTGGAAAAGGTTTACTAGTGGTGCAATTTAACCAGGCCTAAATAATTACATGCATAAAGATTATGAAGAAAAATATTATAAGGTAGTTAAAGGTGCTGTACCTAAAGATGTGTGTTCTTTTTTATACACTTATACGAGAATAAAATCTTTGTGTGCTCGTACACTAATTAATACAAATTATCCTAAATATGAACCAGAACATCATGGTAAGTTTGGTGAAAGACAAGTAGCAGGTGCATATGCATTGTATGGTGATCCTGTAATGGAAACTTTACTAGCAATGACTTGTGAAATTGCATCTAAAACAATAGGATTAAATTTAGAACCTACATACACTTATTGGCGTATGTATGAAAAAGGACATGATTTAAAAAGACATAAAGATAGAGGTAGTTGTCAACACTCAGCAACTTTATGTTTAGGATATGATAAATCAAACTTAAAAGATCAATCATACAATTGGCCTATGTACGTTGGACCTGTAGATGGTGAAAGAAATACAGATGGTGTACCTATTTACTTAGAACCAGGTGATATGTTATTTTATAACGGTTGTCAATTAGAACATTGGAGAGATCCATTACTTGCAAAAAATCAATCGCAAGTATTTTTACATTATGTAGATAAAGATGGTCCTTTATATGATACATGTAAGTTTGATGCAAGACCTCATTTAGGTTTACCTGGTGCTTACAGAGATTCTGAAAAGTACATGGAAACAATTGAAATAGTAGGTAAACATTACAATAATAAATTAAGCGAAGAAGAAAAAGCACAAATAAGAAAAGAACTTGGTTTAGACCCTAAGTAATTTTATTATGACTACAACTCGGTATCTTATTATTGATAAAAAAAATGAAGTCTATCTTAAAATAGAAGCTGACTCTGATATTCGAAGAGAGTTAGGCGAATACTTTACATTTGAAGTACCTGGTTTTAAATTTATGCCACAATATCGTAGTAGAGTGTGGGATGGTAAAATACGTTTATTCTCTTATGCAACAGGTCAAATATATGTAGGATTATATCCATATATTTTAGATTGGTGCAAGAAAAATGACGTACATGTTGTAGATGGTACAAAAATAAAAGAAACTAAAGTTGATACTCAAAAAGTAGATGACTTTATAAAAGCATTAAAAATACCTATGGAAGTTAGAGATTATCAAAAAAATGCTTTTATTCATGCAGTAAAACAAAATAGAACACTACTATTATCGCCTACGGCATCAGGTAAATCACTTATTGTCTATCTATTAGTAAGATTTAATCAACTAAGACTTAGTAAAAAAATATTAATTATTGTACCTACAACATCACTAGTAGAACAATTATTTAAAGATTTCAAAGACTATGGATATAATAGTGAAAGAAATGTACACAAAATATATCAAGGACATGATAAAGATACAAATAAAAATGTAATTATATCTACGTGGCAATCAATTTATAATTTACCTAAAAAATGGTTTTCACAATTTGATATGATAATAGGTGACGAAGCACATTTATTTAAAGCAGTTAGTTTATCTAAAATAATGAATAAATTAGAAAAGTGTAAGTATAGAGTTGGACTAACTGGTACACTTGATGGCACTAAAACACATAAGTTAGTATTAGAGGGTTTATTTGGTACTGTAAATAAAGTTGTATCTACAAGTGAACTACAAGAAAGAAAACAACTTGCTGAGTTAAAAATTATTTGTTTGATACTTCAACATGATTCAGTTGCAAGAAATTTTTTAAAAGATAAAACATACCAAGAGGAAATGGATTACATAGTTTCTAACACTAAAAGAAATAAATACATTAGAAATCTTTGTTTATCATTACAAGGTAATTCATTATGTTTGTTTCAATACGTAGAAAAACATGGTGAAATTTTAAAAAAATTAATCCAAGAAAAGGCAAAAGATAAAAAAGTTTTTTATGTACATGGTGGAGTAGAAGCAGATGAAAGAGAAAAAATTAGAGAAATTACAGAGAAGTCGGATAACGCTATTATTATTGCTAGTTATGGCACTTTTTCCACTGGTATTAACATTAGGAATTTACATAACATTGTTTTTGCTTCTCCTTCAAAGTCTAGGATTAGAAATCTACAATCTATAGGTAGAGGTCTTAGATTAAAAGATAACAATTCAGCTGCTACATTATACGACATTGCAGACGATTTAACTTACAACGAAAAAGAAAATTACACTCTAGCACACTTTAGAGAAAGAATAAATATTTACAGTGGTGAAGAATTTAATTACGAAATACATAACGTAGAGTTACCAAATGCATCAAAGTTATAATAATATAAAAATTATAAAACTCATCAATGGTGATGATATTGTATGTGTATTACCAGCAGATCAGTTACCACCATCTGAAAAAATACTCAGAATGGAAAAACCTTTACAAATAAAATATGTACCTCAAATGACACCTGATGGTTTAAGAGATTATATCGCATTAATTAAATGGGCAGCTTATACACCAGATAAAATTATTTCAGTGCCTATGAGTAAAATTATTACTATTACAAATGCGTCTAAAGAGATGGAAAAGAGTTATAAGCATTTATCAAAGACTTATGATGATGCACCTATACCTAAAAGAAAACAAAGTAGATACTCTACTAAAAAATTCTCTTTAAAAGAAAATGAAGATATTAATGAAATATGGGATCAGTTTAAAGATATATCTAAAACTAAGCATTAACTAATTTAGCCTTAATGACCGCCGACACGCTCATTATACACAAAAAACGTGAAAAGTCAAGCCTGTCCGAATGGCATGTTAAGGTAACATATAACAGTGATAATTGGAAGAAATATTGTGAATTAAACTATACATTTAAAGGCACACCTACAACACTAGAAAAAAGAATTTGGAAACACTATGAAACTAACTACGAAGATTATGGCAAAGCAGAGGCAGTTGAAGTTGAATTAATTACGTCTGTGCATTGACAAAATTGAACAAATGTGTTATATTATAATCTATGGCAGCAAAAAAAGAACATTACGTAAATAATAAAGAATTTCTACAGGCAATGATTGATTATAAAAAATCAGTCAATAAAGCAAAAAGAGAAAAACAAAACAAACCATCAGTACCTAATTATATTGGTGAGTGTTTTTTGAAGATTGCAAATCACTTATCTTACAGACCTAATTTTATAAATTATACTTTTAGAGATGATATGATTAGTGATGGTATAGAAAACTGTTTACAATATTTGGATAACTTTGATCCTAAAACATCAAAAAATCCTTTTGCTTATTTTACACAAATCATTTTCTTTGCATTTGTAAGAAGAATACAAAAAGAAAAGAAACAAACAATCATCAAACATAAACTTATATTAGATAATAACTATGATGATGTTGCATTAAACCCTAATGATGATAGCGATTTTAAAAATCAGTTTAGAGAATACTTAGCAAAAAATTCAAATATTCAAATAGAACAACCAAAGAAAAGAAAAAAATCTGTAAGAAAAAAATCTAAAAAGTCTTTAGATTTCTTTATGTAATGAAAACAAAAATAGACGAGATAGTTATCGTTGGTGGTGGTACAGCTGGATGGGCAACTGCCACCATGTTATTAGATAGAACAGATGCAAACGTTACTGTAGTTGCATCAAAAGAAATACCTACTATAGGTGTGGGTGAAAGCACAACAGCACGTTTTCATGGATTATTAAACATAAGCAATGGTAGAGTTGAAAAAGATAATATTTCTTTTTTAAATGAAACAGGTGCAACTTATAAATTTGGTATTAAACACACTGATTGGAGAGTTAAAGGTGAACATTTTTATTCTCCATTAGGTGATAATTATCAAAATCACACAACGTATCCAACACCAGAATATGATAATTTAAGAACTTATGCAACGTCAAAAGGTTTATCACAATCAGAGTTTTATAATAGTTATCTTTTAGAACAAAATAAAGTTAACTGTGTTGATATTAATGATGACAAGTATAAAAATATTTTTGGTGATAATAAAAAAATAAAATTAAATGTACCTAAGGCCTATCATTTAGATACGTATAAAACAGGAGTTTATTTAAAAGATAGATGTTTACGATCAAAAGGATGCAATTACATAGATGATGAAGTTGTTAGTTGTAAGAAAAATGATTTTGGTTTTATTCAACATTTAATTACTAAAACAGGTAAACAAGTAAGTGGTGATTTGTTTATTGATTGTACAGGATTTAAAAGATTATTAATTAGTAAATTTTATGATAATGAGTTTATATCTTATAAAGATAATCTATTAGTTAACAGTGCTATACCTTTTCATCTTAAAAATAAAAAAGATGAACCTATTAGAACATACACTCATGCATGGGCTCAAAAGTATGGTTGGTTGTGGGAGATACCTTTACAAGAAAGAAAAGGTTGTGGTTATGTTTACTCAGATAACCATACTACAGATGATGAGGCGCTAAAAGAAATAGAACAAGTTTATGGTCACAAAATAGAACCTAACAAAGTAATCAAGTTTGAAACAGGTAGAGTTAAACAACCTTGGATTAAAAATGTATTATCAACTGGTCTTGCAACTGCTTTTATAGAACCGCTAGAAGCAACATCAATACATTGCACAGTAACACAAATTGCAGAGTTTATTGAAAATTACTACACCAAAACTATGAACTTTAGTAATCAAAGTTTAATTAATATGTACAATGATAACATAGGAAATATGTGGGATGATTACAGAGATTTTTTAATTATGCATTATCAATCAAAAAGAATAGACACACATTTTTGGATTGATTCGTCAAATATAAAAAGACATACACATTGGTTGAAGTCACGTTTAGAAATATGGAAAGATAGAATGCCAAGGTTATTTGATTATCAAGCACCAAACAAAGGTAGAGGTTTTTATGATTTTGGTCTAACTTTATATTTACAAATATTAATGGGTATGAAGTTACTTAAAAAAGAAATGGCAGAAAAAGAACTAAAAGAATTTGGTATATATGACACTACAAAAGAATGGTACGATAACTTTAAAAACTATTCTCAATATTGTGTTGAAAGATCATTAACAACAAATGAATATTATAAAGACCCTAACAAATACGAGAACGAATATAAAACAATATGAAAATAGCACTTTTAAATGATACTCACTTTGGTGTGAGAAATGATAGTCCTGCATTTATAGAATATCAAAATAAGTTTTATGATGAAATATTTTTTCCTTATCTAATAGAAAACAATATAAAAACACTCATACATTTAGGTGACGTGGTTGATAGAAGAAAGTTTATCAATTTTCAAACTGCTCATAACTTTCAAACTAAGTTTTGGAAAAGACTATGGGACTTAAAAATAGATACACATATTATATTAGGTAACCATGACACTTACTATAAAAATACAAATGAAGTAAATTTTACACACCTAATTAAATCATTTGATGGAGTTAATGAACCATGGATTTATACAGATGCAAAACAAGTAAACTTTGATGGACTTGACATAATGTTTATACCATGGATTTGTGATGAAAACGAAAAAAGAACTTTAGAAACATTATCAAATTCTACTGCTCAAATTGCAATGGGTCATTTAGAAGTAAAAGGTTTTGAAATGCATAATGGCGTGATAAACAATCATGGATTTGAAAAAGAAAACTTTAAGAGATTTGAAAAAGTAATGTCTGGTCACTTTCATAAAAAGTCAGATGATGGCCACATTTATTATCTTGGCACACAATAC